>Ga0180433_10011449_pt1 | contig 10515 bp, 7 predicted proteins | sample SS_ome_8_FD_132980 | JGI IMG/M metagenome (GOLD analysis project Ga0180433, IMG submission 132980) | Hypersaline lake sediment archaeal communities from the Salton Sea, California, USA - SS_1_D_1 metaG | ecosystem: Environmental > Aquatic > Non-marine Saline and Alkaline > Hypersaline > Sediment...
CTGTAGCACCCTCCCTAGCCATAATCTCAGCAACACCACGCCCGATTCCACTACCACCCCCGGTTACAATTGCAACCCTATGCTCTAGTCTCATACTATTTCCTCTCCTATTGACATATGATACTTCTTTTTCTCGAACATACAACTGTCATCGACATCTGTTTTTTTCAATGATTTAAAACATTAGACTAGCCAAGCTAAGCCAACTCTTCCTTCTGCGGTAGCGTTTCAACTCCCGGTAGTTCTTTTTCACTCTAAACGAAAGGGGAGGGATAATTCCTCCCCTTGTATTCTGCCTGTGAAAGATTCGATATGGCTAGATTAAGCTGGGCAATCCCTTAGCAGCTTCCTCCATGTCGCGGAGTCTGCCCGAGGTTTCCTTTATCCGTTCCTTCTGAGTCTGGGCAAAGGCTGTAGCCCTATCATAGTAGTCTCTTATTTTCTGGACAAAGGCGAGCTGAGAAAGTATTACTGTGACGTCCACGCTTGTACCGCCTCTGGGGAAGTCTCCAGCCCTGATTACAGCGTTTTCCGCCAACTCTCTCAGGTAGTCGCCCAGACCTTTAGCTATATCCATAGACATATCTTTGGCCGGTGCTGCCAAAAGATATAAAGCTCTGCCGGCATCCTCGGGACTGCAACCGATAGAAAGTTCGCTGAAAGCAGCGTCCATTGCCTGCATGGCTCTCAGGGTCTCCTCGCCTTTCTCTTTGAAGCCGGTTTTGGCCAGTTCCCAGGGGAAGCGGAACGCACGCGGTATTTGTGCACTGCCAGCCCCTATAGCTGTCCAACCATCTATGGATTGCATAATGTCACCGGCATCCAGCACTTTAGCACCGACGTATTTAAATCTGGTTATCTCGCCGGCGCACATCATGTCATAAAAAGGTTCGGCAATCGTTGCGTTTATTCTATCCAGGTTCATTGCCAGGCTGGCATCCTTTCTGACATAGCGTTGATTGTCTGCCAGAAAGACACCGTCAGCCACTGATTGTATTGACTTTAGGCAGGTCGCAGTATTATAAACGCTTCTCAACTCGGCCATCTCCTCGTGCTCGAAGGGAAGAACGACCAGGGAATAGACCGGCTTGCCTACATATCGTTCCTTGAGCATTTGGGCGATCACGGATATGGCACCGGAGCCGGTGCCGCCGGCCGCCCCGCAGACTAGCAGGAAGGCGTGTGTCTGGTAGAAATTAGGTGCCGTTCTCACGGCATCCACCACCTTGTCGCCGTCTTCTCTGGCTAGCTCAGCGCCCATCTCGTTTACCTTGCCTACACCGTGTCCCCAGGTCTTGCGTCCACCTATAAGAATACGGTGCATAAAATCAGAACCGATGTGTGTTAAGCCAGTAAGGTCAGTCTGATCTGTATTTACAGCAAAGGTCCCTGTGACTATATTGACACCCCACTGCCCTTGCGCCCGCTTATTTAAGCGGACAAACTGGTCAGCGACTCGGGAGCCACATTGACCTAGCCCGATAACCAATAGTCTCATGATACCTCCTTACTTTCCGTTAACATATTGGTTAACTTTTTCCATATTAAGCGATACATCTCTTGTTGTCAAGTTAACGCTTTTATTTCCATTCGCTGCGTCGGCTTACCGATACGAAACGCCAGATAATAACGATTATGACTATGGCAGCCACAGCAATGATTATCAGCATCCACAAATTTATGCCACCAACCTCGAACAATTGCCCGGTGGTCCAGTCACTCTGATTTTCAGCGCCGTCTACAGCCTTGACTCTCCAATAGTAGTTCCCTTTCTCCAGTGCCTCGTCTTCGGTCAGTGTGTACTCGGATGCAGTCAGCCCTTCTTTTCTAATTATTGTACCGGCGAAGTTGGAGTTAGGGCTTATTTCTAGTATGTAATAGACTCCACTGGGGTCCTCGACATCTGCCCAATCGAAGGTAATTACTGTTTTGCTGATTGAGCTGAACTCGCTACCGGCTTCCGGGGACACAAGATTGGGTGTTGTTGGTGGCGTTGATTCTACGTTTAAAGTTGCCGAGAACACGGAGGAGGTAGTGTCAGTGATAGTTATGGTGTGGTCGCCGGCTTTGCTCCTTGGAATTTTGAAGTTGGTTGTGAAGCTCCCCTTGGTATCTGTCGCTGTTCCGGTGGACAGTTTGTCCCCGTCGTAGCTGATAGTGATAATCTGGTTTGCTGCAAAACCATCGCCGTGAATTGTTATATCTGAACCTATAGCTCCTGAACTCGGATTCAACTCTATTTTCGGCGAGACGATTACTATATTGTCGGCAATGTCACTTGCTTTAGTTATTTCTCCGGAAGCGTCGATAATATGCTCTCCCAGGCTGCACAGAGGTATCTCTAATTTGTCCGACCATGAGCCTTTGGCATCGGCAATTATACCGCTGATATTCAGAGCTCCATCGAAGGTGACTTGAATACCGGTCTCATTGGCTTCGAAACCGACACCACCGATCCAGAGACTATCGCCGACGTGGATGTCTCCACCCAGGTAGCCGGAGACCGGTTCAAGCTTTATACCTGGAGCAACGGAGAAACCAGCGGCAATGGCATCATATTCACTGGTAATTGCTCCATAAGCTCTTATCTCGTGACTACCTTTAGCAGATGAAGGTATGGAGAAACTGGTTTGCCATGAGCCGTTAGCGTCAGCGGCTACCCCTGTTTTTACTGTTCCACCGTCATAGACTACTTTGATGTTAGTTTCTCCTTTGGCAAAGCCGCTACCGAATACGCCCACCACCGTGCCTACCCATCCGGACGAAGGGTTCACCTCGATCTTTGGAGTTACTGTGAACAACCTGTCTTCAACCTCAGAAGCTGGTGTGGTGCCTGCAGTGTCTATCGTATGTTGTCCGCTACTGCTAGCCGGGATATTGCATATGCCTTGCCAGCTTCCTTTATTGTTGGCTGTAATCCCGGTTTGTAGTGGGCTGCCATCGTAGATTATCTGGATGTTTGACTCGTTGGCGTTGAAACCTCTTCCGGCAACTGTCAGGTTTGAACCCACAGTACCCTGATCGATGCTGAGGCTAATAGATGGAATGACGGTAAATTCAGTGGTGAAGAAATCACCGGCTATTTTCAGGGTGACCTGGTGCTTGCCTCTGGTGGCTTCCGGAACTATGAAAGCTATTGAAGTCACTCCTTGCGTGATTTCACCTTGCCCTATTAGCAGGTCGGTTTCGCCCCAGTAAATCTGGTAACCACCGGAACCGTAGCCGGACGCAGACGGAATGGTCACGTTTGTGCCGACAGGTCCTTGCGACAGGCTCAATGTTAGGGAACCGGCATGGACGGGCATTGGCATCAGGCAAACGGCGAGCGACAGAAAGATAAGTGCTATAGCTGTAATTCCTGCTTTCATCGCTTCCTCCGAGTAGTTTTGCCTGTTATCATAACATGAAATGGGTGAAAGTCAATAGAATTCGACTCTTCCTTACGGATTGGTCGTTTGTGGTTATTGAATGAATTCTCTCTTCCACCGAGAGCGAAAGCGGGCAACTGTCGGTATTGCCGACCGGCTCTTTCTACTCGCAATGACATAAAAATATTTCCTTATATATCTTTGGATAGAGTTGCCAGAAACTCAGCATTGGTTTTTGTTTTAGACATGCGGTCCAGGAGTCTTTCAGTGGCTTCTGCATTGTTCGGTGAATCTTCCGCCAGCATAGTGACTATGCGACGCAGCAACCAGACCTGTTTCAAGGTGTTCTCGTCAATCAGCAGCTCCTCACGACGGGTGCCGCTGTGCAGTATATCCAGAGCCGGGAAAATCCTTTTCTCAGCCAGGCGGCGGTCGAGGTGTAATTCCATGTTGCCGGTGCCCTTAAATTCCTCGTAAATCAGCTCATCCATTCGGCTGCCGGTATCCACGAGGCAGGTAGCGATGATGGTCAAGCTGCCTCCCTCTTCGGTATTACGGGCTGCTCCGAAGAAACGCTTTGGCGGGTAGAGGGCTACTGAATCGATGCCCCCGGACAGGGTGCGTCCACTGGGCGGCATCGCCAGATTATAGGCGCGCGTCAGCCTGGTAATGCCATCAAGCAGGATAACTACGTCCTTGCCTATTTCCACCAGCCTTTTGGCGCGTTCCAGGGCTAATTCGGCTACTCTGGTGTGGTTTTCTGCCAGCTCATCGAAAGTGGCGGCAACAACTTCGGCTTTGACCGAGCGCTTCATGTCGGTGACCTCCTCGGGTCTTTCGCCGATGAGGCAGACCATGAGGTGGGGCTCGGTGTAGTTGTCAGTGATGGCATTGGCTATGTGCTTAAGAAGTACGGTTTTGCCAGCCTTAGGCGGTGACACGATAAGTCCGCGCTGGCCTCGGCCGATGGGGGCTATAAGGTTAATAAGCCGGGTGGATAACTTGTTCGAACTCGTCTCTAAATTGAATATCTGGTCGGGAAAGGTAGGTGTAAAATAGTTGAAATGGATTCTGCTCTTGGATTGCTCCGGGTCGATTCCGTTGATTGCCTCGACACGTATCAGGCTGCAATATTTCTCTCCATCTTTAGGCGGCCTGCCTTGTCCGGATACAGTGTCACCAAGCCTTAACCCAAAGCGGCGAATCTGGGAGTTGGAGATATAGATGTCGTTGGGTCCCGGGAGTAGGCTGTCCTGCCGCAGGAAGCCATAACCCTCACCCACGATGTCCAGTATGCCACCGACAAACAGGTAACCCTGCTGCTCGGTCTGGGCTTGAACCAGCCGCATAATTAGGTCTTGTTTCTTAAGCGCACTGTAACCTTCGATTTTCTGTTGTTTGGCCATCTCGACCAGTTCTTCTCGAGTTTTAACTTCCAGTTCAGCTATGTTCATCATAGTAACCCCTCATATAAAGTATAATTTTTGTTTAGCGCTCAGTATCTGCGGTAGCAGGCCCCATTACCTTGTTCCAGTCTTCCAGGAATCGCCTGATGCCGATATCGGTCAATGGGTGTTTAATCATCTGCATCAGCACCTGATACGGAATGGTAGCTATTTGGGCGCCGGCTTGAGCCGCCTCTATACAATGCTGCGGATGCCTGATACTGGCAGCGAGTACTTGCGTCTTTATCGAATCGGGATAGTTATTATAAACTGCCACGATTTCCTTTACAAGTCTCATGCCGTTTTCGCCGATGTCATCGAGCCTGCCCACAAAAGGGCTAACGAATGTGGCTCCGGCTGTGGCAGCGAGAATTGCTTGATTTACAGAGAAACAAAGAGTGAAGTTCACCTTAATGCCTTCCCTGGCTAGTTGGTAGGTAGCCTCAACACCTTCCAGACTGGCTGGTATTTTCACCACCACATTTTCTGCCCAGGAGGCGATTTGTCTGGCTTCGGAGACCATCTCATCGACATTCTGGCTTACTACCTCGGTCGATACCGGACCGGGGACGATTGAACAGATTTCCTGGACATGGCGTTTATAATCCACCCTGCCCTCTTTGGATATCAGGCTGGGATTGGTGGTCACACCGCTGATTAATCCCATCCTGACCCCCTGGCGGATGTGTTCGATGTTAGCTGTGTCTAGAAAGAGTTGCATGTATCCCTCCTAAAGGTGATTAAACTCATGATAGTTTCATGCTAGCGGTAAAGTCACTTGAGTGCCCTCAACCAGAGTTTCCTTGGCGGTTCCGACGAAGCTGGCAAACAGGGGATGTGGATGGTTGGGACGTGATTTGAATTCGGGATGAAACTGGCAGGCTACCATCCAGGGATGGTCTTTGATTTCAACGATCTCGACCAGCCTGCTATCCGGGGATAGCCCGCTGGGTATAAGTCCTTTTTGCTCCATCGACTCGCGGAAGCGGTTGTTGACTTCAAATCGGTGGCGGTGTCGTTCATAGACTATTTTTTCTCCGTAAGCCCCGGCTGCTTTTGTCATGGGTACCAGATGGCATGGATATGTACCCAGCCTCATGGTACCGCCCATGTCCGTTATCTCGTGCTGCTCCGGCAGCAGGTCTATTACCGGATATGGGGTATCCGGGTCAAACTCAGTGGAGTTTACCTGTTTGCTATTCAAAGCATAGCGACCGAATTCAATAACCATGACCTGCATGCCCAGGCATAAGCCGAGGTAGGGGATATTGTTCTGTCGTGCGTAGCTGGCGGCTGTTATCATGCCTTCTATGCCGCGGTAACCGAAGCCTCCCGGGACTATAATACCCTGGGCTGATTTTAGTAGATTTATATTGCTGTCGGACTGCAAATCTTCGGATTGAACCCATTGTATGCTTATCTGCCGGTCGTGGTGTAGTCCAGCATGACACAGCGCTTCACGCACGGAATAGTAAGCGTCCCGGAGCTCTACATATTTACCCACCAGGGCTATGGTCACCGGCTCTTTGGGTTCTTTTAGTTTTGCCACCATCTCACGCCACTCATTGAGGTCTACATCTTTGGCTTCAAGCCCGAAGCGGCTTATTATTAAATCGCTCAGGCCCGTCTCCTCGAGCATCAGCGGCACTTCGTAGATGGTTTCCGCGGTGACCAGCGGTATGACTGCGTCTTTATCCACATCGCAGAACAGAGATATTTTATCTTTTAGATTTTGGGGGATTTCGTAGTCCGAACGGCATAGAATGACGTCTGGCTGGATGCCGATTCGCCTTAACTCGTTAACACTGTGTTGGGTGGGCTTGGTCTTAAGCTCGTCGGTGGTGGCGATATGGGGTAGGAAGGTAACGTGGACATAGAGGACATTGTCCCTGCCCTCTTCATTCCGCATCTGGCGGATGGCTTCCAGAAACGGCAAGCCTTCGATGTCGCCAACAGTCCCGCCGACCTCAACTATAACCACCTCAGCGCTTGAGAGTTGGGCTACCTCCCTTATTTTGTGTTTTATCTCATTGGTTACATGTGGTATCACCTGGATGGTGCCTCCAAGATAATCACCTCGTCTTTCCCCGGAGATGACTGCCGAATAAATCTGGCCTGAAGTAACATTGGAAGCAGAGGTCAAATCAATATCGATGAACCTTTCATAGTGTCCCAGGTCAAGGTCGGTCTCAGCGCCGTCTTGTGTAACAAAAACTTCACCGTGCTGATAGGGAGACATAGTCCCCGGGTCGACGTTAAGATAGGGGTCGAGCTTCTGTACGGAAACTGAGATAGCGCGGCTTTTCAAGATTCTGCCAATAGAGGCGACACTGATACCTTTGCCTACTGAGCTAACTACGCCACCGGTGACGAAGATATACTTGCTCATTAGCGTGATTACTGCTTATCCTGATTTCGAAAAGCTAATTCTCCTGGGAGTCGAGGTCTTTCTGGGGAAGCGAATATGTGTGTCACCATAATGTAATTTTAGTTATAGCTATGCGAACACATTTTACGTAGTTCATTGCGGGAGAAACTTTAAGCGAACAACAAGTCTGAGTGTAAGGAGGAGGTTTTTTCTTATTATAGAGAAATAATTTGCATATTGTCAAGTTTTTTCGGGCTTTTCATACACGGCGCGTCCTGAAAAGGAGGACTGTTATGCCAATTAGCAGAGCCAGGCCGCTGGCGATGACCACCCAGGCCCAGGGTGGTGTTTCTGATTGGGCTTCGGGTTGTGCTGGTGGGGCTGGTGGTGCTGACTGTGTCTGAAAGCTGAAGATGGCGGACCAGTCGCTAGGCACCGGCTCCAGAGCCATCACCCGCCAGAAATAGCTCTGATTGTATTCTAACTGGCCATCGTACTCGTATGCGGTGGTGGTTACCTCTGTCTCCTTGATTAACCGGGTCATAGCTGCATCCTCAGCCAGGACGAACCTGTATTTGGTGGTGTCTTTTAACGGTGACCAGGTGAAGGATACCGGTTTTACCGGGCAATTGCTGCGGCCGTTATTAGGGGATAAAGATTGTATTCCGTATGACGGGTTGCTTACCGGAAACCCTGACCCTACGGTGAAAGCCTTGACTTCAGACCATGGGCTGCGCATGACCGTACCGGTAGCTGCTTGCCTGGCTCTCACCCGCCAGTAGTAGGTTTGACCGCTCTGCAATCCAGCCCATCGGGTTAGAGAAGATGGGGAGCTGGCTAGACCGCCGGCAGGATAGTAAGCGGCAGGTGCGTCGGACGAAGCAGGGGCGAAGGCACCCGTGTCGAGAACTATCATGGTGAAGCCAGGGTCTTTGGCGATTTGCACCTGATACTGGCTTGACATACAAAAATCCTCCCATCTCAGGTCAACCTCCTGACTTTGCCCGGATACAGGGTCGCTGCCTACCGGTGTATCGTCGGATGTCTCGGTTGTATCTGCGTCGGGACTGGGGGTGTCATCTTCGGGTAAGGGGGCAGAAGTCTCATTGTTATCGGTGGGGGCAGGTGGGGTAGGAGCCGCTTCAGGTGGGGCTGTTGGCGTACAGCCGCCTACCACGACAGCCGAAGCTATCAGGCAGGTTATCATTAATGCCGCATGCCATTTTTTTATCTTCATCGTTGTCGTGTATGCTAATTAGTTTAGGTTGGCAGTAAATCTTTGTCAAACTGAAGAATAAGCTCCAGTTAATGCATTTCTGCTTTAAAAGGGTAGCCCGGGAGCCTCTGCTCCGGGGTGGATTGGGTCGGATGCTCCAATCTACTTCAAAGGGGTCGGAGCTTCGGAGTGGGGAAAATAAAAGTAGGGACAGGTAAAGACCTGTCCCTACATAGTTCTAGCTCACGCTGCCACTAAGGCCTAGAGAGTATCTCATTTTTACCGGTCAGGCTTACTATTCCTGGATTATTTTGGCGGTCTTCCATGATACGCAGTCTCCCTCAGGTGAGGCATTAGTTTCAACCCAGAGGAAAAACTCAGTTTTCTTACCGGCGAGGTCGCTCAGGTCGACTTCATAAGGGTGCCATTGGCCGTCACTCATTACGTTTATTCCTGGGAACATCACCCTGTTGTAGGTTTCATCCATGTAGCCCAGGGCGACCTTGACACCGTCGGTCGAGTCTCTACCTCGCCTGAAGCCCAGCTCAGCGGTAAACTTGGCGTTCTCTGGCACCATGATTTCCCGGCTGCTGGGAGCTTGGGACTCTTCATCCAGGTAGAAATCGGCAAATTTCCCCAGTATCCAGCCATTACTTACTTGCTCGGGGCAAGTTGTCAGTTCGCCTAGGTAGGTGAAAGCCGCTCCGTTCGCATCGACGGCAATACCTCCCCACTTCAGGTCGCCGTGGCTGGTTCTCCATTCAGCCAGATGGGCGTTATACAGGAAATCATAGGCTTCTGTGATTCCCCATACCCGGCTGAGGCAGTTATTGGATTCATTGCTTTCAGCTACGGTGTTGTCCTCATCGATACAGACCTCGACATGCGTGGACGGAAACTCGTATCCTGACTCTGTCCAGCCTACATTTAGAGTATATTTATAAGCCGAGAAGATAACAGTCTTTTCCTCCCCGGCATCCAGCGTACCTATGTATTTGCTGTCTTTCTCAAAACCATCAACGTAGATACGTGCTGTGGTTGGCTTGGAAGCAGCAACGCCTTGATTCTTTACTTTGAAATATATGTTATCTGCTGCAAGCCAGAAATCTGTGATTTCTAGGTCAGCCTTTTTAGCAACCACCGGCGTCACTGATATCGAAACCGAGGCGGTACCACTGCCAGCCGAGTTACTGGCGGTCAGCGTATAGGTGACGGAAGCATCTGGGGTTAGCTGCAGCGAGCCGCTGGGACCTGCGCTGCCGATATCGGGCTCTATTTTTACCTCGGTGGCATTGGAGACACTCCAGCTCAGCGTAGTGCTGGCTCCCTGGCTGATGCTGGCCGGGCTGGCGGTAAAGGAGTTGATTGTTGGCTTAGCGGCTGGCGCCGCGGGTGCTGCCGGGGCACAGCCGGCCAGGCCGATTACCGCTATCATCGCCACAGCGATTAGGACAAGTAAATATTTGTGTTTATGCATTTTCACCTCCAGTTTATTTATATTTTGTTTTGTTCTTCCCGATGTTATAGAAGTGGCTTGCGTGTGCGTTGTTATCCCTACTTGCGAAATATCACCCCCTTTTCCCATATGGTATCCTTATAAAGTCCTAAAAAGGATAACGAAGAATGGAATGCATTTGTTTAGTTTTCTACCGTACTTTAGTACCACACTTTAGTACTGTTTTCCCATGACTCATTCGTTTCAAACATATCCCCTAACCAAATTATGCACCTATCTGTACTTTGCTGTCAATTCATTTCGCTCATTTCAATACGAAAATCACCGACGTGGCCGTGGGGGTTTAAACGGCAACTATATTTAAAAAGGGTAGCCCCGGAGCATCTGCTCCGGGGACTGATTGGAGCCGGTGCTCCAGTCTACCCGAAATTCAGTGGATTAAGCTAAGCATGTAGTCACGAGGCCGAAGCCTCGGGCGCTGACCTTAAAAGGTTGGGGCTACGGTGAGAGGAAGGCATGTGGGAGTTTTGGGGAATAGAAAAGGAGGGTGGCTTAAGCCACCCTCCTTTTTGCTTATCTCAAGCAGGTTGACGCTTATACTCGGCGCGTCTTGAAGATGAGTACCAGGGTGACGATGACCAGGATAGCGCCGATGGCTATAA
>Ga0180433_10011450_pt1 | contig 10514 bp, 13 predicted proteins | sample SS_ome_8_FD_132980 | JGI IMG/M metagenome (GOLD analysis project Ga0180433, IMG submission 132980) | Hypersaline lake sediment archaeal communities from the Salton Sea, California, USA - SS_1_D_1 metaG | ecosystem: Environmental > Aquatic > Non-marine Saline and Alkaline > Hypersaline >...
ATGGTAGTCCTGAGCCATTACCACCGCTGCGCCGAGAAAGATCAATACAAGGCAGATTATTTTCTTCATGGTTCAGTTATCCTCCGTTATGCCTTCGGGCGCACTGTAAGGGTTATCGTGTACGCCGCTTCTACCGCCGCACCTTCCGTAGTAAGCAGAATATCTCCTGCGCCCCCGCTGCCATTGTCAATCATACCTCCTGATTTCGTCCAATCCAGACACCCAGACCCTGGCGGAAGTGCGGCAATAAGCACGTCAGATGTATGATCGAAGTACAACAGAACAGAGGTGAACCCTGCTATCTGATATTCGATCTTTTCCACGGCAACGCTTGTCGGCGTAGAGTTGTCAGGCATTCTCAGTGTGGAAATATCCACCTTGGCGACTGCGGATTCTCCCGTTCCGTCAGACATGTTTGTGAGATTTACAACGTACCGCCTTGACCCGCCTACAGAGGGGGGAGAAGTTGTGTCGTAATTCGGCGGATAGACGTACTTTATCGCTACCGTATCTGCCATTGTGCAATCTCCTTCATGCGTATCGTTCTGTTCTGGTTTTAGAATGGGCATGTCGGAGAGGGGGGGAAGGAACCATATAATCTTCCCATTTCCCCCCCTTCTCCTTCATACGTAAATCAACCTTAATGTCCTCCGCCGGGGTGTTTGCATATATCCGGAAGTGTCTCAAGTATCTTATCGATCTTACTTTCCACGGACTCCAGCGTTTCAGTAAGTGCATCCGTTACAGAGACCCGGCCGAACAGCACAAACCCGCTTCCCGAACAATACGAACATGTAATTGTGCCCGGAGTGTCCGGAGTGTTGCTTTCCACAAAACCGTCCCCGCCGCAAATCGCACATCGTTGATAGATTTCATCCGCAGCCATATCAACTCGCCTGTCCCTGCACCGGCACCATCGTTGTGTTTCCGTCTGCAACGGTCCCGTAGATATACAAACTTGAATTGTTTGTATCTCCAATCGGGTTTGTCGTACCGGTCACAACACAGTCCTTGAACAGAACAATCGCGTTTGTGACGGCAGACTTGAACCCAACGGTCATCGTTGTACCGCCTGTAGTGTTGTTGATGAAGATGCAGTTCTTGAAGATCACAAACCGTTCCGCATCGTTCGTCGCAGTCCAATAGGCAAACAGGTTGTCAGCGTCCGAGGTACATCTCAAGAATAAGCAGTTCTCGAAATAATTGTCCCGCGCCACCTTCCCGCTTACGATCTCCCTGTCGAAAAGCAGACAAGCCCTGTTGCTCGTTGCCGTAACGGTGTATGCCGTACCGCCGATAGTGCAGTTGTAGAACTGCGAAGAGTCCCCGTTGCACAGAATTTCAGCCGCAGTAGTCACAGCCGCCTGTCCTGTGTGGATAAACTCGCAGTTGCACCATCTGGTGTACTCTCCGGCATCCGCCACGCAATACTTCGCCTGAGTCAGTGTGTTGCTCGACCCAAACTTAATGCCTGTAAACGTGTTTCTCACTCCCGTAACCTGAAGCAGAGCAATGTCAGCGGTGTCCGTCGTCACGCCGATACTCACCCTTGCGCCAGGGCCGTAATGCCCGAGTGCTCCGTTCAAGCCGATCACATGCACCCTGTTCTTGGACCAGTCGATCATTGCCGTTTCAACAACTTCGGAATCACCGTCAATAAGGATGACATCATTGTTGTTACTGGTAACAGACGCATACGCTTTGCTCAAGGTCTTGAATGCGCGGCTTTTGCTCTTGCCTTTGTTGCCGTCAGACCCCTTTCGGTAGTCTACAAAGTAGACATCCCCAAAGGTAGCGGGAACCCCGCTGCCCATGATAGGAATGCCGAAAGAGGAAATGCCGTTAGGAAAGTTTGTCAGTCCCATTTCAAAGCCACCTCCGTTGAAATGTGTGTTGTGGAAGCAGCACAGGGGGGCGGATCATGCCCCCCTATACCAGCTTATTCTGTTACCTACTACGCGCCCGGTGAGCCATAGACCCCACGGAAATCGCCCCATCCGAAACTGTATCTTTCTCGACCTTTGTACTTGGCATTCCCCGTATCGAAATCCCCGTCCGGCTTGAAACTCAGAGGCACCCTCTGGTACGCCTTCAGAGACTCGGGGCAGTTCGTACGGATAAACCACGCATCCGTATCCGTGAGGTAATGGTTTACCTTCACACCCTTCGGGAACGTGCCTTTGAGCCTGAGCGCGTTCACATCGTTGTTCGCCGTACCGGACTGCATTTCAGAGTCGTACAGTCTGCACGCCTCGAAATACAGATCCGCAGGAACGACAAGCGACTGCGGCTTGATAGCGATATTCAGGCCCTTGGAGTTCGTTGCCTTGTGAATCTGAATGACAAGATCCTCAACAGCCTCTCCCGAAAGGTCTGCCGCCGTACTCAGTTCGTTGCTTTGATCTCCGCTCAAACACGGATGGTCCGTCGCGCAAAGCTCCTTTGCGTCCCCGCCGGTGTACGAAGAGTTGAAAGCGCGGTTGTACACGTTTGCGCCGACAATCTCTTTTGTCTGCCGGAACGAAAAAGCAAGCGCCCTGGCACGCCTCTTACCGACGATAGGATGAAGGTTATCTTCCTGCTCTTCCTCGGTCACAATGAATCCGCTTACATACGTCACCGCAGAAATCCGGTGCGACATGCCTTGCGATTCGCTGTCGTAGGTCATCGCGGAGCCTTCATCCTTTACAGGAACAAGCCCGAACCCGGTAAGCTCAACGATTTCCTCCCACGCACGGTCGGAGGTATCAAGTTCAAACAGGTCAGGATATTCCTTCATGTGTTCCGCATACTGTCTTCCAAACCACGCGCTGACTTCAAGCGTCAATGCCTTTGGGATGGTTCCAGTCGTGATAACAGCCATTTCTATTCACCCCCTTCCCATTAGGCAGAAGTCACACCGAGGATACCGTTGGTAGCACTTTCGGCCCTCAGTTGATGCAGTGAAATGATAACCTCCCAAATAGCGTAAGCAGCAAGTTCGTTGTTCGGAAGGTTTGCCAGCCTCAAGATCCGCAGCGGGTTGGAAGCGTTTGCCTCAGGCGGGTCATCCGTGGTGTCGAGCGCAACCCCGGAAAGCCCCGTAACAGTGCTTCCTGAAGTTGCAGTCTCAAACACCGCGTTCTGACCGGGCGCAACGTCCGTAAGTGCCGTAGTCCCGCAATCGCGGATGTGGTAAATCACGTCCGGGGAAGTACACACATAGGCGTACCGTTCCGTGGACGCGGGGTTGTAGTTCTTGGCGAGGTCGGTCTGCAACGGCATAAAGCCCGTAATCACACCGTAGACAAGAGATCCGTCCCCCTCGCCGGCCTTGATGATGGTAGTTCGCATGGCCGTATCGTCCTTGTCCGTCAGGGTCGTATCCAACTGGACCGGATCCCCGACAAACAGCGCGGTTGCATAGCTTCCGCTGATATAGCACAGTTCGGTAGCCCCGTTCCAAGGACTTCCGTTCAGGTGCCGTACAGGACGCAGGCCAAACGGTTTCGTTTGGTTTGCCATTTGTTAGCTTCCTTTCGATATTCCATGTTCGATCTTAATGTCAGTGTCGTACTGCCCGTCAGTTCCGAATTTTCTTCCTGCGATTTCTCCGCGTTTGATGGTTCTTTCTGTCTCGTCAATCGCTCTTGCCTTTTCTCTTTGGTCCGCTTCGTACAGATCCCGGTCGATCTCCATAAGATAGGCTTTTTTCGTGCCGCCTCCTTTTCTGGATCCGACCCCTCTGCAAATATGCGCTGTGTTCCTGTCTCTTTGGTTTTCTGGCCCTTCTCCTACTTTTGCGTTTGGATCGGTAACAAACGTATACCCGCCTTCAAGCGCCTGTGCGATTCTGCCCGGATCGTCGTTTATCCATCGCTGCACTTTGCCGGGGTTTAAAAACCGGTCCGTTACGAGCTTCTGTCTCCCTGTTCCCAATGGAATGCGTTCTTTTCTCGGATCCGTCTGTTTCGGTCTTGCCTCATCCATTTTTCTCAGTCCTCCAGTACAATGCCTTTGTTATCGCCGAAATACTCAGATACAAACTTATCGCGGGTCATAAGCCCTGCCCTTACAAGCCTGTCGCAAGTGCCTTTTGCCTCTGCGTCAAGATCCCCGTAAGTTCTTGTGCGTGTGGATCTCGACATGCGCGGAGTGTCCCCAGGCTGTACGGCGGAAGGTTCGCTTCTGCGCGGGTTCTGTGTGGCACCGTTCTTCCGCTGTTGGGCTTCCTTTGCTTTAAGTTCAGCTAGTTTTTCATCGGCTTTTCGCGCTACAGCCTCGAAAAACTCTATTTCATCCCCTTTCCATCCCTTGTCCTGATTTTCCCAAAGCACCCCGGAAGATACCGCATAAGCGCATTGAGTCTTTTCCCAGTCTCTGCCAAACCATGAATTTTCAGGTCTGTTTGCCCATTCACGAAGGTTTTTGCTCATACCCTTCGTATCTGCTGCACCGGGCTTTTGTTCCGCGCTTTCTTTGTATTCCTTATCGAGCTTGTCACGATCTGCCTCAAGGGTTTCGTATTTCTGAACGTCCCCTTCTTCCACGGCGGACTTCATCTGCGCTTTCAGGTCGGACAACGCTCTGTCGTATTCACGTTTCTTCAGCCGTTCGCGGTCTTCTTCATGATATTTCTGGAAGTCCTTGAGCTGCTGCCTTAGTTCCTCGACGGTTCCAAACAGGCGTTCGCGGTCTTTTTTCAAAAGAGGCAACACCTGTTCGCTTCTGTCAAGGTATGTTTCCGCATCTACCCACTTGCCCGGATCTCCACGCCATTGTTCTTTTGGAGACCATCCAAGTTCTGCGGCTTTCTTTTCCGCTTCAGTAGGTTCTGCGGATACTACTTCCTTTTCTACAGAAGTATATTCTTCCTGCTTGGGTTCCGGTTCTTCTTTTGTTTCCTGTTTTGCAGGGGCAGCCGTTTCCGTCTCCTGCGGTTCTTCCACGGCCCCGGCCTTGGGTACGCCTTCGGCAAACTCCACTTCGTCAAACACGGCTTGCTCTGTCGTATTCATCATCTCAGGCACTCCTTAAATGCGAATACACACCGTCCCCGGCATGATCCGGCTGATCGCTGTCTGCGAGTTCTATCTCAAGTTCCGTACTGTCTACGATGGCGAGGATGTCCTTATCGTTGATAATCTTGTACGCGCACCCATCCCCGAAATCTTCCCATCTCTCCCCGGCGTACTTGTGTACCTGAACAACTTCCCCCACCTTCGGGGTTGGATCTCCCCAATCAGGGTCTTTGAAAGCAAGCCCGCCTACGGCAACAAGCATTGCGTGTACGCGCTCACGCTTTTCTTTTTCGCGTACTGTCTCAGGATAGTAAATACCTCCGTCCGAAGTACGTTCCACCTGGTTCGTCTTGATGAGAACCTTGTACTCCACCGGCCTTTGTCCTGAGTTGTTCTCTGCGTTCAGCGGTACGTTGATTGTCTTTCTAGCCATCGTCTGTCTCTCCCTGGTTCTCTTCCTCGTTTGCGTTCGCATCTCCCTCAAAATCGTCAAGCCACTTCAGGCCGTAAATCCTGCCGGATGTGTATGCCGTTGTTTGAGCCGTTGCGTCCGCGCTTGTGAAATCCACCGTACCTCCGTTACCCAACATTTCTTCCTCATACCTGATTTCAGCCCTCAGGCGGGAAAGAATTTCCTTCGTTACCTCCTGGCCCTTCCAGGCCGCCACCTGATGTTTCGTAAGGAGCGTTTTCACCTATCTGCCCTCCTTGCTGTTGTAATGCCGCTTGCTCTGCCTGTCTTCTCTGCACAACAGCCTTGGCTTCCTGCTCGTTTTTGTCCTGCAATCTCAAATTCCTTGCTTTAATACGCTCTCTTGCCACGTCGGTCATCGACTTGAGTTGTGCCATGTACTGCTGCATCTGCGGTCCTGCTTCCGTAGCTTCCGCTTGTGCTATGCTTTTTGCAGCATCCGCGTCGAGTTTTGCGATTTTCGCCGCAAGTTCTTCAAGAGACGAATCGAACTTCGCCCACTCAAGGTCAAGACGTTCTTTCTCCATTGACACCCGTGCCTGCTCGATAAGCAGCTTCGGGTCCGGCTGCGGCTGTCTTTGTTCCGGAGGAATAATAAGCCTGTCCGCGTTGGGTACTTGCAGCGCATCGACAAGACGCTTGTCGATTTCGTCTTGGTTGACGTTCGGTCTCGGTCCAAGAAGCTGCACGATAGCGCTTGCCCTGGAGAGTTTCTGCACATCGCTTGCCATCGTCGGATCCGCGATGGGTACAATGTCCATATCGTCGAGCGCGTAATCTTTTCTGCCGATGTCTTTCGTATCCGGGTCGTCAAGCAGGGTGAAATACACCTGCTCATCCAAGTAGATCGAGTTGAGGCGATAGAGCTTCTTGTACTCTTTCGACAAGCTGCGATAGATGCGCTTGTAGATTGCGGAAAACGTCTTCAAGCCCTGCTCGATCATGGCAAGCACGGTTGTTGCAGGAGTATTCCCGCCCGGAGGATCGCCCATCAAAACGTCCTTGATAAGCCCCATTTCCTTTCCTGCTTCCACAAGCAAGCCGAGAAGCTGAAAGAGTGCCCCGGAGGGTTCTTTTGTGGGCAGGGGTATGATTTTCGACCGAAGATCTCCGCCCCGCGTATCCGTACTTCTCCATTCTCCAGGCTGAAACGGAAGATGCCCTTTGCGTTCTCTAAGGCTTCTGTCAATCCATCCGCTTTGAAGGTTGTTCAATGTGCCTGCGTCAATAAGCTGATTGATAAGAGAGTTGATCGCGGAGTTAATCGGATACATCAGCATTCCAAATCCGATATCGTACACAGATCCGTCAAGAGACGGGATAAACCCGAACTTCGTAAAATACTGCACCGGCTTGATACGAATGACAGACCGCGTATCAGGGTCTATATCCACGCCCTTGGCGTCGAACCGCGCTACAATCCGCAGCACCTTCTGCGTATCTCGATGTACCGTAATGATGTACGGTTCCTGATAGCCGTCCCCATCCAAATCAAACCACGAATGTTGTTCCAAGATGATATGCGGCGGTTCGGCCATCTGTGTGGATTCGGGTTCTTCGTTTGCCTGTACGGGAATTTCCGCGTTAAGCCATATACCGGAAGCAATTCGTTCCCAAAGATCGTTTGCACGAAGTTCGTACACATGCGTCATGCACCTGCACTTCTCCATCGAACGGGTCTGATAGTGCATAACCAAATCTTCTGGAAGTACCAAGTCCGATCTGTTTCTTTGCTCCGTAGGATCGAAATAGGTCTTTCTGAAACAGGTTCCCATGGCCGGGACGATATGCAGCAATTTATCAAGTTCTTCTTCCCATTCCTCCATTTCCTGCAAGAGCTGGTAGGACATGTGTTCCCCGACTCGGATCGCCCGGTTTTTCTTCTGCCCCGAATCGTCCTGGCCCTGTACCGAGCACTTCACCACCTCCCTGCCTTGGACAAGTGCGGGATAAGCACGGGCGGCAAACATGATACAAGCGTTTGTAATCAGCGGATACTTGATAGACGCCGCCCCCGGCCATGGGAATGTCTTTCTTTCATACACCTGACGGACGATTTTCACCGCCTCTTCGTTTGTGTTTTTCCAATCCGCAAGACTTTGCTTGTCGAGTTCGTACTTGTAGCAGACAAGCTGCCCGATACGCATCAACTCGTTGTCCGTAAGCAGTTCCGCAACGTTATGATGCGGCATACCCGTAAGGTCGGGGTCTACGCATGTCTTTATCCATTCGATAGGCGTACGTGTTTCGTCGAGCGTATTTGTGCTCTGTTCTTCGGCCTGCTCCAGATATGCCACAGTCATCCGCTTTTTGTTCCTCTTTGTTTTGAAGATGCCGAAAAAAAAGGAGGCAACACGCAAGTACGCGGCCCCGCGTGGCCTCCTTTTTGATTTTTCCACAGTAGCTAGCTGCGGATAATCGGCATTACTCTATTTTTTCAAAGACTATCCATATCCCCCGACAAGGTTTGTGTAACTTCTTTCCATTTCGTACTGCCTTCGTTCGTTGTCTTCGTCTTCCTGCTGCGCGGCATAGGCGTTTACGGCTACGTCCTTCCCGCTCATCATGAGATATCTCAAGGCGTCACATTCGTGATCGTTCTGCTTTACCGGTTTGCCCTTTTCGTCCCGGCGATAGATTCTTAGATTTCCAAGCAGACTTCTGCACGTATTGAAGACCTTTAATCTGTCCGTAGTCAAACGAGTCCAAACCTCGTAGATGCCGGCTTCCACAGCATTGTTTGCAGGGGAAATATCCAACCCAAGGTTGCAGTATTCGTTGAACAGCTCCTCTCCGTCCTGCTGTGCGCGCCCCCTTGCGGAAGGATCTATCACGCCGGGTATCCATTTTCCGCGTGCAAGTATAGCCGCCGCGTGCATTGGGGGCTTGTCTTCCCCTACGGTATGTTCCGAATAGATGTACCAGCAATCAGATTCTCTATCCAAAGCCCCCCATATCACGGAAGTACGGTTCCAACCCACATCCATCCCGTATGCTCTAGGCCAGTAAGGAGGTATTTCAATGGGGTCCACGACATACCACCCTTCCGGTACGGGATAGATCGCCCCGGCCCCCAGGTGAGGGATGCCCTTGCTTCTTGCATCTCGCAAATGCGGGGGTGTGGATTTCCAGAGTTCTTCTTTTTCCTTTGGCCCAAGGTGCGGTACGTCGTCCCAGGTAGCCCCGATTACAAACTTGCCGCTGTTTTCGTCGTTGAACTTTCCTTCCGGCATGAACGTAAGAACAAGGTCCGACAAACCCATCAACGGGGTGAAGGTAAGCATACACATGCCGTCTGTAGTCATGGTTCGCATTACAGCTTCGTTCCACACGTCAAGAGGGCATTCCTCATCCATCCATACGACCTCGTATTCCACGCCCTGGAAAGCCCTTCTTCCCTGATCGAAACTCTTGAACTGTAGTCTGCTTCTACCCCCTGTAGGAAGATGCTTTACAACTACGCTTTCCACCGCGTCAGGCACGTTTCCGGGTTTCTTCTTGTGACCTACAATCGCCGCCTTCGGAATAAGCCCTGTGCCTAGTTCCCCTGGAGGACCGATTAAAATCTGTTGTACGATATCTCGCACGGTCTGTCCCGTATCGCCTGCGGCAACTGCGCGCACGGGCCTTGAAAACCTTCTTCCCTCCCACCAGTCAGGATATGCACCAGTAAGATGAAGGGCAGTTTCATAACCCCCCGTACCGTAACTTTTGCCGCTTCTGTTCGCCGCGACAAATGCCCTTTCTCTATACCTTCTTCCCGCCTTGAAGAACTGCAAGTGCTTAGGATAGTTCTGTCTGCAAAGAGGCCCCTGTTCAGGATACAGATGTATCAAGCCCTCTGTCCTGCCTCTTCGCTCCAACTCCATAAGCAGGGCGAGCTTCTGCTTTTCAGGAGAAAGCCTGTCTAAAGCAGAAGTATCTTTTACGCGCTTCGACATTGTATCCTTTTCTACTTCGTTCGAACCTTTGCCCTCGCAGGCCGCGCCTGTATCGTTGATGTCACACCCTTACGATACGCCTTTCTTGCCGCCACATTTCCCTGCACAACGCCCTTCGCATTGGCATAGGCGTCCTTGCGTGAAGTCTGTCTTGCGCCCCTTGCCGCCTGTCTTACACCCCTAATCTGTCCTCTAGGGGTTGCAGAACGAATTTCTTTTACTTGCGCTCTTGTCTGCTGTCTTGCCTGCCTTCGCGGTCCCGGAGTTGAAGTAGCCATAACAGATTGTCTCCTTACTTTGTCAAAACATATACGGCTTGCGCCTCGAAATCCTGTTCGCTCTTCGCATCGCTACGTTGTTCCTTACGGCGTTTATCCTCTGCTGCAACATATCGCTGTAAGGGTTCTGCACTCCCCCCACTACAGGCCGTTGCTGTACAGGATTAAAGCCGTACCTCATACCCCCACCGCCACGCGAAGGCATAATTGCGGGTTGATTGATTTGATCTCTCGGGGGCACAGGTGCGTATGTAGGCATCCCAGGACCAGGGCCGCCGCCCTGTACGGGAGCCGTCATCGTGGGCTTGTACAACATAGGCCCACCCTGCTGCATGCCCCCAGTACCCCCCGTACCCATAGCCCCAGAAGGCACCCCCCTTACATTCCCCTGCACCGCCGTTACAGGTACTTGCGGCTGCTGTCTCCCAGGAACAACACTTCTCCCAGGTACCATGCCCCCAGTACCACCCAACCTGATTCGTCTAGCCATAATTACGCAACCTCACTCCAAACCTCTAAGGGTATATGTTCCGTATACCTCCTGTGCGCCGCCCTCCCGTTCCTTACCCTCCAAGCCGTCTCTCGCAACTTCGCCACCTTGAATACAGGAGGTTTCGCCAGCCTCTCATTCCTGTACGCAGCACTCATTCCTACATCAAATTCTTTTGCCTTCTCTGCACTGCTTCTGTGCCTTCCCGTCTTCCTCGCCTCCTTCTGCGTCTGTCTCTCCACATCGTCGTAAATCTCCAAGGCTATCTTCAATAACCTCGGCCCGTACTTCAATACAATGTTCACCCAAAACCATACCCATCGCCAAATACTC
>Ga0180433_10011452_pt1 | contig 10514 bp, 6 predicted proteins | sample SS_ome_8_FD_132980 | JGI IMG/M metagenome (GOLD analysis project Ga0180433, IMG submission 132980) | Hypersaline lake sediment archaeal communities from the Salton Sea, California, USA - SS_1_D_1 metaG | ecosystem: Environmental > Aquatic > Non-marine Saline and Alkaline > Hypersaline > Sediment...
CGAACGATCGCCGAGGACTTCCCGGACTTCGAGCGGGTCATCCCGGAGGACAACCCGATCGCCCTCGCCTTCGATCGCAAGGCGCTCTTGGAGGCGCTGCAGCGAATCGAGATCACCGCTGCCGAGGATTCCGGCGCGATCACCCTCGCCGCCGTCGCGGAGGAGAGCGCCGTCCAGATCACCTCGTCCTCGAAGGACAAGGGCCGAGCCGAGGAACGCGTGCGGCTGAAGAAGGCGCCCACCGAGGGCGTCGAGATCTCCTTCCGCGGCGAGTACGTGGTCGATGCGCTGAAGCGGCTCGACTCCGAGGAGATCGCCCTCTGGCTCGCCGCGCCCGAACGCGCGGGCCTGATCGAGCCTTCCGGAGAGAAGATCGTCGAGAACGATCAGGGGTTCCTCTACGTCTGCATGCCGGTGCGCCTGAGCACCTAGCGGCAGCCCGACCCGAAGATCCGAGCCGTCGAAGCCCCAGGCCCTAGGACAGGGCTTCGCGTGCGGCGTTCGCTCCGAAGCGGAGCGCCTCGTCGATCTTGCCGACTTCGCCGCCGCCCCCTTGCGCGAAGGCGGGCCCACCGCCGCCCCCGCCGCCGAGGATCTCCGACATCTCTCGGACGACCGACCCGGCGTTCACGCCGTCGATCCCCTTGGAGACCTTGCAAACGACGATCGCCCGATCGCCGGCGGGGCTGCCCAGAAGGATGACGCCTGGGCGTGCCTTCTCCTCGAGCTGGTCGGCGAGGTCCTTCAACTCCCCACCGCCGAGGTCGACCCGGGCGCTGAGGACCGTCGCCCCTCCGACCGACTCGCCTTGGGCGAGCAGGTCATCGACCGCGGCGCGGACCCGGTCGGCACCGTCGGCCGAGATCCGATCGTTCAGCTCGGCGAGCTGCTCCTTGAGGCGGCGGACGCCGTCCTCCGGATCGTCGCCAAGGACGTCGCGCATCCGTTCGGTAAACGCATCCTGGTCCCGAAGACGTTCGAGGACCGCATCCCCGGTGATCGCACGGATCCGACGGACGCCGGAAGCGATCGATTCCTCGGAGACGATCTTGACCAGGCCGACCTCCCCGGAGCGGCGCACGTGTGTCCCGCCGCAGAGCTCCTTGCTGACCGCATCGACGGAGATCACCCGAACGGTCTCCCGGCCCCGGTACTCGTCCTCGAACAAGCCGATCGCACCGGAATCCTTCGCCGCTTCCGGCGACATCTCCTCGACGCCGACCGGGTGATCCGCCAGCACCGCGGCGTTTGCGATCGCCTCGACATGCGCGATTTCTTCGGGGGTCATCTTCTCGAAGTGCGTGAAGTCGAAGCGGAGTTCCCGATCGTTGACGACGGAGCCCGCCTGGTGGACGTGCGATCCGAGGACCCTTCTCAACGCCGCGTGAAGAAGGTGCGTCGCGGTGTGGTTCCGTTCGATTCGCCGACGCCGGTCCGCGTCCACGATCAGCAAGACCCTGTGATCCACGTTGTAGACGACATCGGAGTTCTCCAGCACGTGCACAAACGGACCATCCGATACCTGCTTCACATCGACGATTCGCGTCTCCTGCCCCTTGAGATCCAGGTTGGCGATCGTCCCCGTATCCGCCACCTGTCCACCGCTCTCAGCGTAGAAGGGCGTCTGGTCGACAATCACTCCAGCTAGCGCGCCCCCCTGTGACTTCGGATCAGCCTCCGTCGGCTTGACATCACGGAACACTGGCTGAAGGACGCGCGCCTCGGCCATGGTTTGCCTGTGTCCCAGGAACGCTGTCTTTGCTCCCGTCCGAGCCTCTTCGAGCGCCTCGTCCACAGAGTGCTCAGCAGTCCCGGATCTCCGCGATCGGGACCGCTGGATCTCCAGCGCTTTCTCGAACCCCGGGAGGTCGACCTCGATCCCGGAGTCCCCAGCGATCTCCTGAGTCATCTCTAGCGGAAACCCGAAAGTGTCGGTCAACTCGAACGCGAGGTCTCCGGGGAGGCGCGACGCTCCGTCTTGCTCCAGCTCGGCGAGGAGCTTCGTCAGCCGCCGTTCGCCCTCTCGGAGGGTCTGGCGGAACGTCTCTTCCTCACGCGCGAGGAGCCTTGCGGTCAGGTCCCGCATCTCGACGACCTCAGGGTACGCCTCGCCCATGACGTCGATCACCGGATCGACGAAAGACGCCAGGGAGCCGGCCGGAAGATCGAGCCGCTCACCCGCCCGGATCGCCCGTCTCAGGACCCGCCGCATCACGTACCCCTGGCGCTCGTTTCCCGGCAGGACCCCTTCGGCGAGCAGAAAAGGGATCCCGCGGACGTGATCGGCAATCGTGTTCCGGTACGGGATGTCGGCTGGGCCGAGTTCGCGCGGCACCGCCGCCTCGATCGCTTCGACGATCGGGACGAAGACGTCCATCTCAAAGTCGCTTCCGACGCCCTGCAGGACGGCGGCCGTCCGCTCCAGGCCCATGCCCGTGTCGATGTTCCTCGCCGCGAGGGGTTCGAGCGTCCCGTCCGTGCTCGCCTCAAACTGCATGAAGACCAGGTTCCAGATCTCCGAGAAGCGATCGCAGTCGCAGGCAACGCCGGTACAGTCGGGACCGCACTCGGTCCCCGCCCCCGCGTCGAAGAAGATCTCCGAGTCCGGGCCGCAGGGCCCCGAATCCCCGACCGGTCCCCACCAGTTGTGCTTCTTGCCGAGGCGGACGATCCGGTCCTTCGGGATCGACGTCAGATCGAGCCACAGGGCTTCGGCCTCATCATCGTCCTCGTAGACCGAGACCCACAGCCGATCCGATGCAATGCCGAGCTCGTCGATGAGGAACGCCCACGCCGCCTCGATCGCCCCCTCCTTGAAGTAGTCCCCGAAGGAGAAGTTTCCGAGCATCTCGAAGAACGTGTGATGGAACGCCGTCCGCCCGACGTTCTCGATGTCGGTCGTTCGGAAGCACTTCTGGCAGGTGGTCGCCCGTCGAAACGACGGCGTGACCCGCCCCCAGAAGAGGTCCTTGAACGGCACCATCCCGGCCGACGTAAACAGGAGCGTCGGGTCGCTCGGGACGAGCGTCGCGCTCGGAAGCCGCTTGTGCTCGCGCGCAGCGAAGAAGGACAAGTACCGCTCTCTGAGGTCGTTCACACGCATCGGATGCTCCTTCGGGTTCGGCGAACGATGATCTCCCGTCGCCACCGATCGATTATCGAGCCGCATTCTTCCCGCCGCAACACAGGGGCGAATGTCCGTTGTCCGGCTTGAGGCCGCCCCCTATACTGACGTTCGGAGGCTTCGAGGGAGCTTCGGAGCTTCTCCGAGGGGGACCACAAGGAGCGAAACCTCGCTTCCGAAGCGTGTTGCAACGTGCTGTGGGTTCTCCCCTTTCAGACGATCCGAGAGGTGAGGGACGATGCGGAGACAGCGAGGGGATCGCATCCGAGCCAGTCTCCGCCCTCGGCGAGGCCTCATCCTGATCGCCTCGGTTCTCGTGGTCGCAACCCTCCTCTCGATCCTGTTCGTCGGCCGCCAGATGGAGATCGCGAGTCGTCGAGCCACCCTCGAGGAACTCGAGCAGGAACGGGTCCTCGCTTTGGAAGCGCAGGATGCCTTGCGCGATCGTCTTGCACAACGAGACGATCTGGAAGCGATCGAGGCGGTCGCACGGGAGAAGCTCGGCCTGGTCCTCCCCGGAGAAGAGAAGGTCGTTTTCGTCGAGGAGGCAACCCGTTGAGCAGCCCCTTCGTCCACCTCCACGTCCACTCCGAGTTCAGCATCCTCGACTCGTCCTGCAAGATCCCGGCACTGATCAAGCGGGCCCGAGAGTGCGGCATGGAGGCCATCGCGCTGACTGATCACGGCGTGATGAGCGGCATCGTCAAGTTCTACCGTCAGGCGGTCCGCCAAGGGATCAAGCCGATCTTGGGGTGTGAGATCTACGTCGCTCCTGGAGACCGAAGGGATCGGAGCGTCCAGAACGGCCAGCGCTACTTCCACCTCGTTCTCCTGGCGGAGAACAACACCGGCTATCGCAACCTGCTTCGGATCGTCAGCCGCTCCCACACCGAAGGGTTCTACTACCGCCCCCGCGCCGACTTCGAGCTCCTCCAGGCGCACGCCGAAGGACTGATCGCGCTCTCCGCGTGCGAGAGCGGGGAGATCCCGCGCCTCCTGCAGGCGGGCCGGGAAGACGAAGCCGAGAAGACGGCCCTTCGGCTCCGGGAACTCTTCGGCGAGGGAAGCTTCTTCATCGAGATCCAACACCACGGTACGGAGCGCGACGGACGGCTTCGCGAGAAGCTCATCGCGTTCGCCAAGCGCCTGGAGCTTCCGCTCGTCGCGACCAACGACGTCCACTTTCTCGCCGCCGAGGACAAGCTCGCCCACGAAGTCCTACTAAACATCCGCGCCAACCGGACCCTCGACGATCCGGACCATCGAACGTTCGACGGAGAGGGCTTCCACTTCCGGACTCCGGAGGAGATGGAAGCGCTCTTCTCGGAGGTTCCGGAGGCGATCGCGAACACGCGGGCTATCGCCGACCGTTGCTGCGTCGAGCTCGAGTTCGACCAGCCGATGATCCCCCCGTTCGATCTGCCGGAGGGCCAGACCGACCCGAACGAGTACCTGCGCGGACTCGCCGTCGAGGGGACGCGGGAGCGCTATGGAGAGATCACAGACGAGATCTCAGAGCGGCTCGAGTTCGAGCTGGCGGTCATCGCACGGATGGAGTACAGCACCTACTTCCTGATCGTCTGGGACTTCGTGAAGTACGCGCGCGACCATGGGATCACCGTCGGACCGGGCCGGGGCTCGGCCGCCGGGAGCCTCGTCTCGTACGCGTTGAGAATCACAAACGTCGATCCGCTGAAGTACGGACTCCTCTTCGAGCGTTTCCTGAACCCGGATCGAATCAGCCTGCCGGACTTCGATATCGACTTCTGCATCAAGGGTCGCGACGACGTCATCGACTACGTCCGCAAGCGCTACGGCGGCGAGCAGTGGTGGGAGCGGATCGCTCAGATTGCGACCTTCGACCGGATGGCGGCACGGAGTGTCGTCCGCGACGTCGGCCGGGTCCTCGGGATTCCGTACGGGGTGACCGACCGCGTCGCCAAGCTGATTCCGTTCGGCTGGGCACTCAAGGCGTCCGTCGAACGGGTGGCGGAGTTGAAGTCGCTCTACGAACAGGACGACGACATCAAGCGGCTGGTCGACATCGGCCTTCGACTCGAAGGACTGACTCGCAACGCGTCCACGCACGCCGCCGGCGTCGTGATCGCACCGGACGAGCTGTCCAACCACGTTCCCCTCCTCCGCCTCGGGGAGGGCGAGTTCGTCACCCAGTTCGACATGAAGGACGTTGAGGCGGTCGGGCTCCTCAAGTTCGACTTCCTCGGCCTGCGAAACCTGACGCTGATCGACGATACGTGCCGGAGCTTGCAGTCGCTCGGGGGCGTCGATCTGTGCGTCGACGCGATTCCCCTCGATGACGAAGCGACCTTCCGGCTGATCAGCGACGGGCGGACCGCCGGGATCTTCCAGCTGGAGAGCTCAGGGATGCGCAACCTGATCCGCCGCGTCCAGCCGAACCGCTTCGAAGACCTCATCGCCCTTCTGGCGCTCTACCGCCCGGGACCGCTTGAGAGCGGGATGACCGACGAGTACGTCGAGCGACGACACGGCCGCAAGGAGAAGACCTACCCGCACCCCGGACTGGCGGAGATCCTCGACGACACGTTCGGCCTGCCGATCTATCAGGACCAGATCATGCTGATGGCGCGAACGCTCGCCGGCTTCACCCTCGCCGAAGCGGACATCCTCCGCAAGGCGATGGGCAAGAAGGACAAGGCGATCATGGACAGCCTGAAGCCGAAGTTCCTCGAGGGCTGCGCCGCCAACGGGGTGTCGCGAAGCCTCGCCGAGAGCAGCTTCGCCGACATGGAGAAGTTCTCGAGCTACGGCTTCGGGAAGTCCCATACGACCGCCTACGCCTTCGTCTCGTACTGGACCGCTTACCTGAAGGCGAACCACCCGACGCACTTCATGGCCGCGCTCCTGACGAGCGTCCAATCCGATTCCGACAAGGTCGCCGAGTACGTCGCGGAGTGTCGCGACCTGTCGATTGAGGTTCTGCCACCGGACGTCAACGAAAGCCTCCTTGAATTCACTCCCGTCGAGGAGGGTCGGATCCGCTTCGGGCTCGGCGCGGTGAAGCATGTCGGGCGCGGAGCGATCGCCGCCATCCTGAACGCCCGAGAGTCCGGCCCGTTCGAGTCGTTCTTCAACCTCTGTCGGCGGATCGACGACGACGGCCTCGATCGGGAAGCGTTGGAGGCTCTCGTCAAGGTCGGCGCCTTCGATCCGTTCGACGCCTCGCGCCGTGGGCTCCTCCTTCGACTCCCCGAGGGTCTGGAGCTGATCCAGCGCAAGCGCCATGAGCGGCAGACCGGCCAGCAGTCGATCTTCGCGGGACTCGGCGAAGCGACGGTCGATCCGGAGATTTCCGAGTCCGAGTTCGCCCAACGCGACCTGTTGACCTTCGAGCGAGAGCTTCTTGGCCTCTACCTGACGGGGCACCCGCTCGACGAGTACCGCCAGGTCCTCGACTTCTACTGCCTCTCCGCCCGTGATGTCAAGGCACTGGAGAAGGGAGCGAAGGGGATCGTCGCCGGTCTGGTCCGCAAGGTCCGTCGGATCGACACGAAGAAGGGCGAGCCGATGGCTTTCGTCACCCTTGAGGACTCGGTGGAGGAAGTGGAGGTCACGGTCTTCCCGAGAGTTCTCGAGGCATCGGGAGACATCCTGCGCGAAGACGCTCTGGTCGGCATCGAAGTGACCGCGGACGCGAGAAACGGCGAGATCGGACTCATCGCCGACGACGTGGTCCCGCTCGACAAGGTCAAGGAGCGGATGACGGTGTCGCTCTTCCTGACGATCGACACGATGACGGTCGATCCGGACCAGCTGACGAGCATCCAATCCGAGTTGACCCGACACACGGGCGAAGCCCCCGTCTGCTTCCAGCTGGTCGACCCCCTCGGCTCGATCATCGTCCGCGCCCACGAGCGCTACTCCGTCGCACCGAGCGACGAGCTCTGCGTCGCCCTGACGACCTTGCCGTACGTCCGCGAAGCGACCTTCCGCACCCGATCATGAGCGCCCATTGGCGAGCAATCGTTCATTGGCTCACTCCGGGGATGCGGGTGAAGCGGTGGGTTCTCCTGTCGGTCCTATCGATGGGGTTCCTCGTCGTCGCCCTCCTCTACGGCCTCGGCATCGACATCGTTCGGGCCGTCTACCGGACCTTCCCACCGGAAGGGCCGGCGCGCTATGCGATCCTCATCGGTCTCCTGGTTCTCGGCGCCGGAGGATTCACCGTCTCGCTCTCTCGGCTGGTTCGCTCCATCGCGCGGGGCGTCAGCTCCGATCCGCGGATCAAGACCTCGACGATGATCTACCGGCGACGACGCCTCGCACGGGGTCCTCACGTCGTCGCCCTCGGCGGCGGAACCGGTCTCTCTACGCTCCTGCGCGGCCTGAAGGAGGAAACCTCGAACATCACCGCCGTCGTCACCGTCATGGACGACGGGGGGAGTTCCGGACGGCTCCGTTCCGAGATCGACGTCCTCCCCCCGGGGGACGTGCGAAACTGCATCCTGGCGCTCGCCGAAGACGAGACGGAGCTCTCCGACTTCTTCCAGCACCGCTTCGCCGCGCCGGAGCAGCTCGCCGGCCATTCTCTCGGGAACCTCGTCCTTGCAGGTCTCGAACAGGCCTCCGGCGGGTTCGATCGAGCCATCGAGGCGATGAGCCACTTCCTGAACATCCGTGGGCAAGTCCTCCCCGCGACCCTCGCCAAGACGAACCTGGTCGCCACGATGGAGGACGGGGCCCACGTGGAAGGGGAGAGCGAGTTGAGCAGCGATCCGCGCCGGATCGTCCGCCTCGCGCTCTCCTCGGGCCGCGTCCCCGCCTACGAGAGCGCCCTCGATGCGATCCACCAGGCCGATCTGATCGTCCTCGGCCCGGGGAGCCTGTTCACGAGTCTCGTCCCCAACCTTCTGGTCGACGGGATCGCGTCGGCGATCGAGGCTTCCGCCGCGGAGAAGATCATCGTCGCCAACCTGATGACCCAGCCTGGAGAGACCACGGGGCTCTCGCACCGGGACCACCTGCGGATCCTGAATGAGTACGTGAAGCTGATCCGCTTCGATGCGCTCTTCGTCAATGCGGCAGCAGCCGACGCTGCCCTGCTCGCTGGGTACACCGACGAGGAGGCAGAACCCGTCCTCGACGACCTGGCCGATCCGAACGAATACGGCCTTCGCATCGTGCGGGCCGATCTCGTCGGGACGGCTCCTTGGGCCGGGAAGCAGACGATCAAGCACGACCCGTGGAAGCTCTCCCGGGCCCTGGTGAAGGAGACGCGAGCCTTTCGCACCCTCCGCCCCGAACGGGACGCCGGCTAGCCCTTCAGCACGGCGAGGGGGCGAAGTCGAGCCACTGCACGGTTGATCCCGGAAGAGACCGCGGCTTCGACAACACGTTCTACGTTCTTGTAGGCCCCCGGAGCCTCTTCCGCGATCCCCCGCTTGCTGTGTGCCCACACCCGGATCCCTGCAGCGGCGAGTTCGGAGATGACGTCCTCACCCCAGAAGCGCTTCGCCGCCTTCTTGCGGGACAGCGCGCGACCCGCGCCATGGATCCCGCTTCCGAACGTGCGGACCATCCCCGTTTCGGTCCCGCGCAAGACGTACGAGGCTGTTCCCATCGTCCCTCCGACGAACGTCGGATGGCCGACCGCTCGGTACGCCTCCGGGGATTCGGGTCGTCCGGGACCGAAGGCACGCGTCGATCCTTTCCGATGAACCAGGAGCGATCGAACCTCTCCCGCAACCGTGTGCTCCTCGACCTTCGCGTTGTTGTGTCCGATGTCGTAGATCGTCCAAATCGCGCCCTCCGCGATCCCGCAGATGCGAGCAAACGCGGCACGGACCAGGTGTGCCAGAACCTGCCGATTGGCGAACGCGCAGTTCGCCCCGCAGGCGACGGCACCCAGGTAGCGCTGCCCTTCCGGACTGCGGATCGGAGCACAGACCATCTCGCGCTCCGGAATCGGAATCCCGTACTTCTCGCTCGCCCGCGCCATCTCCTTCAGGTAGTCCTGTCCGATCTGATGTCCGAGAGCTCGGGATCCGGTGTGGATCGAGACCACGACTTGCCCCTCGGCCAGCCCATAGACGCGTGCCGCCACCGGGTCAAGCGTCTCCTCGACGACCTGCACCTCAAGGTAGTGGTTCCCCGATCCGAGCGTCCCGACCTGGCCGAACTGGCGCTGCTTGGCGAGGTTGCTCACCGTCTTCGGATCGGCGCCCCCCACGCAGCCGCCTTCCTCGATGAACGCGAGATCCTCGGCCTCCCCGTAGCCACGGCCGACGACGTACGCCGCCCCCTCCCTGAGGACCTCGTCGATTTCGGCGATCGACAGACGCAGCTTCCCCTTCGAGCCGAGACCGGCGGGCACGGTCCTGTAGAGTTCCGCACCGAGTGCCTCGATCCGTCCGTCGATCTCGTCCCGATCGAGCGGCGTCGCCAGCATCCTCACCCCGCAGTTGATGTCGAAGCCGACGCCTCCGACGACGGCCACGCCCTCGTCGAGATCGAACGCCCCGACGCCACCAATCGGGAATCCGTACCCCGGATGGACGTCGGGGAGGGCGAGGGAGGCGGAGACGATCCCCGGCAAGGAGGCGACGTTGCGAACCTGTCGGAGCGCGCTCCATTCGGTCCGGCCCGCCTCGTCCGCCTCGAGCTGCGCGATGGTCTCCTCGTCAGCGAACAGGTGCCCCGGGACCCGCATCGATCCGGACTTCGGGATCCGCCACTCCGTCGGTGCGACCCGCTCCAGTTCGCTCATGCCGCTCACGCTCCCAGAACTCAACGCCGACTACACATCGAGGACGAACTCGGCGCACGTCTCCCCGCTGCGCTCCCGTCGGACCGCCAGGCCGAGGTAGCTGATCCCCTTCACTTCCACGCCGATCCGATGCCGGCTCACATCGATCGGTTCGCCCCAAGCGACCCCGTCGAGCCGGTATCCGTCAGCGGTCTCTGCGATCTGGACCTCGAACCGTCCGAAGACAAGCCCGGAGACGTCCTTCTCGGCGAGGAGTGCTCCGAGCCAATCGACCAGGAGCCCGTCGAGCGCATCGCTACAGATCGAGACCGGATGCTCGGCCGACGGCGCGACCCGATCGAGATCGACCATCCGCGCAAACACCGCGGCGGCCGCCCTGACGAACGCCTCGTCCGCGTTCCGCCCGACGACCCGCACGCCGACGTCCGCGGTGTGGTCGAGATATGTGACGCCCTCCGGCGTCCGATCCTCCGGCTGCGGGACTCCGGCCACGTCACCCTCCGATCGTTCGTTCAAAGAGCGGTGTGTAGACGGCACCGCCAGGCGCCAGATCGCTCGACATCAGGACGATTCGGTCCGCACGGCAGACAAGCGGGGCCTCCGGTCTCACCTGCGTCACCGCCTGGACCAAGCCTTCGTCCGGCC
>Ga0180433_10011453_pt1 | contig 10514 bp, 10 predicted proteins | sample SS_ome_8_FD_132980 | JGI IMG/M metagenome (GOLD analysis project Ga0180433, IMG submission 132980) | Hypersaline lake sediment archaeal communities from the Salton Sea, California, USA - SS_1_D_1 metaG | ecosystem: Environmental > Aquatic > Non-marine Saline and Alkaline > Hypersaline >...
AAAAGAAAAACTTAACCAGGCCCTGAAAGAAAGTAAAAAACTGCTTAAAACAGGCAGGATTCTGGAAGAAAAAATTGACCAGCAAACCGACTGAATGACCCAAACTAATGAACCAATTAGAAAAAATCCTTAGCCTCTTTTTTTTATCAGCCTTTTTCTTTTACTTCTCTCCCCCTGTCCAAGCTAAAATGAAAAGCGGCCAGTACCAGCTGAAAATAAAGGAGTTTGAGGTTGTTAGCGGCAGTCTGCCGGACAGTGATCTGCTGGACATCCTGGGAATGAGCACCAGCAACTACCAGTCCCAAGGTTATCTGGTTAAAGCCGGTTTTGACTACCGCCAGCCATCAGCCCCTTTTTCCCTGACCATCCCCCAGACAACAATTGAGCTGGACAAAATAAAACCAGAGACGCCTTTAATCCGGAGCAACAGCTTAACTGTTTCTCCAGGCAGTGCTGACGGCTACCAGATAATTGCCTGGCAAGACCACCCTTTGCAGGTTATTGGCGGAACAACGCAAATCCCCGACACAACCTGCAACGGAGAAATAGAAACCTGCGACCAGACAGCAGCCGCCCTCTGGGATGACAATACCAAGCACGGTTTTGGCTTTAACCTCCAAGGCGAGGGAGCTTTAAAAGATTTTATTAATGAAAACTACTACCGCCAGTTCGCTGACCAGTCAACCAATGAACAAGCAAAAACAATTATCCAATCCAACCCCGCCCCTGAAGAAGAACAAACAACTATTAATTACAAGATTAATATTTCCGGCATCCAAGCAGACAGCAACTATGACAATATTATTACTTTGCTGGCTGTTCCCAGCTATTAACAATTAAAAAATGTTTAAAAAAATAACTAGAACCAGCCTGATTATTTTTTTCCTTTGCTTGGAGTTTTACCTTTTTCCCCTTTTTAAGCCGGCTGCTGCCCAAAACTTTAGTTTGAGTATCACTCCTCCTCTTTTAGAAATAGTCAGCCAGCCGGGAAAAACAATCAACTACTCTTACAAACTAACCAACCAAGGCGTCAGCAGCCAAATCTATTCAACTGTTTTTGCTTTTACCCCCCAAGGAGAAGAAGGAGGGATAGAAATAAACCCCCACCAGCTAACTGAAGAGCAGTTCTTAAACTGGTTTTCTTTTGAAGACAAAGATTTGGATCTGGGTCGGCCTTTTTTCCTTAAAACCGGCCAAACCAAACAGCTAGTCTTAAAGATCAATATCCCCCAAAATATCCAAGAAAAAGACTACTACGCCTCTCTTGTTTTCCAAGTCCAGCCTGAAGAAAGAATGATCGGCGCTTCCGGCAGCCAGATCTCTGGCTTAGTTGCCAGCAATATTCTTTTAACTGTTTCCTCAACCAGCCGGCCGGCAAAAAAAGGCCAGATTTTAGAGTTCTCTTTTCCCAAAACAACAATCCTTGGCCAAGAAATTGGTTTTTATGACTCTTTTCAAACTATTCCTTTTAATCTCAAAGTAGCTAATAAAGGATCATTTTTCTTTAAACCTCTTGGTTCAGTTAAAATAATCAACCAAACAACTAAAAAAGAAGAGCTGTTAACCATCCTGCCACAAAACATCCTGGCCAAGAGCCAAAGAAAGCTGTTTTTAAAAGGCAGTCCCCAACAGCCCTTGCAAGCAACCAGCTGGTATCCTAAAGGCAAAATCGGCTTTTTTAAAGCCCAAGCCAGTTTTCTTCTTTCCGGCAGTCAAGAAAAACTAGAAGCAGAAACGACTTTTTTCCTTTTCCCCTGGAAATTAAGCTTGGGATTAGGAGGATTACTAATCTTATTCTTCTTAATTAAAAAAAACTTTCTTAAGTCTTAACTTCAACTATGTCTTGACAAAGTATGTACAATTATATAAAATTACATACAATATTGTATCTTACTCAAAATGAAGCCTGTTATTGAATACAATGAGGAAAAAAATTTGCTACTTAAAGAAACTAGGGGTATTTGTTTTCAAGATATAATTAAAGCAATCAAAAAAGGAAATATACTAGATAATTTAGAACATAAAAACAAAAAAAAGTACCCAAAACAAAAAATATTAGTCATTAAAATTAAAAAATATGTTTATGCTGTGCCATATGTGATTAATAAAAAAACAAATAAGATTTTTTTAAAAACAGTTTACCCAAGCAGAACATTAACTAAGAAATATTTAAAAAGGAGAAAAAAATGAGCAAGAGCAAAAAAATAAAACTCAGCAAACAAGAAACAAGAATAGAAAACTCTTTAAAAAGAGGAGATTTTATCAGTGCTCCTAAATTAAAACAAACAGAAAAACTTTTCAAAGAAGCTATAAAAAATTACCAACATTTGCAAAAATCAAAAAAAATTACTATTAGAATAAACCAAGAAGATTTAATTAAAGTAAAAACCAAGGCAAAAAAAAGCAATATTCCCTACCAAACTCTTTTAAACGCTTTAATACATCAATATGCCAAAGGCCAAACTAGAATAGAATTATAAAAAAACCGCCAGTAGAACCGGAATTGAATCTTAAAAGCTTGTAATAGCTTGCAAATTTAATCCTTTTAAATTAAAATCTTTAACACTATGGCGCAGATTTCTTTTAGAAAAGTTGTTATCAGCCTAGTCAATAAAGAGTTTCAGCGCCAACAACTAAAAGACATCCTTCCTCCGGTTAAAAAGAAAAACCCTCCTTGTCTTACTGTTTCCCGAGAAACTGGCAGCGGCGGCCGGCTGGTAGCCCAAATAGTGGCTAAAAAACTAAAAATGAAGTTTTATGACAAACAGTTTGTCGAGCTAATCGCTAAAAGCACTAAAAAAAGAAAAGAAGTTATTGAAAGCCTGGATGAAAAAAGCAAAACAATGGTTGAGGGCATTGTTGACAGCTTAAAACCAGCCAAAGACAAACTGTCGGAGGCAAGATATTTTGAACACCTCTGCCAAACAATCCTCAGCTTGTCACAAAAAGGAAAAGCAGTTATCCTCGGCCGGGGAGGCAACTTTATTGTCCCAGCTAAAAGATGCCTCCGGGTAAGGATCATCGCTCCTTTAAAAACAAGGATTAAAAACAGTGCCCAGTTTGAAAACAAAAGCAAACAACAAGCAAGAGAAGACATTAAAAAAATCCACACAGCCAGAAAAGAGTTTGTCAGCCGCTACTTTTTAAAAGATATTTCCAATGCCAATTACTATGATTTGGTCATTAATACCAAACACCTTGACCTTGAACAAGTAGTCTCCATTATTATCAAGGCTTTTAAACAAAAATTCCCCCAAGCTGGCTGATATAAAAAGATGGGGTAGTTATAGGTTTGCTAGAGTTTTAAAGAGTTAATCTAAAAAAACAAAAGCTTATTTAACTTGGCAAAGAATAAACAAATTAGTTATAATCATTAATAACTAACAACTAAATATAAAATGGATAACAAAAACCTGTCCCAGTGAGTTAACAAACCCTATTTCCAACCTTACCGACCGCCAAGCACTGCCTCCAACAAACAAACTCAACCAACAGCTAACCAACAAAATCAACCAGCCAGCTCCCAAGCAAAGCCAATCCCTCAACAACAGCCGGCAAGCCAACAACCTCCAGCTTCTTCTCCCAAAAAAACTCCTCTTCCCCAGCAACCAGCACCAGCTCCTCAAACCAACCCCCCTTTTCCTTTAAAAAAACCAACTCCAGCAGCAATTAAAAAACAACCGCCAGCTAAACCCCAGCAACCAGCCACAACCCCTCCAGCTAGCCAGTTTTCTTCCCCGCTAGTCAAACCAAGTCCCTCGCCGATTAAAAAACAACCTCTTAACCAGCCAAAAACCCCTCCAGTTCCACTTTCTCCGGTCAAACCGCCTCCAGCTCCTGTCCAGCCAGCAGCTACCGGCGCCGGCAGTTTCACTCAAAAAGAAGTTGGTTCCTTTTCTTTAATGAGGTTTTTAAAACTAGCTTACCTTGTCGGCTTTTTCGGTTTGTTCATTACTGGAGCTGTTTTTTTAAGCAGAAAGTTTCTTCGTTCGCCTGCCCAGCAGGTAATTCTCGGCGGAGAGGGAGAAGGAAAATCTTTGTTAGAAACGCCTTACCAGCCGGTTGTTTGGAAAGATTTTGGCCAGGTTTTTGAACCAATCCTCAAGATCCCTATTGTTTATGCAGAAAAAGGAGCTAAAGAAGAAGAGTTTTTACTAGACTCAGGAGCAGTTGTCTCCTCCCTTCCCCGGGAAAAAGCTCCTGACCTAGGCTACAACTCTTTAGCCAAACTGCCCCGATCAACCTTTGGCGGTTTTGGCGGAACAACCTCTTTTGCCTACCGGGGCAAGATGACCATCCAAATAGGCGAAAAAGAAGTAACTATCCCCGTTGTCTTTACTGAAGCCAAAGGAACAAAGATGATCCTCGGCCGGTCTGGATTTTTTGAAAACTATTCGATAAACTTTAATGCTAAAAGGGAGGTAATCGAAGTCAGCCAATAAAATGAGTTTTTTTAACCTTATTGACCAGATCTCTTTTAAAAAACTAATCGGCCTCAGCTTTTTGTTTGCCATCTTAATTGCCATCCCCCTGACTGTTTTTGTTGTCCAGCAACAGACAAAACTGCAAAGCGAGGCTTACTTTGAAAAACCAAAACCAATTGTCCCCTCTAAAAAATACGGCTCTCCACCGGAAGGAAACCCACAGATTACCCTGGTTTGGCCTTTTTTAGGCAAGGTCGGCGACGCTGTTTTAATTGAAGGCAGGAATTTCGGCAACAACCCGGTTGACAAAAGCCTTAAAATCGGCAACAAACAGGTTCCCGAAGAATATATTAACAAATGGACGCCAACCTTAATTGAGTTTATGATCCCTGAAGGAGCTAAAAGCAACCGGGTCAATCTCAGTGTCACCGGCAGAGGAGCTAACTGGACTTTCCCTTTTACCGTCTACTCAATTGACACCCAGATCCAGGTAACAGAAAACAATGATATTGTTAAGGTTTTAAAAGGCCCGGCTGAAGGTAAAATAATTATCTTTTTCCGGGACAACAGCCAGCAGGAATCAAGAAAGTTCTCAGGAACAATCGTCCCCCATGACAAAACAATTATTTCCGTCAAAGTCCTCGATAAAAACAACCAGCCTGTTCCCTTTTTTGTTGAACCAGAAGAGTTTGGTTTTTAAGACTGTTTTTTCACAAAAAGATTGTTAACTTCCCTGCCTTTTTCAACTATTACTTAAGATTACTAACTATATCACTGTAATTTTTGTCTTTTTTCCAGCTTGCTGATTTTTAAAGCCAGTTTTAAAAACAGCTCCTTAGCTTGATCAGCCGGCCAATCACCAGGAAGAACTTTTTTAGGCAGGCCGGGGTCTTTTTCCAACAGAGTAAACAAACGGTTCAATATGAGAGAAAAGTTGTTTTTTTCCTTATTTGACAGGTCTTTTTTCTTCTTTAATCCTTTTAGCATCTTTTTAATCTTACTGATAAGATCCAAGTAGTCCTTAACCAGCTGGTCAACCGGCCAAAACTTCTTTGCTATTTGTTTGCTGTCGCCGATTAAAAGCTTTTTCGATTCAATTACTGCAATATCTGCCTTAAAAAGATCATCAACAGCCAACTGTTTTACTTCCTTGGAAACGGGCAAAGGAGTTAAATAAACGCCGCGGCTGAATTTTTTAAAACCAAGTTCTCTTAGACTCTTTCTAAGGCTTCTCAACTGGGAAAGATGATTGTCTTTCCCTTGGCGCGAGGAAATTAAAGCTAAGCGCCAGATCCAATCCCAAACCCTTTTCTGGCCAAAGCTAAGAGGAAAAAAGGTCAGCAGCTGGTCTCTCCCCCGGCTGGTCAGGCGAAAAAGAGGAGTAGAATTACGGATAATCTTATCCAGATAATTGGCTTCAACCAGCTGTAAAACTCCATCTCGAAGAGAACTAGGTTTAAACTGTTTTAAGCGCCAATAAAAAAAAGAGTAAGGATAATAGCTGAACTCAAGATTGGCTTTAAAAAAATCAGTTTCTGCTGCCGAGCAAAAAAGAATTCTCTGCTTTAATTTTTTCATATTGTTGTGTTTACAAGCTGTTAAAAACAGTAAAACACAACATTAGGCTTTTTGTCAACAACTAATTATCCCCAACCTTTCCACAATCAGGCTATTTTTTTTCTGGCAGGAGGTAAGGAAAATTAAAAGCTCTTTTAATCTATTATGATATCTTTTGATAATCTTTGAATATGCTAAAACCCTTTGTGAAAAGAATGTGAAAAATAAAAAGGCTTGGAAAAACTGGTTTCGCTCCCCTAATAGCTATCTTTTCAAACTATATCTTTTTTGTATCATTGACAGAAATTAACAGAGGCTATTATAGTAGTAGATAGCAGTCTAACCTAATATAATTTAGATAATTTTAAGAGATAAAAAAATTTTAAAAAAATTACCGCATCAATTTAACTCAAAAAGCGAGAAAAAAAGAAAATGAACAAAACCAACCAGCCAACCAGCAAAACCAACCAAGAAAAAAAACAACTTATTATTGATTTTAAGGATTTTTTAGCATCTAAAAAATTAACCAAAACATCAATCAAAAATTACTTATCAGATATTCGGCAGTTCCTTAAATGGACTGCTAATAGTGATTTTTCCAGCTTTACCCCGGCTGTTTTTTCCACATACAAGTCAAGTTTAGTTTCTTCATCAATCTCAACCAAAACAATTAACCGTTCTTTAACCAGCTTAAGAAAGTTTGGCCAGTTTTTAAAACAAGAAAAACTGCTGATGGCCAATCCAGCAGACAAATTAAACAACATTCAAGCTGGCCAACGAAAAAAAATACTTTTCTCTCTTAAGCTGTCTTCTAAAATTTTAAAAAATTTTTCCCAGGCCCTTAACCAGGAAAATCTCAAACCAGCGACTGTTAAAAATTATGTTCTCGATGTCAACCAGTTTCTCCAATGGTTAAAAAAAAGAAGCTAAAAGTAAAAACAAAAAAAATAATTTTTTTACTAGCAGTTGTTTTTTTAATCCCCTTTTTTTTGCTGGTCTTTTTTAATTTTTCCCAACCAGCAGTTAGCCAAACTAACAAACAACAGTTTCTTTCTCCATTGGCTCAGTCAGCAACAACTGAAAACCAACAACTAGAAAAAATCTACCCGCTTGAATATTATTTAAATTTGTCCGACTCTTTTTTAACTAAAGCAACCCGTTTAGCCAATGACAACCAGCAACAAAGAGAAACAGACCGCTTAAAAATCATTTCCACCCTTAACCGGGCCTTAAAAGCAACCAACCAGGCAGTCAAATACTACCCCCGCCACCCCCAAGGATACTTGCAAAGAGCACAAATATGGCAAAAAACCAGCCATTTATGGCCGGAAAGTAAAAAAAATGCTGACCAGGATCTAAAAACAGCCAAAGCTTTAATGACTGACCAACAACTGCCTTCTCCGCCCCCAGGCCAACAACCATTAAACTTTATCCCGACACAAAAAGCCAACCTGGCTAAGAAAATAACCATTGCTGAACCAAACCAGCCCCAAGCAACCTCCGGCCAGGCAGAAGTTGAAAACAACAGTTTATCAGGAAAAGAGATCCTCCCGGCCGGGGAAAAAGAGATAAAAATTGCTGCTCCCGGCCTAAAAAAAGATTCCTTGATCTACCTTACTCCCCTGGAAAACAACAACAATAGGATCCTCTACCTGAAGGCAAGAAAAGACAAGCAGTGGTTTATTGCTGCTGCTGACCAGGCAGTAGAAAAAGACCTTGCTTTCAAGTGGTGGATTATTGAAGACTAACAGCTAATGACTAAAAAACTAACCAACCTTAAACCAGCAACAGTCAAGCAGTACCAGCAATGGCTGGCCGAGCAGAACTTGTCGGACAGGACAATTAAAAGAAAACTGGCTTCTTTAAAAAAATTCGGCTCCTGGGCGGAAAAAGAAAAGCTGATTGCCAGCAATCCCTTCCAGCCAGTGATAGAAAAAAAGCCTTTTCCTCTTTCTCCTCCCCTTCAGCCCAGTAGAACAAAGAACATCAAAAAATATCTAAAATACTCAACTTTATTTATCTTCCTAGCAATTATTCTTTTTTTTCTTTACCAGCGCTTCCCTAAAAAAGAAGTCCAGCCTTCTCTCCAAGTTACTAAACCAACAATTATTGAAAAAAAGGTTTCCCCTGGAGAAATCAACCGCTATTTGGTTTTTGAAGGTATTTTAACTGACCCCAACGGCAGTCCAGTCAAACAAACCTCCCAAGTTGTTTTTTCCCTTTACAGCCACCCGACCCAAACAGGCGAAGCTTTAATCTGGGAGGAGATTAAAGAGGTAACCCCTGACGGCCGAGGCGGCTTCCAAACAATCCTTGGCCAGTCCAACCCTTTGGCTAACTCTGTTTTTACTGACCACTACAACCTTTGGCTGGGAATTACTGTTGCCGATGACCCGGAAATGAAGCCCAGAGAACAGATCCCGACTGTTGGCTATGCTCAAAAAGCCAAAACAGTAGAAGGCATTCCTTTGGCAGACAAAGACCATGACCTGCCGGAAGCAACCAGAGGGGCAACAGCCAATACCATCCCGGTCATCAACCCTGCCGGAAACCTGGTTTTAGCCCAATCCTCGCCTAAAATCTGGTCAACTTCAGGCAACTTCCAGATCAGGGGCCAGACCTTATCCTTAACAACAGATACTGGCACTAATGGGAATATAGTGCTAGCACCTGACGGCACAGGAGTGATAAATATTATCCCTACCTCAGGCAACCAAACCGGCGGAACCTTTAATGTCTTTAACTCTGCTTTAACAACCGGTTCCCTTTACACCGGCCAGGTAGGCAATAACAACACCAGTTTTAAGTTTCTCCAGTTTTTTGGCGGTTCCAGCCTAGAGGAAAGGTTTTACGTTGATGCTTTGGGCAATACCTGGATGAGCGGTAATCTGCAAACTGCCGGCGGAGCAACCATCAGCGGCAGCCTCCAGGTAAAAGGCAATATTAACCTGGGAAATGTTTATGTTGACCAGTACATCCAGCACCAAAACGACGCCGATACCTTTCTTAATTTTGAAGATAATAGTTTAAAAATAGAGGTTGGTGGAGAAAAATTCTTCCATTTTGACCAAGGAACAACAACCAGCACTTTAATCGGCAACTACAACAATGACAATATTGATTTTCGCTGGGATGGAGACACTAATGACGGCCTTTTGTTTATTGATGCTTCCCAGGAAAAAATCGGCATTGGCACTACCACTCCCGGCTACCCCCTTGATGTTCATGGCGGCGGCTATTTTACCGGCGACTTGAGAACCTTGGGTCAGTTGCAGGTCGGCCGTTCCTCTTCCAATCCAACTGCCATTGGCCAGGGATCATTAATCTTCAATACTTCAGACGACAACCTCTACTACTCTGATGGAACAGACTGGAAAGTAGTTGGCGAACAGCTCTGGCAGAGAAACACAGGAGCCTTGGCAGCTAAAAATATTACTGACGACCTGTTGATTGGGGCAGCGGCCAGCTCCTCGGCTACCATCCATTTTTTTGCTGACGGCTCAGCTGTTTTTAATGACCAGGGAATGACCGATACAACACCTGATGCTAAAATAGAGGTCCTTTCTGCTTCTGAACAGCTAAGGCTGACCAACACTGACGACACCTCTGACGCCCACTTTACTGTTGACAGCAGCGGCAACCTGACCATGCAGACAACAGCCAATTTCCAATTAATGGCTGATGATGACTCAACCAACTACCTTACTCTCTCCTCTGATGGAACTGACCTAACCTTAGCTACCACCGACTCTTCCAATCTGACCATTTCCCCAGCAGGAAACTTAGTCATTGATACTACTGGAGGAACAGTAGATATTGATGATGCGACTATAGATGTTTCTAGTCAAGCAACATCCTTTGATCTGATAGACGGAACTGTTAATGCTCTAACCTATGAAACCAACCTCTTAAGCTTGGACACTTCTAACTCTTATGTAGGTATTGGCACAACAGAACCAAACGATACTTTAACAGTCAGCGGCAATATTGACCCGGCCAGTGATGCTTCTTATGACTTGGGCGACACCACTACTTCCTGGCGAAGCGCCTATTTCACTGAAGAAATTTGTTTTGATGATACTGACTGCGCTTCCTCCTGGGACTCGGTTGGCAGATGGAGTTTAAATACCACCCCTGATCCTGATGTTCTTCATCCTAATGATGTTTCCTGGGATTTTGCCCTAGGAGGAACAGACTCCTCTGCTCCTTTTTTCTTTGAAGTTTCCAGCGGAGATTTTGCCTTAACCGGCGATATTCTCATGACTGATGATGACTATATCGGCATCTCAGGCAATGAAAGGATACAGTTTGATACAGATGGAGAGATTGAAATAATCGGAGCCAACGTCGGCATCGGCACCAACACCCCTACAGCCAAACTTCATCTAACACGACCAGTTACTGCCAAGACTTTAGCTATCTTTGATGAAACAGGAGATCAGAACATTCTGACTGCTTCTGCTTCAGGAGCAACAGTAGCTAACTTAACAAGAGATGGATTAATAGAAGCAGCTGATCTTACCTTAGGATACA
>Ga0180433_10011454_pt1 | contig 10514 bp, 8 predicted proteins | sample SS_ome_8_FD_132980 | JGI IMG/M metagenome (GOLD analysis project Ga0180433, IMG submission 132980) | Hypersaline lake sediment archaeal communities from the Salton Sea, California, USA - SS_1_D_1 metaG | ecosystem: Environmental > Aquatic > Non-marine Saline and Alkaline > Hypersaline > Sediment...
AACTGGTTCTCCCCCAACGAACTCGACGAACTCGAGGTCTTCCTCTCTGTTCCGGGCTTGCCCCCGCGCGGGCGATCCGCCTACGATGGCGGCCACTGGGGGTGGAATCGATGAACGAACCGACCGCCGTCCGCCCGTCCGGCTATCGCTGGGTCATGCTCGTCGCGTTCATGCTGGCGATCGCCGTCAACCAGCTCCTCTGGATCAGCTTCGCCCCGATCACCGGCGAGGCGGCGGCGTTCTACGGCGTCGACGACCTGGCGATCGGCCTCCTGTCGCTCGTGTTCATGGTCGTGTTCATCGTCGTCTCGATCCCGGCGTCGTGGGTGATCGACACGTACGGGATCCGGGTCGGCGTCGGAATCGGCGCGGTGCTGACCGGAGCGTTCGGCCTGCTGCGTGGCTTTCTCGCGGCCGACTACGCCTGGGTCCTCACGGCGCAGATCGGGATCGCCGTCGGACAGCCGTTCGTGCTGAACGCGATCGCCAAGATCGCCGGGCGATGGTTCCCGATCGGCGAGCGGGCGACCGCCACCGGGCTCGCCTCGCTGGCGATCTACGTCGGGATCTTCTCCGGCCTCGCCGCCACCCCGATGATCGTCCTCGGTTCGAGTATCCCGACCGCGCTGCTCGTCTATGGCGCGATCGCGGCGGCGATCGCCGCCCTCTTCCTCGTGTCGGCCAGGGAGCGCCCGCCGGTCCCGGTCGGTCCGGAGGAGCGATCGCTCGTCTTCGACGGACTGAAGCGCGTCTTCCGAAACCGCGGGTTCGTTCTGTTGCTGCTGCTCTTCTTCATCGGCCTCGGACTGTTCAACGCGGTGACCACGTGGATCGAGGACATCCTCCGCCCGCGCGGATTCACGATCGACCAGGCCGGCCTCGTCGGCGGGTTGATGGTGATCGGCGGGATCGTCGGCGCGATCGTCATCCCGCCGCTGTCCGACCGGACGCGGCGAAGGGTGCCGTTCATCCTCCTCGCCCTCGCCGGCGCGATCCCGGGCCTGCTCGGAGTTACGTTCGCGACGAGCTATCCGCTCCTGCTCGCCTCGGCGTTCGTCCTCGGCGCGTTCCTCCTCTCGTCCGGGCCGCTCGGCTTCCAGTACGGCGCCGAGATCACCTACCCCGCGCCGGAGGGGACGTCGAACGGCCTGCTGTTGCTTGTGGGGCAGATCTCGGGGATCGTGTTCATCCTCGGGATGGACGCCCTCAAGTCGCCGACCACCGGGTCGATGACCGTGTCCCTGCTCATCCTGACCGGCCTGGTGGGGATCGCCCTTCTCCTCGCGACGCGACTGAAGGAGTCGAAGATCCTGACGGAGTAAGCGAGGCGCGCTCCTGCACGCCGTTACACGCCTCTCCCATCTCCCTTCACCGATCACTCGTCACCGCGTTTCTCCCATCGCCTCCACACAGACGCTTCGCAGGCTGCTCACACCCGCCCGCGACGCTCTACACGTCGAACTGATTCCGTGTGGAAGCGACACGCTGAAGCGCGGAGAGCGAGCGTAACGAGGAGGTGCGATGAACCGGACGAGCTTGGGAAGCGCGTTCGTCGCGGCGGTGGTCGTCGCGACAGTCGGTTTCGTGGGATTGGGACAAACGGTCGGGCTGAATCCCGACTTCGATCTGGCGGTCGCCGAAGAGGAGGCCTACTGGTATTCGCGATACAACCTCGGGCATCTGACGATGCGTTCCGGAATGGGCGAGTCGTTCATGCCCGATCCGGCGACGGTCGAGGCGATGATCTCGATCGCCGACGCCGATCCGGACGACGGCGACACCGCCACGCCGCCGGTCCATCCGGCGCTCCTGCGGACCGTCTACGCCGGCGGAGATCCCCGCTGGACGCAGCCCGCCGATCCGGACGACTTCGCGACCATGCGGTGGGATCCGGAGTCGTTCGACACGCGGATCACCGGCTCGGCCCTCGGCTGGACCGTGGTCAAGGAGCTCGAGTGGGCGAAGCAGTTCCACATCGACGCGCATTTCGGTTCGCCGGAGGACGACTTCGGCGCCCAGTGGCGGTTCGTCGGCCTGGTGCTGACCGCGATGGCCGAGCAGCAGGCGACGGCTTGGATGGAATTGCGGGCCGCCGGTGAGACGGCGATGGCCTACGGCGCCGATCCGTTCGTCATGCTGATGGCGTACTCCGATCTGGCGGCGGTCCTCGGCGCCGACGCGATGCCGCACAGCGCGACCAACCGCTACCGGGACGTGGAGGCCGCCGAGACGTTCCGCGCCGCCGCCGACGGGCAGTTCGACCGGGTACTCGGGGTCCCGATCGAAGGGATGGCCGTCAAGGAGCTGGCGACGGCGATCCAGGGCCTCGTCTGGTACGCGTCGGTCACGCGCGACGGGAACCGCCAGGCGATCGCCCTCGAGCGGATCGAGGAGCTCGGCGAGTCGCTGATCGCGGCCCCGAAGCGGTCGGCCGCCGACCGGGGCTACGCCCTCCGCGGGTTGATCGAGGCCCACCGCGTGACCGGTTCGATCGAGGCGCTTCATGCCGCTCTCGACCTCGTCGAGGAGCTGGAGTTCGACTTCGACCACGCCTACGGGATCTTCGAGTCCCAGATGACCTACACGATCGACGACGTCGCGGCGATCGTCGGTGGGCTGAACGCGGCGAGGCGGTTCGGCGACGCCGACGACCGGCTGATCGGGCGGATGCTCACCGGCTTCTTCGAAGGCGTCGTCAACCTGAGCGGTCTGCAGCGATCCGTCCCACCGGTCGCCTTGGGAAAGGGCGCGTTCGAGCAGGAAGATCCGGAGATCTTCTACGGGTATCCGGGGCTGCCGCTGCCGGACGAGGTCGGTGAGTTTGGCGCTGCCCCGGTCTTCGCCTCGTCGGTGACGTTCGATCCCGACACCGGGACGTGGACGGAGGTCGACGAGCGGTTCGACACCGCCGGCGCGATGCACGCCGCGAACGAGTTCATCTGGCTGCATGCCGAGGAGGTGAACGGGTTTCCCGCCGTCGAGCGCCCCGCCCTCGCGGCCGAGGAAACGGAAGAGGAGCCGAACGACCTCCTGACGCTGCTCATCCTCGGGACGGTCGCTCTGGTCTCCATCGCGCTGGTGTCGATGGGCTGCAGGACCTGTAGGTAAGTGAGTCGAGCACCGGCGTGGCAGCCGTGCCGCGCCGGCCGGGAATCGACGGAGGCCCACGCTGGAGCTATCCTCTCCGTGATCCACCGATGGAGGACAGCGGATGAAGATCCTGGCGCTGAGCGATCGGATCGACGACTACCTCATGACGGCCGAGGGTCTCGAAGGCCTGAGGGAGGTCGAGGCGATCGTCGCCTGCGGCGACCTCCCCTTCGACTACCTCGAGTACCTCTTGACGATGCTCGACGTCCCGCTCCTCTACGTGTTCGGCAACCACGACGCGCCGATGCTTCGTGAATCCGGCGTCGTCACTCCCGCGCCGGAGGGTGGGACGAACCTCCACGGCAGGCTTCGGCGCGTCCGCGGGCGCTCCGACCAGGACCTGTGGGTCGCCGGGCTCGAAGGATCGAGGCGCTGCGGCGGGCAGGGGCACGAGTTCACCGAGTCGCAGATGCTCGCCCGCGGGCTTCGAATGGTCCCGCGGCTTCTGTGGAACCGGCTCCGACACGGACGCGCCCTCGACGTCCTGATCACGCACGCGCCCCCCGCCGGCGTCCACGAGGGGACGGGCCCCTGCCACCGAGGCTTCCGGACGCACCGCTGGCTGATCCGATGGTTTCGACCGGCGCTCGCCTTGCACGGTCACATCCACCCGTCGTACGGTATCGACGTCCGTCCGGAAAGGCTCGGCTCGACCCAAGTCCTCAACGTCTTCGGCTCGACCGTGCTGGAGGTGCACCGTGCCCGATCCTGAGTTCGAGCGAGCCAGGCGGAAGGCGACGTGGCACCGGATCCTGTCGTTCATCACCGGACGCCCGACGCTGCTGCTTCCCTTCGAGACGGTCCGCGAGCGGCTCGGTGCCCAGCGGCGCGGCACCGGCGTGACGAGGCCGATCGATCTCGACAAGATCGTCGGGAGCGTGAACCGGTATCGCGAGTTCGACCGCGAGTTCCTTCCGCTTCGTTGGCGGTTGGGAGAGCGGTGGGGGCGCGTTCGCGACTCGCTGTACGAGATGGACGCGTTTCCGCCGATCGACGTGTACGAGATCGAGGGCGCCTACTACGTCGTCGACGGACACCACCGCGTCTCGGTCGCGAGGCGGCTTGGGCACGAGCGGATCGCCGCGAACGTCGTCACGTTCAAGCCGGACGCACCGGTCGGGACGCCGAAGGACGCGCGCGACCTGATCCTCAAGGCCGAGTACCGCGGCTTCCTCAAGCGGACGCGGCTCGACGAGCTCCGGCCCGAGCAGCGGATCGAGTGCACGCGCGCCGTCGGATACCGGGTGCTGCTCGACCACATCGACGTGCATCGCTACGTCCGGGGGATCGAGGAGGGACGCGAGCTGACCTACGAGGAGGCGGTGACGTCGTGGTACGACAACCTGTACCGGCCGATCGTCGGGATGTTCCGCGAGCACGGGCTGCTCGATCGGTTCCCCGACCGGAAGGAGGCCGACCTGTACGTCTGGGTCTCCCGTCATCTCTTCTTCCTCGGCGAACGCCAGCGCGTCGGCCGCGATCTGCGCCGCGCCGCCGAGCGGCTCGCCAAGCGCTACAAGCTCCCCTCCCTCGCCGAGTACCTGCTTCGGTTCAGGCTGTAGGCGTCGGCTACTCCTCGTCGTCGGAGGGCGGGACAACCGGGATCACGATGTCGAGGATCGTCAGGAAGCAGCCCGGGCAGCAGTGCATCGGCCGCAGCGATCGCCAGACGTGGCCGGCCGTGTCGTGCTCGTTCCCGACGTCGAGCTCCAGCGTCCCGAAGCAGACCTCTTGATCCCCCGTCGGCGTGAACGCCAGATACAGCGTCTCGCCGACGACGGCGAGATCCGGATTGTGGTCGCTGACCGGCCCGCGGACGTAGCCGAGACGATCCCAGTTGACGCCGTCGGTCGATCTTCGCAGCCAGATGTAGTCGTTGTTGTGTCCGACGTAGGCGACGACCAGCGCGCCGTCGTAGACGACGGCCGAGACCGCGCGGTCGGTCTCCGACGGTCGGGTGAACGCTCGCGGAAGCCGCGAGATCTCCCACCGCCCGTCCGACGCCCGGTTCGACACCTTCCTGGCCACGTACAGCCAGTCGTCGTCTCCGAAGCCGCGGTAGAAGGCGTACAGCGAGTCCCGGAACGAGACGATCTCCGGGCCGTTCGACGTCCGGGCCTCCTCGGGCAGCGTGTACTCCGAGCTCCAGTGGGTCCCTTCCTTCACGCGGAAGTGGATCCGCCCCGTCTCGGCGTCCGTGTAGGCGACGGTCAGCTGCGGGCCCGCCGGCCCGGACCAATCGTGCGCCGTCGCCCCCGGCGCGCGGTCCGTTCGCGAATCCGGGACGCTCGCCGGCGTCTCCCAGGTCCAGTTCCTCCCGTCGAGGCAGCTCTTGCGCGTGTACCAGATGCGGGAGCTGTTGTGGCCGCGATAGACGAGCTGGAGGTAGCGATTGCGCAGCAGGAGCCCGGTGTGGTCGTACCCGTACGCGACCGGCTGCCTGCTGGTGAACGCCCAGCTTCGGGCGGCGTTCTGGTCGTGAACCGCCCCGAGGACGACCAGCTCGTCGTCGCGAAGCACCGTCTCCCAGATGTTCTCGTCGGGGGAGGGAAGCCGATGGAGCAGGTACGCCTCACCGTCGTGCCGCGCGAGGCACGGACCGACGTTCGACCGCAGCGTCGCCATCCGCCAGACCTGCGTTCCGCCGGTTCCGGTCTCGCCGCCGCCGGTCGCGACGTAGACGTACTCGCCGACTCCGAGGATCGCCCCGAGCAGGTAGCTGTTCTCCGGATGGACGGAGATCCCCGCCGGCGTGATCTGCTCCCACGTCTCGCCGTCCACGCTCCGGTAGATCCGCCCGTACGCGTGCTCCGCTCCGGGCCCTCCACCGATCCCGGCGTACAGCACGCCGTTGTGGCCGCACAGCGAATCGACGTGCAGGGCGTTCTGCCTGAATCGGCCCGCCGTCTCGATCTTCTCCCACTCCCTGCCGTCGAAGCGCCACAGCTCCGGAACCGTCGTCTCTTCCTCGATCCCGTAGTGGTTCTTCGTTCCCACGTACAGGTATCCGCCGAACGCCTCCATCGATTCGACCTCCGATACGGTGGGCGACGTCAGCTCGCCGATCCGCGACCAGTCCATCCCGTCGCGGCTCCTCCAGACCTCGACGACGTGATCCCCAGGAGCGGACTCGTTGTGCCCCGAAGCGCCGGCGTACAGGTGCTCGCCGAAGACCTCGAGGTCCTCGATCCAGTGGTCTCCCGGCCCGAAGTCGAACGCCTCCGGTGGCACGGTCTCCCAGTCGCTCCCGTCGGCCGTTCGGTGGATCCGCATCTTCTCCACGTCGCTTCCGCGCGTGTCTCCGACCGCCACGTACAGGCGACCGTCGAACACGGCGAGCTCCAGCGCCTCGCCGTCCTCGCCGCAGTTCCACACCTCGCTTCCGAGCGACCACGCGAGGGTGTTCTGGGTCCGCAGCAGGAAGCTCTCGTCTCCCCACGTCACGGCGACGTACAGCCACGGGAATCCGCCGCCGGAGGGGGTGAACACGGCCATCGAGGTCACGGTCGTCGTCTCGGTCGGAAGGAGCGGGTCGGAGATGTAGTCCTCCGCCGGGAGGTCGATCTCCGTCCAGTGGAACCACGACTCCTCGGACAGGTCGCCCAGCCGGAAGAGCCTCCCCGGGAACCGGGTCCCCGCGTAGAGGTTGTCGTTGAACACGACGAGCTCCGTCGTCGTGTCGCAGGGGACGCCGAAGCCGTTCTCGTTGACCTGCTGCCACTGCGCCGCGACCGAGAATCCGATCAGCCAGAGAAGGACGACGAACGCACACGCTCCAGTCAACCATCTCGCTCGTGACATGCCGACCACCCCGCGAACAGCATGAACCCGCTGGGTGGATCCGGTCAAGTACGACGGCTCACAGTAGGCCGAGGCCCGGGCTGTCCCCGGGCCTCGGTACGAAGGAGGTTGGTGCGCTGATTTCGGCGAGTCCTGCGATGAGGTTCTGCGATGTCCCTTCCAGGCTATCGAGACCTTCTATGAATACAGTGCGCCGCCGGTGACGATTCGGTGTGATCGAGCGCTCCTACCCCGAGCCGGCATTTCCACCCGAACTACCCTTCTGGGCAGTGTTGGGAGCCCCCGATCCCAGCTCGTTGGATGGAGAAACCGTGAGGCGGAATGAACGCCGCGTGAAGAAACAACGGTGGCATTACGAGCCGTGGCGGTCGACCCGTCGTCGCCACGTGTCGTTTCACTCTTTCCAGACCACGGCCTCTCCTGCCCCCTCCAACTACTCACCCCTCACTGCTTCACCCGTCACTCAGTGCTGGCGTTGCCCTCGAACCCAGAACGTCGAATGGGTCTCCCCCAACGGACTCAAAGGGCTTCGGTCTCCCTCGAATCCTGGGCTGGAATCGGGGTTCCGTTCATTCATCGTCCTCGGTCCTTCGCCCGCCTTGGCATCACCGCGGCTTTCAGCGATCCTTACGACAAGATGAGAGGGCAGATCGATCGAGCGCGAGCGAGCCGCCGCACCTCCCGGGTCCGGACCGTACCGCTTCTTCTGTTGACGGCCGGCCTCGCCCTGTCGGCCGGCGGCTGCTTCCTCTTCCCGAACGTCGCCCCGCTCGCGCTGATCGCGGTCGATCGGACCGAAGGCGTCGCGCCGGTGACCGTGCAGTTCGACGCGAGCGGCTCGTACGATCCGGACGGCACGATCCGCAAGTACCGGTGGGAGTTCGGCGACGGCGACACCGGCAGAGGTCCGGCGATCGGGCACACCTACTCGACCCCCGGAACCTACCAGGTGACCCTGACCGTGACCGATCGACGGTGGGCCCGCTCGACGGCTTCCGTCACGATCGCCGTCCGAGAGTCCAACGCGCTTCCGGTCGCCAGCTTCTCCGTCTCGCCGTCCCCTGCGTACCCGCGGCAGACGGTCCGGTTCGACGCCGGCGCCTCGTACGATCCGGACGGGGAGATCGTTTCGTACGCGTGGGGCTACGGCGACGGCACGACCGGCAGCGGCGTCATGACGTCGTACCGCTACGACGCGCAGGGGACGTACGACGTCGTCCTCACCATCCGCGACAACGACGGTGGCGTGCGGACCGCGACGACCGAACTGAACATCACGAACGACGCCGGCACGGGCGCCACGATCTCTCGGCACTACGAGTGGGTCTACGACGAGCAGGCGCAAAGCTGCGATCTGGAGATCCCGACAAGCCTGTACTCCTACTACAAGACGCAGCCGCGGATGGTGTGGACCGGCCGGGACTACGACGACTACGTCCTCGATCCGCTCGACGACTCGTACCTGGAGACGGTCACGCAGGAAATTCTTCAAACCACGGCCGGCGACTACCACGCGGCGCTGGAAAACGCCCTCTTCTTCGTGCAGAACTGCATCCGGTACGTCTACGACCCGCTCTGGTTCGAGTACCCCCGGTACCCGATCGAAACGCTGGTCGACGGGACCGGGGACTGCGAGGACACCGCGATCCTCTACACGAGCCTGGTCCGGACGCTCGGGCACGGAGCCCTGATGGTGATCGTCGACACGGACGGCGACGGCTCGATCGACCACATGGTCGCCTGGGTCCCCGTCGAGCCGTCGTTCGTGAACGCCCATCCCGACCGCAGCTTCTGGGACTATCACGGCGAGACGTACGCGTTCGCCGAGACCGCCGTGGAGGGCGGCTACCTTCCGCTCGGCGTCGATCCGTGGGGGCTGACGCCCGGCCAGATCGACACCATCTACGACGTGTCCCGCGTAGATCGCACGCCGCGTGTCGTCCGACGCGCTCCTGCGTCGGCCGATCTCGGGTCGACAGGGGATCCGAGTCAGGGCGAATGGAAGGGAGAGCCGAAGTGAACGACGTCCAGACGGTTCGCCTGTTGGCGGTCGGACTCGGCAACCTCGGCCGTCGGTTCGCCGGGCTCGTTGCCAGGAAGCACGACGACCTCCTGGAGCGATACGGTCTCGATGTCCGCATCGTCGGTGCCGCCGACTCGCAGGGAGCGGCCGTCGATCCCGAGGGGCTGGACGGCCGGCAAGTCGAGGCGATCAAAGAGGCCGGCGGCAGCGTCGCCGAGCTTCCGGGTGTCGGCCGACCTGGGATGTCCGGTCTCGAGCTGATCGGGACGGTCGACGCCGACGCGCTGTGCGAAGCGTCGCCGGTCCACCTCGAGGCCGACGCCGAGCCGGGGCTGTCGCACGTTCGCCGGGCACTGGAGAAGGGGCTTCACGTCTCGACGCCGAACAAGGGTCCGATCGTCGTCGCCTATCGCGAGCTAACCCGTATTGCGCAAGAACAGGACGTGCAGCTGCGCTTCGACGGGACGGTTGCCGGGGGGCTTCCGGCGATCGCGCTCGGGGCGCGCGACCTGCGCGGTGCAACGATCGAGCGGCTCGACGCCGTCCCCAATCTCACGACCGGGTTCGTGCTGGATCGATTGGCCGCCGGCGCGACGTGGGACGAGGCCGTCGAACAGGCCCGTGCCGGCGGCGCCCTCGAAGGCGACGGGACGTGGGACCTCGACGGCTGGGACGCGACCGCGAAGCTGGCGATCCTCGGGATGGCCGTCCTCGACCTCGAGGTCGATCTCCGGGCCGTCCCTCGCGAGGGGATCCGCGGCGTCGACCTCGCGTGGCTTCGGGAGGGTAGCCGAGACGGCCGTGTCCGCCTGCTCGCAAGTGCCGAACGACGGCCGAACGGCGACTACGACCTCCGCGTCGCACCGACCCTCCTTCCGTCCGACCACCCGCTCGGACGGCTCGGATCGAAGCAGATGGGGATTACCTTCGAGACCGACCTGTTCGGCACGATCACCAGCGTGATCGAAGAAGAGACCCCCTTACCGAGTGCTGCGACGATGCTCAGGGACCTATTGGACATCTTCGTAGCTGACCACACGTAGGGAACGGCTGTCCGAACATCGCCGTCCTCTCGGGAACCCGAGCCTGCGGCCGGGTTTCCACCTCTCTACGACGGCCGATTGGACGGCTCAGGTGTCGCATGGGGCCAATGCGCTAGACTGGCGTCGCGCGAAAGGAGAACGACATGACGCTCTTGTTCTGGATCAAGATCATCGTCTCGGTCGCGACGATCGGCTTCGGCCTGATGTCGATCGTCTCGCCGGCGGCCGCGGAGCGCTTCACCGGCGTGACGGCGGCTGGCCCGCGTGGCGTCTCGGAGATTCGCGCCGTCCTCGGCGGGCTGTTCATCGGACTCGGCATCGCCGCCCTCATCTTCCGGACTTCGTCCGCGTTCGGGACCGTCGGCATCGGCTACCTAGCGATCGGGATCGTTCGCGCTGCGTCGATCTACTTCGATAAAGCAGCGACGCCGACCAACTGGCTCAGCCTCGGCTTCGAGATCGTGTTCGGGATCCTGCTGCTGGTGTAGGGCCTGCCA
>Ga0180433_10011455_pt1 | contig 10513 bp, 6 predicted proteins | sample SS_ome_8_FD_132980 | JGI IMG/M metagenome (GOLD analysis project Ga0180433, IMG submission 132980) | Hypersaline lake sediment archaeal communities from the Salton Sea, California, USA - SS_1_D_1 metaG | ecosystem: Environmental > Aquatic > Non-marine Saline and Alkaline > Hypersaline > Sediment...
CACTGGCAGAGCCATAGGGTGGATGGCAAGCACATGTACAAAGTGGCGTCTATTTTGTCAATCGTTTTTCCAAGCGCTTCTTGTTGTCAAGTAGGGCCTGCAAAGGCTTCATGCCCATGGCGTCACTTTGCTCGATGGCCTTGAGAACCGATCCGCCCCCGGTAAAAAAATAGTAGAGGGCATCATCTAACACCGCCAGATAGAGCCCTGGGCAGAGGCTCTTGAACTCTTGGAGGGTGTCGCCACCGCCATAAAGCTTCCAGGCAGTGCGGTTTCTGTCGATAGTACGGTCCAGGGCCTCGGAACCTTCTGTAAAATAGGGTGTGTAGCCCATGACCGCGTTCACAAAGATGGTTCGGGCAGAACTGATAACATGGGCCACTTTCTCGTCCGAAAAAGACCTGGAATCGATGTCCAGGATATAGCCATACGATTGTCCGGGCACGAGATCCTGGACGGCGATCTTTGCAAATTTTCCTCGAACCTTCTTGCCCAGGATTTCTGCCTCCACAATATGGGGAAGCTCCACAATTTTTTTCTTCTTCTTGTCCAGGGAAACGAGTTTCTTGGCCGCCTCAATGTCTTCTTCCGAGACCCCGGCGATCCGAATGTTGTATTTTGCGCACAGGTAGGTATTGTAGATAACGCCCCCCAGGATGAGGTGATCCACCTTTTTGTAAAGCTCGTTTAACGGGCCGATCTTGGTGTCCCCTCGACCACCAGAGGCCTGGCAGCTAAAGTCTGTTGACATCTCATGGGTATATTACAACGAATCGGCGTTTCGATCATCGCGGTTCAGGCAGGGCTTCCTTTGCCCAAGAACAAATTATAAAGCCAGCCGAAAACAATCCAAAGATGGCACCATCAAATAGGGCGTAAACAGTTCCGACTATCACGGCGCTTACGGAACCCGTAGCCTCATAACCGGGATAGACCGAAGCTACGAGCTGCAAGAATGTGGTGCCATATCCAGGCCAAATGAGGTTTGTGACGCCGACCATTAAAAACGCCCCGGCCCACACAAGGCCAGCGATCAACACCAAGGCTTTACATTTAGTTTCATCTTTGCCCTCCTGCTTCTATTTGTTCATGGCGTTTGAATGATCCTGGCCAAGTTCAAATAATCGCAAAATGAAATCCCTGTTGCAGGCTATCCAGAATCAATCTTGATTGTTTCTATCAGAATCGCAGGGAACATCCATGGGGTAAATCATGTATGTTGAAGAAATAAACAGTGTATTTCAGGGATAAGACTCGTGGCAGTTTCCAGATTGTTCAACTGATAATTTGGAAGCGATCTGTGTGACGACGACCGACGCCTGGGTTGACTTTCGTTTCTAGAATAACTATAAGAAATTATAATGGAGTGCCATTTGCAGGATATTTTTTCTTGGGGCGAATATGTCGATTCAAAGCAAAAATAACCACGCATTTGCCGTACAGGACTGTGCCTTGGCTGCTATCGCAACAGGCCAGCGTGCGTTCAATCTTCGAGAGCTCAGGGATAAGATACGAGGCATTGTCCCAGACAGTATCTATTACCATTTTTGGGGTGGTCTGCTCCGGCCCCGTTTTGACGACCCAGAGTACCACAACGATTTTGCTATTTGGGCTCGCTATGGGCTAGAGGATGCCGTATTGGCGGAACGGCTCGGTATCATTGATCCCACTGACTTCAGGGAAATGGAGGCCCTGCGGGAGTGGGTCATCGAGGTTGTGGAAGAACGCTTGGATGAGAGGGAGCAGGTGCCTGCTTCCAGATCAGACCATCCCTTTTATTTCGTGCGCTCGCAAATTGTCGTTTTTGATACCCACGTGCGAATCGAGCAGCCCGAACAATTGGGTGCAGCCATTCCTTCCATGTCGCTGGGCAGCATCTTTTTCCATTTTGTGGATGCTCGCCGTCGCCCCCCCCACGGAGAAGACGATTTTAGACCGTGGCTGACAACCTGTTTCGAAGGCTATGATGATTTGTGTGAAACCTTGGGGCGATTAGATCCCTTTTTCTCTGGATTGGCGGCTTTACGGAAAAAGCTCACAGAAGTCTTTGCTCATTATTTTAGGAAATAGGGCTTTGTCTACGCTTTTGGAGACATACGCAGCGATTGTGGGCGAGGATGTGGTGGATCAACTGCGTCAGTTGGCCCGCTTGCTCGAGAACCGCCGAGTGGTGCATGTCAATTCCACCAGAGAGGGCGGGGGTGTGGCCGAAATTCTTACGAAGCTCGTCCCTCTGATGCAGGAAATGGGCCTCGAAACTTCTTGGGAGATCATTACTGGAGACAAAGATTTCTACGAGTGCACAAAAAGCTTTCACAACGCCCTGCAAGGAAACAGAACAGCAGTCGCTGATCGTTTACTGCAAGCCTACGAACATGCCAATAAGCGCGCTGCTGAAGCGTTGGGGCCTGTGCTGGATCAAGCCGACATCGTTTTTATTCATGATCCCCAACCTGCACCCTTGTTATCCTACTGTCATCGGGGCGAAAGCAAGTGGATCTGGCGATGTCACATCGATCTTAGCCGGCCATATAGACCGGTATGGAAATATTTGCGGAAATACGTCGTTGATTATGATGTGAGCATCTTCTCCCTGTCGGCTTTTGCGCAGGCCCTGCCGCATCCGCAGTATATCATCCCTCCCAGTATTGACCCCTTGAGCGACAAAAATATTGAACTGGAAAAAGAGGAGGTACAAGCCATATACAACCTCTTCAGCATTGATCCTGATCGTCCACTGATCGTCCAAGTATCGCGTTTCGATCGCTTCAAGGATCCCATCGGGGTCATACAGGCCTTCAGGCTCGCGAAAAAATACGTGCCTGACCTTCAAGTGGTTTTAGCCGGAGGCGGCGCCAGCGATGACCCGGAGGGAGCTTCAGTGCGTCGCGAGGTGGAGGCCTTTGCCGAAGGTTTTGAAGATGTCCATATCTTGGAACTGCCTTCGGATGCCCATCGAGCGATCAATGCACTGCAGCGAGCCGCTCACGTGGTTCTGCAAAAATCCGTGAAAGAAGGCTTTGGACTCACGGTGACTGAAGCCATGTGGAAGGGAAAGCCTGTCATAGGAGGCAATACGGGCGGCATCAGGCTGCAGGTGATTGACAATCACACCGGGTTCTTGGTCAATTCGCCGGAGGGGGCCGCACTGCGCGTCCGATATCTGTTGGAACGCCCGGAAAAAATACGCGAAATGGGCCGGAAAGCAGTGGGCTTTGTCAGAGAGAACTTCCTACTCACGCGGCAATTGAGAGAATACCTGACGGTTATGGTGGCCCTGATTCACGGATGTGAAGATAGGATTGAGTTGGGATAGCCCGCCAAGTCTGGTCTATAGCGTCGTCAGCAGGGTGACTGGAAAATTTGCAAACATACGGCTGGCGGCAATGGTGGTGTTTCCACTTTTCGTCTCTCCTTGAATGTGCTCCCCCGTAAATAGGTGTCTAAGTGGGGTTTCTGGGGTGAGAAAGGGTATCTCCACGCACGTGTCAGACCAGACGGACCTAGCTGCAAGATTGTGACGTCCTTCCAAACCGATGAGTCTGGCAAAGAGCCTGGGGGTTGCAACGATGACTGCTCGGCCATCGGCGTCCTGTCTGGCAAAGGCACAGAGGTGTTCTTGCTTTTCTCCTCTGACATCAAGGGGGATATAGGCCCCTTGTTGGAAGAGATTCTGGTATTGCCAACGCAGACTCAAGGTCTTCCAAGTGACATAAAGCTTGATTCTTCCGTCCGCCATCCCATCCAAGAGTTCACGGGCTCGCCCCAAGAGCTCTTTGTCTGACACGGATACAAAATCTTCCAGATCCCGGAGCATGTTTTGTCGAAGAATAAAGTCAACGGGTCTTCTGTTGTCCGGATCCACCAAGGCCAGATTCCAGATTTCGTTGCCTTGATAGATGTCTGGGAAACCCGGGGCGGTCAGCTTGAGAAGCACCTGAGACAAACTGTTATACATTCCCAGGCGGGCCACCTGTTTCTGGAAAGGAATAAAATCTTCGAGAAATGAGTTGGTCTTTTTGTTTTGAAAAAGACTCTGGATAAAGGCGATGACGGCGTCTTCGTATTCGCTGTTTGGATTGATCCAACTGGTGTGCACCTTCGCCTCTTTGACGGCTTTGATCATGTAGGTCGTTATGCGTTCTGCAAGGGGGGCCATTTCTCCATCGTTTTGAGGGCTTTCAAAGGGCCAGACTCCGATCAGATTCTGATAAAGGGCGTATTCATCGTCCTTCGTCGGGACAAGCGTTTCTCCAACCTTTCGCTTTTTGGAGCGATTGAGACGGGCCCAGCGCGTGATCTTATTGTGCCAGATATCCGGTATCTCACTGAGCACAGAGATCCTGGCTCTCACGTCTTCACTGCGTTTACTATCATGGGTCGACGTGTTTAGCATGGTGTCTGGCCATTGTGCCAGCCTTTCGCTGTTTGCCCGATGGAACGCTCTCACTGAAACCCCAAAACGCCTGGGATCTCCTCCCACCTCATTCAGCGAGACCAACCGGTTGAATATGTAAAAAGTGGTGTCTTCGAGGCCTTTGGCCATAACAGGACCCGTCGTCTGCTGAAATTTCATGGTAAAATGCGCCATCATTTTCCGGTGTTTACTGGAGGCGTCATCCATAGACTCCAGGACCAACACACGGTGAATGAAATCGTACACACTGGTATCCGCCGCGCGACTTCTCGACTTGGCGCGTCTTATGGCCCAATCCACAAAACGGCGGTCCTCCTCCGTGACCGATGCTGTCCCGACATAGGTCCGGTACACGGGAAACCAAGCCATGACCTCATAGAGAGCATCCCTTAAATTGTTCACTGTGTAGTCCCGTGTGTAGCGGTGGGCTTCAGCGATTTGATTAAGTTGGTTCGCAAGCACATTAATTTCACTGGCCATGGCGGTTTTCATGATGAGCTTCTTACAGTCGTAAAGCAGTTCATCGAAGTCGATCTTTCGACCAATGAAACGGGTGTAGATTCGGTCCATTTGCCTTTCATGGGAAGCGTCCACAAAAAGCCCCCCAACTAGGTTGGCAAAATCATAGCCTGTGGTGCCCTGCACTGGCCAATCCGAACGGAGTTGTTCATAGTCAGCGAGTATCTTCTCTACCACAAGGTAAATACGATTCAGCGAGGGATCTCCTCCAACTTCGGGCGCGTGCGCCGCTCCTTCTGTCTTGATGTGAGTAAGATGGGAGATGTCTTTCTGAAGCCATTGACAATATTGCCGAGGATCGTAGAGGCCGTCGATGTGATCGATTCGCAGTCCCTGGACCTTCTCCTGTGCCACAAGATCTAGCACCAATCGATGAGTGTGTTCGAAGACCTCTGGATTCTCCATGCAGAGGGCTGCAAGGTCATTGATGTCAAAAAAACGGCGGTAGTTGATATCGTCTGCAGCCACTCGCCAGTACGCAAGGCGAAAGGGTTGTTTGCGAAGCAGACCATCGAGGCGATCGTAACTTCCGGGGTCATTCGGCATCCCGTTAAAGATCACGACATTTTCTTGGATGAATTGCCGAATCTCCTCGGATTCTTGGCAGAGCCTTGCCAGATATTTCTTGTGAACCTGCTTATCCCGCATGCGTCTGCCGACCTGCTCTTTCCTTGTCTCCCAGTGTTTGGGCAAATTCTTGAGAGCGGTCGTGAGGCTTTGAAACTCCAGAAGCTGCGTATCCTTTTTCCCCATGCGGGTTTTCAGTCGCTTTAAACCATCTGTGAGAACCGATGCGTAGCTGACTGGGTCAAGGGGGAAACAATGGTCGTGGTATTGTATTTTGAATTGGCCTATTTTTTGGTCGAATATCAATTGAAGCAGCCCCTTTTCCAAAACCAGTCCGTAATGATCTTCTAAGATAGGTAACAGAACTTTGCCTCGTAGCTGGTCTTTCAGGGGCTCCCATGCAATGTCAAAAAAGCCCGCATACCGAGATGCTTGGCCATTTTCCAGGACATCAACCCACCACGGATTGTCTGTCCCGGCCGCCATGTGATTGGGTACAATGTCCAACAGTTGCCCCATGCCGTGGTCTTGCAGCGTGTTGACAAAAGACTCGAAATCTTCCCAACGACCCAATTCGGGATTGAGGTTTCCATGGTCAACAATATCATAGCCGTGGGTACTTCCTGGGCGTGCTTTGAGATAGGGCGACGCATAGCAATGACTGATGCCAAGCTGCCGAAGGTAAGGGACCACCTTTGCCGCCTCTAGGAAGTTGAACTTCTTGTTGAACTGCAGACGGTACGTCGCCAACGGCGTGGCTGGCCCTAGCGCTTCGGCATGAATCCTTGATGATACTAACGAAGCCGGAATACTCCCGGCTTCTCTTTCCAGACGCAAAGCCGCCACGAGAGACTCCAGGGACGAATGTTCCCTGAAGTCTTCCAGGGCAACTGAAAGTTTTTGCTGCCAATTGGGGTATTCACTCGTTGTCCCAGGCAGACTGGCCTGTTGGAGTTGGCCGAAGGAATCTTCCAACTGAAAGGTTACGACTTTGGCGGGGCTAGCTGCCAAAAAACCATGGATTGCCACAACCAACTCCACAGACATATCGGGCAGCGCGGTGGCATCCACATCGATGTCTTCCGGTAGCCTATGCTCTCGTTTCAGGGCATATAGCAGGCGAACCCTATCTTCGTATCTTTCAACGATGTCTGCTTCTCGGCGTTCATCTGAGGGGAAGAGCCCCAATTTGGTTCTAACGGTCAGATCATGTCCCTGCCAGTATGCGTTCAGTGTCGGCAAATCATGCGTGGTGACTGCGACGAGAGACCATGGGGGATAAGCATGAGGCCTCTTGAAGGTGCCGTCGATCTCCTTCTCGAAATATAGCAATCGATAAGAAAGGATCTTAAAATCTTCCAGTCCTTGTTGAATGCCCTCTGGCACAGTGCCAAGATCCTCTCCCACCACCATGCACTGATGACGTTGGCTTTCAAGGGCAACAATACCAAGCAGACTTTGGAAGGGGTAACGAACATAGGCCCCTTCTGACGGAGGTGTGCCTTTGGGCACCCAGAACAGCCGCATGAGTCCCATCACATGGTCAATGCGAATCGCCCCTGCATGCTTCATATTGGTATGGAGGGCAGCAATGAAGGGCACATAGGCCGCCTCCATCAATTTGGTGGGAATGGGTGGTGCCAATCCCCAATCCTGTCCTCGGCCATTAAAGTGATCTGGCGGTGCTCCAATGCTCGCATCGAAGGCATAAATGGTTTGGTAAAACCATGTTTCAAATCCTCCTGGATCTGACCCCACAGAGAGATCTTGATGGAGTCCCACCTTGAAGTGGCGCTGCAGGGCGTGGTATCCCGCCGCGCTTTGCTGAAGGTCCGTCTGCCACTGGAGGTACTGGAAAAACTGCACCTGATCATGATTGTTAGCAGCATACGCCTCGACAGCCTCAGATCGAGGATCTTGATACTCTTCGGGCCAGTCCTGCCATCTCCCGAAGGTATGGCCTTTTTCATGAAAATATTCCTGGAGCGCTTCAAACACGCTGAACCTGTAAAGGATCTCACCGCCGCGAGCCTGAAATTCACGAAAGGCTCTTCCTCGTTCAGAATCGCCTTCCAAATGGTTCCCTTTGAAGTGGTCATACAATTTTTCTAAGATAGAACGTTTAGTGGAGGCCACTTCTTCGTAATCGATCAGTTCATTGTCGCGCAGGGCGGTGAGGTGGGCTTGAAATTCCGGGTTTTGGACAGCATTTTGGGCCATCTCGCACTCAGGAAAATCTTCGATGGATTCCACATCCAAATAGAGGAAGTTGCAAAAGCTCCGACTGGATGGCCTGTACGGGCTTGACCTTTGCGGGTCGGTAGGGAACAAGCTGTGCAAAGGATTGAGGCCTATGATCCCTGCCCCTGCATGGGCGCAGTACTCCACAAGGTTTCTTAGATCGGTGAAATCTCCTATTCCCCAGTTGCGGTGAGAACGTAGGCCATACAATTGTACAGAGGGTCCCCAAACACGTTGGTCACCGTCAAGTCCTGGGGGCATATAGCAAGTCTCTGGCGTTATGATGAGCCGGGTGCTTGCTGATAGCATGGCCTGACCATCAGGGGGTGATGCCTCATGGATATTGAGCTGGTGGTAGCCCGTGCCCGGCTTGATGTTCAAAACCAGTGTGCAGAGGAGAAACGTCTCTCCGTGGATGCGGCGAGTTTCTTTTCTTTCAGCATCTGCTGAGGTGAAAGAGCCGCGAGACTGGTCTCCCGTTTCCTTCACAAGGATCCATTCAAAGGCTCTGTGGACATGGCTCAAAGGGACTCTGAGTGACATGCGAATGGGTGAAGTCTTCTCCGTCATGACGAGCACTGGATCTACAAAACGCCGCCAGTGGCGGGCTTCATACTCGGCAATCAAGCGGTTTATCTGGTCTTTATCTCCGAGACGCACGCCCATCGCTTCAAGCAGGGCCCGTTTGGTGTGATCAGACACCACATGGGTATGATGCCACACGTCTTGATACTGCAGTTCTATGCCGTAAAGCGTTGCTAGCCGGTCAAGAGCTGATTCAATGGCCATCTTGTTTGCATCACTCCTTGAGAAACCACGCGGCATACCATAGCGGGATTCGTTCAAAGGCCGGTCGTTGTGCGATGCCCTCGGCAGTCTCAAAAACAAGCCTGCCTTCAGGTCTTTTGACAAACATTCGGGGAGCTTGTCCCAATGCGGCAACCAGCGTAAGTCTAGACCCATCTCCGAGGATCCACATGTTTTTCAGTGTTCTCCGGTCGAGAATGTGAAAGGTCGGCTGTCCTCCAACCATGCCGTCAAGGCGACAAACAATGCATTGATGTCTCAGCGCAATCAAACGTCGATAGTATCTGAGCCACGATCTGTGAAACGGTTTTTCCACATCACCCCAATGGAGTTTAGATGTTTCGAATGTAGAAACCGCATTGGGATCTGGAATTCTTTCTCGGGCACCTGCATCGTTGAATTCAGTAAATTTGGAGAATTCCCTTCGTCTCCCCTCAGTGACGGTTTGGGCCAGATCCGAGCCAAAATCGCAGAAAAACAAGAAAGGTTGTGCACATCGAAACTCCTCACCCATGAAGACCAGCGGTGGTGAAGGCGCTAGGAGCTGAATGGCGACAGCCACCCGTAGGGCGTCTTCCTCGACCATGTGTGAGATTCTATCTCCAAAGGCCCGATTCCCAACTTGATCATGGTTCTGGATAAAGGAGACAAAGGCCGAGGAAGGAAGATGTTTGCTGGCCTGTCCTCTAGGGCGGCCGTGGCGATATGGAGAGGGCTCTCCCTGAAAGGCGAAACCCTCTGCCAGACATCTGCCGAGATGACGGACCGGGTTGTCCGAATAATCTAAGTAATAGCCATGAGACTCCCCAGTCATTAGGCAGTGAAGACTGTGGTGGATATCATCGTTCCACTGCGCGGCGTACAGTTTCGGGTGTCCTTTTTTGTCCCGCTGCAGATAACGGGCTATATTATCATCGTTTTCCAGCACCAGGTGGACGTGGCGTTCTTCTTGAAACCTGGTGCGGACCGTCTGGCCAATTTCGTCTATGATGTCTGGTACCGAACCGTCCTGTATGGCGTGAACCGCATCGATGCGCAATCCATCAAGATGATACTCTTCCAGCCAATACAGCGCATTGTGTATGAAGAAGTCGCGGACGATCCGACTTTCAGCGCCGTCAAAATTGATCCCTGCTCCCCAAGGGGTCTCATGTCTTTGTGAGAAAAAGGACTGGGCATAAACGTGTAAATAGTTTCCCTCTGGGCCAAAATGATTATACACCACATCGAGAAACACCATGAGTCCTTTCTTGTGGGCGGTTTGAACAAAGTCCTTGAAATTTTCAGGACGGCCGTAGGTGCTATCTGGAGCAAATAGCAAAGCCCCATCGTAGCCCCAGTTACACTTACCAGGAAAGTCAGCCACCGGCATGAGCTCGACAGCGGTCACGCCCAGGTCTGCAAGGTAATCCAGATAATCACAGGCTGCCAAGAAAGTGCCTTCCGGGGTGAATGTTCCGAGGTGAAGCTCATAGACAATCGTTTCCTCCCAGGGACGCCCTTTCCATTGACTATCTTCCCATTCAAATTCCCAGGGCCCTATCACCTCGCTGGGACCGTGCACGTCTTTCGGCTGGAAACGAGAGGCAGGGTCGGGGACTTTCAAGTCTTTGTCTATTTGATAATGGTAAATACTTCCTGAGGTCGCTTTATTGGTATGAAGGGCGTGCCACCCGTTTGGCTGTCTTTCCATACAGAAGATGATTTTTTCTTGGTCAGGTGATTCGAGTTCAAGATCCACAGATTGCGCTTGTGGAGCCCAAAGCCTAAAGCATACGCTGCCGTCTGATTGGACATCTGCACCAAACGGCATTTTGTGGAAATGTCTCATCTAAGAAACACTAGTACTTACCTGCATAAGTCAGCGTAAGAACGTTTGAAGCCAACGGGTTTAACAACTTTTTTCTTCCATTCGAATGGGGCAGCGTCTTCGTTGTAGGCTGCAATGAAATCATCAACTGC
>Ga0180433_10011457_pt1 | contig 10512 bp, 13 predicted proteins | sample SS_ome_8_FD_132980 | JGI IMG/M metagenome (GOLD analysis project Ga0180433, IMG submission 132980) | Hypersaline lake sediment archaeal communities from the Salton Sea, California, USA - SS_1_D_1 metaG | ecosystem: Environmental > Aquatic > Non-marine Saline and Alkaline > Hypersaline >...
ATCCAAGCTTCATCTGTGATATACTCTTTTTGCATGATAGCACCTTTTTATTTGTTAAAAATAAATTTTTGTCAGTGTTATCATGCAAAATTTTTAATATTTTGAAAACTCAACGGAACCTAAAGTTATTTTGTAAGGCCGCTAGTTCTACAGATTTAACATGATTTAATCTATCATCAATAAAAATTATTCTTTTAATTTTTTTTAAATCTTCAGGGGTAATTTTAGATAAGAAATTAAATAAAATTTTTCCTTTGTCATTATGGGCTGAAAAGATTATTCCATTAACATATTTTGCTTTATGAGTATCAAAAAGATCAGCATCCTTTTTAAGGGGTGCTGTTTTAGAAAAATGTATTCCTATGTTATTTAATTGTTCTATAGTTCTTTTTATAATAGGGAGGGAGCGATTTGTAAGTGCTATTACAGAGTTTTGAAGAGTATGTATTATTTGGTCAGAATTATGTATTGTTTTTAAGTCTATAAATTGATGAATCACTTCCATTAGAGTTGCTGCATCGTGGTAACTAATGCCTTTTTTAGGAGCTTTTTTACTTTTTTATCAAACCATGGGCTGCTTCCAGTGTATGTTTTTGGATTAGATATAGTATTGTCAATATCAAAAACAACTAAATCACCCTTATTAACTATCTTTAAAACGTTATCAAGTAGATTGCTTTCTATAATTTTTGTATGTGACAGATTTGTTGTAAATATAATAGAAATGATAAGAGGTATTTTATATAGGGGTTTCATTTGGTGCCTTTTACTTTTTTTGTTTAGAGTTTATCTGAAAAGTATCTTTAAGATAATTGTTAATATAAGTTCTGTAAATGTTCAACTAAGATTCATATTATATAAATTAATAATTTTTTATTGTTTGGATAAGTTTTTAATATATTTTTTATATTCGTAGAATTAACAGCTTAAGCGTATCGGAAAAAAGGACGAAGTTTATTGCTCCCAAAGCCAAAAAAGGTCCAAATGGAATTTTGATATATCGTTTTTCTTTTTTTGTTCTTATGTACAGTAGCCCCGCGAGTGCGCCAATAAATGAACCTAAAAAGAGGCTAATCCAACAGCCTGCAATGCCAATAAAAGAGCCGATGAAGCCAAGAAGTTCTAAATCTCCCTGCCCGATACCTTCTTTACCGGTGAAGAAATAAAAGATTTTTGACATGAGAAAGAGAAATCCATATCCAATGACTGCGCCCAAAAGGCTATTAGCGACTGCAATTGGTAGCCAGCCAAGCCAGCTGAAAAGAAGGCCTAGCGGAATTAAAAAGATAGTAACAAATTGTGATATTAACATGCGTTCAAGATCTGAGCGAATTGTGATAATTAGAGCTGAAAAGAAGATAAAATAGGGATAAAAATAAATATGAGGAACAATGGTATATAGTGCAAGCAAGGAAAAGGCGGTAAGCAATTCTATAAATGGATACAAGAGAGAGATAGTATGTCTGCATGAGCGACACTTGCCTTTTAAAATAATCCAGGAGAGAACCGGAATATTGTCATACCATGCGATTTGGTTGCTGCAATTAGGGCATGAAGAACGAGGATATAAGATGTTTTGTCCCATAATAAGCCGGTAAGCAACGACGTTTAAAAATGAGCCCCAGCATAAAAAAACAAGAAATAAAAAAATGAGAAACATTATGATTTATCTTCTTTTTTTATTTTATCCAGGAGTAATTCTATTCTGCACTGTTTTTCAAAATTTTTATCATATTTAAATATAATTTCAGGTGTATATCGAGAAGGTATAGCCTGAGAAAGGGCTTTTCTAATGGAAGGCTTATATAAAATAAGTAAAGGGAGTTTTTCATTGAAAAAATCCTCACCTTTATGAGAGTAAAAGAAAACTCGAATACAACTTTTATCGGGGGAAAGATTTACCCTATGAATGAAGATATCATCAAATCTTGAATCATCCTGTTTGATTTGCAGAAGGAGTTTAGATAACTCTTTGCGAACCAGTGATTCTTTTTTTGCTCGACGCTGTTCCTTAGAACTTTGATCTCTCATGTGACTTAGAACTTTTTATTTTAGCTTATTAAAATAATTAACGACGCTTTTTTGCACATAGAAGGCCTTGTGCAGCAAGACGCATAAGGTTTTGTTTGATAGCACGCATAAGACGCTTACGTTTCTTTTGTGTAGGAGGTTCAAAATAAACACCTCTCTTCATGTCTCTGACAACACCTTCGCGCTCTATCTTTTTCTTTAGCTGTTTTAATGCTTTTTCCACATTAGTACTTACCTGTACCTCTATGTTAGATTTCTTTTTTGACATGTGTTCTATGCACCTTCCTTCTAAGGATTATACTTATATAAAATATCTTCTTTGAAACAATTCTAATATATTTAGACACTTTTGTCTAGAAATTGTATATATAATGTTATTATTTAAACTTTTTTTAAAAGGATAGTTTCTTTAGGTCCTGGATGAAGGCTTTATGGGCATCTTTTACGACGCCCATAAATATTCTATTTGGAAATGTCGAGATTTGTTTGTGCGGTATTTATAGCAGTTGTAACTGCTTCTTTGTCAGCTAGTAAACAACGTTAAATCCAAACATCGCGGTGCTGCTTCTGTAGGCGCGTTTTCTTGTTAATGGTGCTTGCCATAAGAAGCCGAGTGATATATTTGGTGATATATCATAGTTGAAGGACATATTTGCAACTTGCGACTTCCAGTCCGATACTCGTTCAAGCACCCAAGGCTTGAAGGCCGGATCAGGGTTGCAGAGGCAAATTTGATCTTTTTGGTGGACCATTGCGACATATTGGAAGTAGAATGATAATTTGCCGATAAGGTGATAGACCGACATCTTAAGGCTGCCAAAGCAGGTTAATCCCGGTTTTACCCGTACGTTTGTACAGAAGGGGAATAATCCTTGTTGGAATTCATTATTTGGGACTCTAAAGTTGCAGAAAGATTTGCAGAAGAAGTGGGTGACCCCAAATTCACCTCCAATTTCTATTGTTTCTTTAAAGTCTATGTTTATACCACCTTTAAATCCAAAGGCATTATGCCCGTTATTGCCAAATGGGAGGGCGAATTGCCAGGAGGGCTCCTTTATTCTTCCTGTCGCGGCTGTAAATCTTGCCACAAGGTAAGGTATAACAAGGATGTGGGACCAATCATCAACTTCAGGATTAATATCAAATGCATGTCTCCAGTAAAAATTAAAATGTATATCTTCAATAGAGCATTCATTAAAATTATTTAAACAAATACCCATTTCTCTTGTGATCGCGCGATATCTATTCATTAGATAGTATTCGACGGAGGATTTAGAGAGCCGCATACTTGTTACTTCAGTTGGTATCCAGTCAGGTATTGTATCATCTGGGTAACAGGGAGTTAGGTCTATAGGTTCGGGACAGTAGCCGGTATATCGGCATGAGTTTGTGGTTGTGGTACATACTTCAAAGCCGCTTTCATCAGTAGAGCATTTTTTTAGACAATCTCCGAGGCTTAATCCGCAAAAGGTCGTAATTTCGCACGGGTTTTCAAGGGTCTGATTAATATCAGAAAATCCACTTTGGACATAGAGACCAAAGTCTCTAACAAGAAGAAATTCAATTTCAAATCGAGCGCCTCGTTTGCGGTATTTTAGGGGGACAGTAAAAAAGCCAAATCGTTGATAGTGATCGATATAGCTTTGTTGCGCACAGAGGTCTTGGGGGACATTTCCTGCGCCAAAAAGTGCAGTTTGTGCAGTAGTTAAACAGTTTGGTAATTTTTGTCCTTTTGGAGCATCGCCAAATATGAGAGGTATCATGCTCCAACGTCCGCCCAAGTCGCCGAGGTACACATCTTCATTTAAAAATGTTCGCCCTCTATCTGCGTATTGCCCAAAGGGAGATATAGAAAATCTGACTCGCTCTACACCGTATCCTTCAAATTCATCATCAAGCCCCTTTAGTTCTTGTCTTGTTCTGCGGTATAGAAATTCATGGGGGTCGACGGTTGAATATTTTGGATATGGATCATGGCCAAACATTGAGTTAACGGCAAAAGGGTACACATGATTTGCAGCACTTATCAATAGTATAAAAAGAAGTATACTTTGCTTTTTAACAACATTAAACATCCTCATCCTTTCTTAAGTTACCTTTTCAGATAACGTTATAGCATCATTAACATGTGTCCGTCAATTATTGCATTAATTTAATTACCTCTTTTATTATTCCTTCAAGTGCAAACCCAAATATAACAAGCGATGTTGCTATCCCAATAATTGTTTTTATATTTTGTTTTGATTTCCATTCTTCTTTATCAAATAAAAGTGTTGTGATTGATGTTATATAAGAAAATACAATGAATACTGCTGAGAAATAGAAGAATAAGTCAAGATTGTTGATTGTTGCAAATGATATAAAGGTGAGTAATCCTGAAATAACAACGGCAGTTTTTTTATTTATTAAACCAGATGCAAGCATATGTTGTGCGGTTTTGCTTTTTAATTTTTTACACAATGAAATAATCAAATTGCTGGTTGACCATATAATTGAATGTATAGTTCCTAAAATAGCTGAAAGCATTGATAAGTGAATGATAATCATGAGCCATTTGTGGCCAGGGAATACCTGTGCTAATACTTCTGCCAAAGGAACTTTTGCTGAAGTAAAGAGAGAAAGGGGTGTTGAAGCTATAATTGATCCTATAAATAAAATATATAATGTCCCCACAATTAAAATAGAATAGGTAAGTGCTCGAGGGACATTTTTTTTAGGGTTTTTTACAATGCTAAATAGGGAAGCTGCACATTCAAAACCAAAAAATCCAAAAATTACTAATCGTGCGGCCTTGAAAACGCTTCCTATTCCTTGTGGCATAAATTTTGTTAATAATGTGCTATCGAAATGAAAAAGGCACATTATAATGGTTGCTAAGATTGGAAATACGGTGCAAAGAATTAAAATTCTTTGCCCAAGTTGTGCTAATGCTGCTCCCATCATGTTAAGAATAACGATAACGATAAGTGCGATGGCTCCAAGGATTGTTGCAGAGATACTAGGAAATAGGTAATTAAGATATGAGCCTGCTATTTGTGTGAGTAAACCCATCGCTGTTAAAATGCCCAAGAGATATGAGGCTCCTGCAATTATGCCAAGCGTATGCCCTCCCCACTGTTTTGTGTAGGTATAAAAAGAGCCTTCTTCAGGAAATTTACTTGCAACCTTTGCCATTGATTGTGCTATAAACCAGACCGAAATGATAACAAAAAGATAGGTCAAAATTGCGGCTGGTCCAACATTAGAGGTTGCTAAGATTGCCGGAGCGGTAAATATTCCAGCTCCAATCATGGCATTTACGCCGACTATAGTTGCAGTTGAAACTCCTATTTTATGAGAATGGCTACCTTCAGGCATTTTTTATTTCCTTTTTTATTTTTTGATAAAGTTATATGAAAAACATATCATCAGTTTATATTTTTACACGAATATTTTTTATTCGCAATTTTTTTCTAGATCAACTCTTTTATTATTCCTTCTAATGCAAAATAAAATATAATCATAGCCGTTGCTATGCCAATAATCGTTTTAATGTTTTGTTTTGACTTCCATTCTTCTTTAATGCTTAAAAGAGGTATGATTGAAGTGGTATATGAAAACACAATCAATATTGCGGCAAAATAAAAAAAGAGGTCTATTTTTTTTATTGTTAAAAAAAAGGTGAAACTAAGTGCGCCTACTACCGCAACAGCTGATTTTAGATTGCTAAATCCGGAGGCAAGTAATACTTTTGCGGTATTGCTTTTTAATTTTTTAAAGATTGCTGTTGTTAGATGACTTGTTCCCCAAACCAAAGAGTGTATTGTGCCGATCATTGCAGATAATATTGATAAATGAATAATGATGATTAGCCAGCGATGTGTTGGAAAGAGTTTTCCCAATACGGCAGATAGGGGGATTTCAGGTGAAGAGAACCAGCTTAATGGAACAGATATAACAATTGAGCTGACAAATAAAATATATAAAATGCCTACAATAACAATGGAATAAGTAATAGCTTTTGGAACATTTTTTTCCGGATTTTTAACAATATTAAATAAAGATGCGGCACTTTCAAATCCAAAGAAACCAAAAATTGCTAAACGGGTTGCTTGCAAAATACCGCCTATGCCTTTTGGGGCAAATGAAGTTAGTAGGGTTGTGTCTGCTTTAGAAAAACACATAATGATAGCTGCAATGATTGGAAACACGGTGCAAATAATTAAGATTTTTTGCCCAAGTTGAGACAGTGCGGCGCCAAACAGGTTTATAATAATTATTGTTGTGAGGACAAGCATACCAAGGATGTTGCCGGAGATAGCAGGAAAAATATAATGAAGATATGAGCCCGCTATTTTTGCTATAAGGCCAATTGCCATTATTGCACCAATTAAGTATGAGACGCTAGCTATTATTCCAAGAAAGTGTCCTCCCCATTGTTTTGCATAAGTATAGAACGATCCTTCTTGGGGATAACGATATGCAACTCGGGCTAAGGATTGGGCGATAAACCATACAGAGATAACAACAAAAATATAGGTTAAAATTGCAGAAGGACCTATTTTAGCCGTTCCTAAAACAACAGGGGCGGTAAAGATTCCTGCGCCTATCATTGCATTCATACCCGTAATCGTTGCTGTCCATACGCCTATTTTGTGTGTTTCGTTCGACATTTTACATCCTTTGGCTTATACTTTATTTTTGTAAAAATAGCTTTTTATAATTTAAATTAATTGAATTTTGTTTGCAAGGTAAAAGATAGAATGGATCATTGTTTGTATTATCAAGCGCATGTTGATAGAAAATATTGTTGGTTTTTAGTTGGAACATTAAAAAGTTTTGAGCATATGGCTTTCGATAGAACAATAGATAAGGAAAAAAGTATTTTTGAGTTTTATGTGCCAGAGAGCATGAAGCCCTACTTTGAAACGCTTATGGCTTACTATATACAAGAGGGGGTGGTTTCTGATCTTAAGGAGTTACCTAATAGGTTGTTGTTGCCAGATGAGCAGTTGTAAGGTTAATTAAACAATCCGTCATATCTTTCTCTCTTTTTATTCTCTTCTATTTCAGTCATTTTTTTGCCAAGATAATCAAGGTTATAATCTTGTGCAAATTGTTTGAGGTGCCCCAATAGCTCGATTGTTTTTTTGCAGGTAAGCAATTTTTTGTTTTGAATAGAAGACTCTATTTGAGGAAGTGCAGAATCTTTTCTAAGGCATTTCACAACCATATATGGATCGGCAAAACGGGATGGGTTTGCGTTGAGAGACAATATGTAAATAATTTTATCATCAGGGCTGTGTCTTTTTATTGAGGTTGTATTCTTCTTTTTATTGTGTTGAATTTCAAGGAATTCTTTTGAGGCTAAGGTTTTTGTTTTTTGACTAACTATATCTTGTGTATAGCTAGGTATAGGTTGCAATAAGAATGTAACAATAAAAACGATTTTTCCTTCCATCGCCAAGCTCCTTTTTATTAATCAAGCTCTTTTGAAAGGTTATGTATTGTTTTTTTATTGCTTGATAGTCCCCAATAAAGTTACTATTCGTTTTTTTGTTTCACTTGTGCCGAGTATCTCAATTAGTTCGTTGATACCTGGTCCCTTAGCTGATCCTGTTAAGCCAATTCGTATCAATGAAAACATTTCTTTTGGTGTTATATTTTCTTTTTTACCTTCTTCTTTTAGGTTAGTGATAAATTGTTTTGTGTTGTCAATGATTTTTATGTTTTTTTCAAGAATTGATGTAACGTTTGAGACTTTATTTTCATCTGCTACAGCTATAATTTTTGATTTATCTAGGGTTGGTGCTTGGAAGAAGAATGCGAGAGCTTTGGTTATATCGTTGAGTGTAACCAGATCAGTTTTTATGTGTTGTATGACATCTATAAGTTTTTCTTTTTTAATGGTATCTACATTATCGTATGCTTTTTGTAAATAAGGAAGGCATAATGCATATAATCTTTCAGGATCATATTTTGCGATCCATTTGCGATTTACCCACTTTAGTTTTTCAGCATCATATTTAATTTGGCCCTTTGCTTGAGGATGATCAAAGTTAAGTTTTTTTGTAAGCTCTTGTAGAGACATAATTTCATCTTCAAATGAGCCTCCAATTATTGCAAGATAATCACAAATTGCCTCAGGCAAAAAACCAGCTTCTTTTAGGTCCTTTAATGAAAATCCAAAGTCTCTTTTTGATAATTTTTTACCGTCTAGATTGCATAAGATTGGCAAGTGCCAAAAAAGAGGGAGGTGTGCATCAAATGCTTGATACAGGACTGCTTGTCCAGCAGTATTAGTCAGATGATCTTCTCCTCGCAAGATGTGGGTCATTTGCATTATCATATCATCAACAAAGTTTGCAAACATAAAGGTGAAAGTGCCATTTTTTCGGGTAATAGGAAAATCGGAAAAATTTTTGAGTTCAAACGTAATGGCTCCATGAGATAAGTCTTTGATGGTAATTGTCTTCTCTTTATCCAATTTTACTCGCCATATGAAAGGAGCTCCTGCATCAAGACGTTGTTGTATCTCTTCTTCTGTTAATTTAAGACACGTTTTGTCATAGCGTGGAGGTCTTTTTAGCGCGATTTGCCTTTGTCTTTTTTTGTCCAGTTCTTCTTCTGTGCAAAAGCATCGATATATTTTTTTGTGTTTTATTAACTGGTCAAGTTTTTCTTGATAAATGTTCATTCTTTTTGATTGAAAGTAAGGCGCAAAAGGTCCAGTTTTTTCTGGGCCTTCATCATACGTAAGTCCGAGCCAATCCAAGTCTTTTATTATGTGTTTCGCTTCCGGGTCAAAGTTTCTTTCTGGATCAGTATCTTCTATTCGTAAGACAAATGTTCCGGCCTTTTGTTTTGCAAAAAGATAATTCATCAGCGCGGTACGTACATTTCCTAGGTGCATCATGCCTGTTGGAGAGGGAGCAAATCTTACACGTACCTTTGGCTTTTCCATTTATTTTCCTTATTTGTAATAATTTTTTTCTATTTTCAATATTAAAGCTTACTGGGATCCTTCTGTAAAGTCTAGTAGCTGTTTGCAATTTTTGTATTATAATTTTATTAAATTAGTACAAGGATTTATTTATTAAATTGCATTATTTTAACAATCTCTATAATATTTTGACATAAAAAGAAGATATTTGATAGATTTCTGTTTAGGGGATCTTTAGTGGTAATGAGGTTATTAAGGAGAGTATGTATGAATCAATGTGTGAAGATTACGCTGTTTGTAGGCGTACTAAAGGGTTTTTTAGGTGATTTTGTCCAAAAAAACGCTATGAAATTAGGGCTTGAGGGGGTTGTAAAGCTCGTTTCAGATGATCAGGTGAAGATTGTTGTGTGTGGTTCGAGGGATGATGTAGATGTATTTGTGGATACCTTATACAAGGGATCTAAAAAATATCAGCTGGATAACATAGAAATGGAACCATTTTTTAAGGCAAGGAGTTATCGAGGAGTTTTTAGGGTTATAGTGCATTAAATATGGTAGCTCCAAGGGGAATCGAACCCCTATTTTTGCCTTGAGAGAGCAATGTCCTGACCGTTAGACGATGGAGCCATATGTAATTTCAATATTTTTAGAAGAATTTTTATAATGTTATCTATTTTTTAAAGTTTGCCTGTATAGGCAAACTTTTTTTTACATAATAGGTACATTTTCAAAAATAGCAATATTATTTTAGTATCGCTTGAAAGGGTTCAGATTTTTTGTTCAATTTTTTCTTTATATTTTTTAAGAATTTCTATTCTTTGATTGTTTGGGACAATGCAATCTGTTGATTTTGTCTGAACAAATGTATCAAAACTACTATTGGGTTTTATAAATCCTTCATTTACAAAATTTTTATAGGGTGAAAACTGTAGTAATTGCTCAAATTCATTGTTGGTTAAAAGCTTATGTTTATCTTTATGCAAGTGTATCGTGTTTATTTTGAAGCTTTTGGATGCTAAGTCTTGTATTCTATTGATTGTTTCTTCTATGCCTCCACATTCATATGTATCCAATAGTGGCGTTGCTTTTTGGTTTTTCATAAGATCTTCAAGTCGCTCACCTTTATAGAATCTTACGTATGTATCATGTAATTCTTTGTTGGATGTAGCAATTTCTTCCACTTCAAGGTTGATATGAAGTGCTAAGGTTGCAAGTTTTTTTCTATGTGCTTCAAGTTCTATATGTTGGTCTATGCGGGTGTTTCCATAAGGGGCATGAATAATAAAATTTTGAAAACCAAGATTGGAGCAATAAGAAAAAAAATCATGTAATGGGTCAAAGCCGGATACTTTTTTCTTGTTAGACCAGTAGTACATATAGCCACCAGGTTGGTGGATTCTGACTTTGTTTCTTTGTATTTTAAATGTGTCAAAGGAGTGTGCTGGTTCAGTACATATGAGACTTAAGCCACCAATTGATCATAGTATTTCATAAAAACCCCTTAAGATAAATAAATATTGGATTTTAGATCAAAATTAGTTGCTTCTGTCGCCAGCATG
>Ga0180433_10011458_pt1 | contig 10512 bp, 10 predicted proteins | sample SS_ome_8_FD_132980 | JGI IMG/M metagenome (GOLD analysis project Ga0180433, IMG submission 132980) | Hypersaline lake sediment archaeal communities from the Salton Sea, California, USA - SS_1_D_1 metaG | ecosystem: Environmental > Aquatic > Non-marine Saline and Alkaline > Hypersaline >...
CATTTTAAAGAACATAATTGTAATGATATTGAAGACAAAACCGCTTATAATATTTTAATGTCAAACAGTTATCATAGTAATATAGATGAATTAGATTATGAATTTTATATTCAATACTATGATGATTTATTATTAAATGGTATATATAATAAAGAATTAGCATTTAATCATTATATAAATAGTGGAAAAGGAGAAAAAAGAATTTCTAATTTAAATTTTAATTATCATTACTATAAATTACATAATCAAGATTTAAAAGAATTAAGTAATATAGAATTATGGAATCATTTTAAAAATAATGGACTCATAGAAAATAGAAAATATAAAATAAATAATTAAATCATTAAAATTATTAAATTATTATTTGATTTTTATTTTACCAATACATAGTTAAAAAATTTATATATTTATTATTCTGGTATTTATCTTTATTATTTATTAAATCTTCAATTTTTATTATACTTTTTTCAAATTTATTATCTCTCATTTCTTTTTCAAATGTTTCAAAATTAGTACATGGAAATAATAAATCTGATCCTAGATTTTCATTATTAAATATAATATTGTTTTGTTTTTTATTTGTATAAATAATATTTATAGAATTAGGAATATTAAAATTAAAAGGTTTATTTACACTCGTGTAAAAATTAATTCTATAGTTTAAATATAATAAAGATTTTATTGCTTCTATAATATATCTTTGTATATTTTGATTATTGTATTTAACATTATAATAATAATTAATACTTTTTGTACAATTAGAGTTTGGAAAAACAATTAATTCTTCAGAATCAGAAAATATATTTCCGAAATTTTCCTTTGATATCCATGATGATTTATTAAATCTAACAATTCCTGTATTATTAATAGTTAATAAATTATAATTTAGTAAATTACTAGGGTAATTAATAAAAATCATATTACTTAAATTTTCGATTTCGTTTTTGGTGTGTGACCACATCACAGGATGACAATCTCTGTTTGAATCATCTATTCTCCAATGATTTTTAATAAATATACTTTTATATAAAGAATAATTAAAAATAGGATGTCTATCTGCATTAAATTTTAAAAAACAATAATTTTCTTTCTGTCTATAATCTAAATTTTCATTACAAATACCAGCAATATTTAAATTATTATTTAATAATACAATTGAAATACAATGTTCTCCAGAAATTATACAATCATATTTATTTTTTTTTGGTCCGATTACAGTCTTTGAAAATAATTTATTATTTTTAAATATATTATTAGTTTGTATTAATAAATTAATATATGCACTGTTAAGTAAAAAACAATATCCTGGTATCTGGGGTCCAGAAATATAACTATTATTAGTTATTAATGTTAAAATAGATGTACAACAAACAGTATACTTATTTAATTTATTAAAGAATGGTGTTAACCAAAAATTATTATTTGTTGTAAAAGGACCAGTGCAACTACAGTTCATAAACATTACATAATTATATAAATTATGTATTTTATTTGAATATTTATATTCAATATATCTTATACCAGTAAGATATGCTTCAAAATCCATACAATTTTTATTTTTAAGTACATTAATATTTTTTTGTATAGGAATATTTACTTCAGTATTATAATTATTTATTATAAATAAAAATTCAATATCATCTTTAACTGAATCTCTTTTTTTAATTGTTTCATTAATAAAAAATGATAAATTGGTTTCATTTTTAAATTCTCCTGGTCTATTATAATAAACATAAATAACAAGAGTTTTTTTGCTTACAGGTACTGTCGTTACTGTCGTTACATTATTATTTGTAGGTACTGTAGGTACTGTAGGTACTGTCGTTACTGTCGTTACTGTCGTTACATTATTATTTATTTTATATGTATTTTTATGATACGCATTATATGTTTTTCCTTCAAAATAACCATGGTATAAATAATGTTTCCATGCATATAAATTAATATCTAAATAACTTATATTATTTATTTTAATATCTGAATTATTTTTTAAGTAATAATCATAATCAAATTCTTTTATTGGTTCACAAAAAATTCTTTTTTCATTTTTACCAAAATTAATAAAATGATTAATTAACTCATCATCCGATAAGTAACTTAAATCTTTATTATATTTTCTATATGATTCTTGATTAAACATATATAAATTTTGATTACTATCATACTCATAATTAATTAATTTATCTATTTCATTAATTGTTTCATTAATTTTTATATCTTTATTAATTATTTTATTCTTATTGAAATATGTTCTATTTTCTTTAAATCCATGATTAATAAAATGTTCTAATAATTTATCTTTATTTAAATGTTTTAAATCATTATTATTATTTTTATAATATTCATGATCAAAATTTTTTATTGCTTCATATAATTGGTTATATTTAATAATTATATTATTATTGAATATTCCTTTATTAATAAAATGAATTTTTGCCAAATAAATATCATTTTTTAAATTATTATCTAAAATATATGCCTCCCAATCTATGTATTGAAAATCACAAGGTTCTCGTTTTTCTTCATAACCAATATTTTTAAAATGTTGTAAAGCATTATCTTTATATTTAGAATTTAATATATCCTGATATTTATTACAATAAAAATTATTATCAAAAAATTTTTCTAAATTATTTGTCATATATTTATAACTATTGTTTTTTTTGTTTTTAATAAATACGTATATTTAATAGTTTTTTAAAAAATTTTAAATGTAATAATGTATAAAGATAATCGTGGTTATTTAATATTTCCTATTAAAGATAATAAATATATGGATAAGACAACTGTAAATACTTCTAAAGATTGTACATATTCAGTAAATAAAAAAAATGTATTTCGTGGTCTTCATATTAATACATTTGGTAAATTAATTACTTGTATTTCAGGGAAATTTATTGACATTATGGTTAATATGGAAAATTATGAAGTTAAGTACTACAATATTAAACCCGGATATCAAATTTATTGTCCTCCAAATTATGCTCATGGATTTTTAAGTTTAGAAGATAATTCTGTTTTAAGTTATCATTGTGAAGGTTATTTTGGTAGTGAAGTAGGAGGTCTTCTAAACTATAAAGATCCTTATTTAAATATTAAATTACCAAATTATATAAATGAATCTGATATTATTATTAATGAAAAAGATCGTACAGCACCATTTTTACAATTCGATTATTTTCTTTTAGGATCAAATGGATTTATAGGTTCAAATGTACTATGTGAATTAAAAAACCAAAATAAAAAAGTACTTTGCTTAAAACTACGAATGGAAAATCTTAAAGAAATTAAAAAGTTAATAGAGATTTATAAACCAAAGTATTTCATAAATTGTGCCGGATTAACAGGTATTCCTAATACAACATGGTGTAATACTAACCAATCAGAAACATTAATGACAAATGTAATTAATCAAATTAATATTTTAAATTTATGCAATGAATACTCAGTGCATTGTACTCTAATTGGTTCAGGTGCTATATTTAAATCAGATAAAAACCCTAAGTATTCTTATAGTATAGGAGATTTAAATGATGATAATAATTATTATTCAAAATGTCGTATTATGTTAGAAGAACAAATTAAACCATTTAAAAATTGTATGTTATTGAGAGTAAATTATCCATTTACTTTTAAAAAAATAAATTTAAATAATAATAAAAATTTAGTGTTAAAATTACTTAAATATCAAAATATTGAAAATATTTCTTTAAGTGTTACAAATTTAGATTCAATGTGTCCAATCATTCCATTAATGATTGAAAATAATGAAACTGGTATATTTAATTTTGTAAATTCTGGTCAATTAAATATTACTGATTTTTATATGATGATTAGTCAAAAATTGAATATAACATTAAAAAAACCTATTATTAATACTAATAGAGAATCAATTCAAATAGTCCCAGATAAATTAGAAAAGTATAATGTAGAAGATATATATTCTTCATTAAAAAATAGTTTGTAAATTTTTAATTTAATTTTTTTTACAGTGTTCTAGCACTAGGATCTGTAGTATTAGACCATTTTGGCATCCAAAAATATGGAATTACATTTTCTCGTTTAGGGTACTTTTGTTCAAATAAGTAACGATAATACATTTGTTCTTTTGTTTTTGGTGAAAGATACTCTTCATTATGTTTAAAAATAGGAATATTTACCTGATCTAATTTTTCTGCTATTACCTGATACCAAGAACGATCATTTCCTGATACTCCATCAGAAAATGCTTCCTTTTTACGATAAAGTACATCTTTTGGTAAAAATTCTATAAATGAATCTCTTAATATCTTTTTTTCAATCTCATTACCTTCGGGTTTTCTATAATATAATGGAATACTTAAGTAAGTATTCACAAATGTTTTATCTAAAAATGGTGTTCTCGGTTCTAATCCACATGAACTAATACTTCTATCACTACGTAAAACGTCAAAATAATGAATATTTTGTAAAAGATGTTTTACTTCAAAATCAAATAACAGTGAATTTGGTGCTCTATGAAAATATAAATATCCACCAGTTAATTCATCAGAACCATCACCATTAAATATAACTTTTGCTTCAGAATGTTGAGATATATATTTTGAAATTAAATAATTTCCAACACTTGCTCTAACTGTAGTTGTATCATAACTTTCTATTTTTTCAATAACTTCAGGGATTGCATTAAAGAAATCATCCTCTGATAATAAAATTTCTGTATGTTTTGTACCTAGATAATTTGCTACATTTTTTGCATATACTAAGTCCGTGCTACCTAGTAATCCTATACTAAAAGTTTCTAATTTATTGTTGGTTTTATCTTTTAATAAATTAACTACTATACTTGTAATTAAACTTGAATCTAACCCTCCTGAAAGTAAACACGCAATTGGTCTATCACTTAGTAAGCGTTTTTTTACTGCATTAATTAATGTTCCTTTTATAAGAGATTTATAATAATTTCTTTCATCTACAAAATTTTTAAATTGGTTACATAGTGGCATATAATATTGGGTTAGTACATGATATTTGTTTAGTACATTCGTTACATTCGTTACATTCGTTACATTCGTTACGTTAGTTGCATTCGTTACATTCGTTACCTTTGTTTTACTATTTTTAATTAAAAAATGACCTGGTGGAAATTGTGTAATTGTTTCATTAGTTAAATTATTAATTTGCTTAAGTTCTGAACTAAAGTAATTATAGTCACGCGAGTGATACAATGGTCTAACACCAAATGGATCTCTTCCAATCATTACTAAATTTTTTCGAGTATCGTATATTATAAAAGAAAATACACCATCTAATAAATTAATAAAATAATCAATTGGGTATAATTGATATAAATCAATAATAATTTCGCAATCAGAATCTGTTAGTGGTTTAATTCCAATATATGAATATAATTCTTTGTAATTATAAATTTCTCCATTACATATAACATACGTTCCATTTTTAAAAAAAGGTTGATTACTTTCTACATTAATTCCATTAATAGATAATCGATGAAAACCTAAATAGTATTCACCAATTTCATAAAATTTTGTATCATCTGGAGGTATACCACCTCTATTTTTAGATTTTTCAAATTCTAAATATACTTTTTCTGCTGATATATCTTCATTTTTCTTTACAAAAAATATACCACACATTTTAGATTTATAATTTAATAAGTTTAACTTTTAAATCATTTAAATTTTGATTATTGTTTTTTTTCAATTTTTAATAAATATGTAATAATATTATTATATGGAAGCAGTTATAAGACCATGGGGGAATTATACAGTTTTACTAGAAAGTGACAATTATAAAATAAAAAAAATAATCGTAAACCCAAAAAGTAGATTATCATTACAAAGTCATAAACATCGTAGTGAACACTGGACAATTGTTAAAGGTAATGCAATAATTCAAGTAGGTAAGGATAAATTAAATCTAATGGAAAATCAGCATGCGTTTATACCAAAAGAAACACTTCATAGAATTGAAAATAATACACAAAGTATAGTAGAACTTATAGAAGTTCAAATAGGTGATTATTTAGGTGAAGACGATATTATTAGATATGAAGATGATTATTCAAGAAAGTAATTTAAAAAAAATAAAAATAATTTAAGTTGATTATATAACAAATGAATCTGTCTGAACAAGAAAAAGAAGAGTTATTAAAGTGTAAAGACTGTAACATTAACAATTTTTCATTAAAAGATAAAGAATTTTATTGTAAAGTGGTTAATGTGTATGATGCTGATACATGTAGAGCAGTTTTTTTTCTAAATGGTGATTTAGTAAAATATACTATTCGTTTAAAAGGAGTTGATAGTCCAGAAATTAGACCGCCATCTAGTGATAAATATCGCCATTTTCAAATTACTGCTGCAAAACAATCAAGAAATAGATTAATTCAATTATGTACTGATTGTGAATTAGAAATTCAATCTGAACTTTCTAAAAGTAAAATTCAAAAACTAATTAATGATAACAAAAAAATAATTAAAATTAAATGTGAAGAATTTGACAAATATGGTAGATTACTTGCAAGTTTATATACTGATACTGATAGATACTCTGTTGGTCAAAGTAACGAAAGCAACGAAAGTAACGAAGAACCATTACTCAACAAATTATTCAATATTAATAATAAATTAATTGAAGAAGGATTTGCATATGAATACGATGGAGGAACTAAAAAGAAATTTAATTATCAAAAATATTTAGAATAATTTATAAATTTTCTAATTGTAATTCAAATAATTCTATAAGTTTTAAATGAATATCTGTTACTGCTTTATATTCTTCTATATTATTTATGTTATTTTTTTCATTTAAACTATAAAATAAATGTTTTTTACCTTCATCATGTTTAAACCAATTTAAATCTTCATTTGAAACATAATATTCTCTATCCCAGGTTAAATTATGACCACATGAAACTAATACTTCATATATATCTAACCCAATAAATGTATGGTACTGTTTTAATTCTTCAATAATCACATTAATGTCATTAACAAAATTTAATTTAGGTTTCCAAACTACAGTAGTTTTATGATTGAATGCATCAACTAAATTATCTATATCCATATCAATAAAATATGTGGTATTTTCAGAATTTGTAGTATTTTCACAATTTTTGCTATTAAAATTATATTCTTCGATATCCATGTGTTTACTATTATAAATAGTTATATATATATTAGTTATATTTTTTAAGCAATTTTTTTTTTGTAAATTTACTCATTCAATTGTTACATAATTTTCTGTTATTCTATTATTTATATGAGGACTAAATATTACACATGATTTATAGTCAGGATTATTTAATTTAAATTTCTGATACTTAGTTAGATTCCAGGGCCAAATAAGTTTTGTCTCTGTTATACTTATTGGATAAAGTATAGGAGTTTTTATTAATTTATACACAATTTGATAATATTTATTAATAATTTTTTGTTGTTTACTTTTATAATTTCTAAATATAAAATTTATATTATCTTTTATTGTGAGTTTGTTAATTTTACTGTACAATTTTTTCCATTTTGATTTAATATCAACAGACGTTTTATTAAGTCTAGTTGTTATCATATCTATTTCATTAATGTTTTGCGTAATATCTTCATGACCAATTTTAATCTTTTTAAATTTTTCTTGTAAATCAAAATTAATTTCGACTTTCCTAGCAAAAGTATCTTCTTCTATAAGTATTTTTCTTTTTGTTGGAAAACATGGATTCGGTATAATTTCATTATGACATATACAACAATATTTATTATTTTTATTAAAATCTTTTGTATCTATCAATTTAATCTTCTTTTTATCTTGTGGTCCTGAAAAGTTTTGAATCTGATTATATTTTCGTGGAACACAAAGATGGTAATCAAAAAAATCATAATATGGTCCAGGAACTCCATTTATGTAATTTTTATAATCTTTTTTAAGTAGACCAGCATTATTTTTTATTTCATGTATCCTTTTTGATTCATCACTTTGAATCACACCATTGCGAATAATAATATCCATGTTTGTTAATATAATTATAGTAAGAATTTTTGAATAAGTTAAATTTTGTAAAATTTGTTAGATTTTGATAAATTTTTAAATATGTTTAAATTAAATAAATATAAATGTATAAAATTCAAATATATGTTATAACTTTAAAAAAGAAAAAAGATTATATTAAAACTGATAATTATAAAAATCTTTCTAAAGTAACAAATAAAATTATTTTATCAAAAGGAGTTTTATTAAATAAAGAACGTAGTAATAAGTATTTATTATATGCAAAAAGTCCAATTGGTATTTCACTTGCACATATTAATGTTTGGAAAAAAATAAGAAAAAACAAAGAACAAATGAATGACTTTTCTATAATTTTAGAAGATGATACATTATTAAACATTCATTACAATGAATTTATTAATAAAATTAACAAAATAATTGAAAATTATAACTTTGATATTTATAAAATTCATTCAGATTTTAATAGTGGTTTTACGTCAATGGCAGCATATATAATAAACAATAAATCAATCCATAAAATAATTAATAATCATAAAATCATATTAGGACATTTAGATTTTGATTTATATATATTAAAATTATTTAATAAAATTATATTATTAACGCATACAGAAAATTTATTTATTACAGATGAAAATGAATCTACAAATCGCAAAGATAATTATAATATACTTAGATTACTTGATAATATAAAGTTATCTAAAAGATGTGATAAAAATTTAAGACATCTTTTAACATATAAAGTTTTTAGATTTTTTAATTATGAAATAATTGTTTTTGAATTAATTCTGTTTGTTTTATTGATAATTTCTATAATTTTTAAATTAAAATATTTATTTTTTATTATTATAATTTTATTAATATTATAATAATGTGTATAACTGATATAATACTAATTTTATTTTTTATATTGATAATAATAAGTTGCACATGTTGTATACATTTTGTTCCATATTTCAATGACTAAATAAGTTAGATTTTAAATATTATATTTTGAAATAAATTAGATAAATAAGACTTGACGCAATACTACAATTAATTGTACCCATAATAGTATCGACAATAGCAGTGCTTAATGGCCAGTTAAATATAGAAAAACTAGTTAAATTAAATACGGAATAAACAACAAACCCAACTAATAATCCATAAACAAGTGCCTCTGAATAACTTTTAGGCAATTGTACGGCAATTGCAGAACATAACACTAAATATACTAATATTGCTGCATATATATTAGGTTTTTTAGTTATTGTTTTATATACTGTTTTTGAACTAAAAGAAAACCATATAAAATCAAAAATAATTAATGAAATAAAAGCAATAAGACCTCTAGTTGTTCCTTTCATGGATTCATGTATAGAATCAAAAAATACTAATTCTGTTCTCATTTAATAATTAGTAAATATTAATTAGTAATTATTAATTATTAATTAAGTTTATTAAGTTTATTAAGTTTATTAAGTTTATTAAGTTTATTAAATTTCTTAAATTAATTTTATTAATTACTTTCTTTATTTTCGAGTTTTTCTTTTTCATTTTCTTCTAATTTTTTAAAAGGATTATATGATAAAATTTTAACTTTATCCATTATATAATGAAATGGAGTTTTTACTTTATTGTATGTATTTTCTACAAAATTAATATGTTCTTCCATTAGATTTGTATTTTTATGAATTTCATTTATTTTTCTTTCTAAATTTATATGCGAATTTTCTAGTTTTTCTAATTTCTGTAAAACTGAGTCTAAAAGTTGTCTATCTGATTGCATATTAAACTTAATTAATAGTTTTTATTATTTTTAAGTAATTTGAAAACAATACTTTAAAAATTTTTAATTAGGTTTAATTATTTTTTATTTAAAGGCAAAATAAATATATTATTAGTATTTAATATGCAGCCGAACTCTAACGAAGAAGTACTAACTAAAAAGAACTCAAGAAAATACGTACTATTTCCAATTGTATACCCTAAAGTATATGATATGTATAAAAAGCAACAGCAGGCCTTCTGGACAGCAGAAGAAATTGACTTTGCGGCTGATATTAATGACTTCAACAAACTTAATGAAAATGAAAAATTATTTGTTGAAAATGTTCTAGCATTTTTTGCTGGTAGTGATGGTATTATATTTGAAAATATTAATTGTAATTTTGCAGAAGAAATTGAAATTCCTGAGGTGCGATTGTGTTATGGTTTTCAGGCAATGATGGAAGGTATACATTCAGAATGCTATTCATTAATGATTGAAACTTATGTAAAAAATCCAGAACGTAAACATCAATTATTTAATGCTATTGAAGAGTTACCAGCAGTTAAAGAAAAAGCAAAATGGGCATGTAAATGGTTAGATCAGAGTATACCAATTGGTAAACGATTAATTGCATTTGCAATAGTAGAGGGAATTTTCTTTTCTGGTAGTTTTTGTGCTATATTCTGGTTAAAATATACAAAAGGACTTATGACAAAAGCATTTGCAAAAAGTAATGAATTTATTGCACGTGATGAATC
>Ga0180433_10011461_pt1 | contig 10511 bp, 10 predicted proteins | sample SS_ome_8_FD_132980 | JGI IMG/M metagenome (GOLD analysis project Ga0180433, IMG submission 132980) | Hypersaline lake sediment archaeal communities from the Salton Sea, California, USA - SS_1_D_1 metaG | ecosystem: Environmental > Aquatic > Non-marine Saline and Alkaline > Hypersaline >...
GGCCAGACCCAACGCGGAGAGGTGCTGGAGTGGCCGATCAGGCGCGCCTGGAGAGCGCGTGTCGCCTTTTGGCGACCGTGGGTTCGAATCCCACCCTCTCCGCTTTCCCCACCCAACCTCTGTAGCCCGGCCGGCGCACGGCTTTTGCTCTTACCCGATGAGTGTGCTACAATAGGTGCAACTGCAAACAACCCGGAGAGGACAACACAAACCATGAAAGTTTCCATCGTAGAGCCCAGGGCACCCTTCTACAACTTCTACAGCGCATTCATGAAGCACCTTCCCATGATGGGACCCATGTACATCGGCACCATACTGAAGAACGACGGACACGACGTCACCATCTACAACGAGAACATCCAGCCGCTGGACATCGACAGGATCAAGGACTCGGACGTTCTGGCCATCTCGGTGATGACCTCCACCGCCCCGCGCGGCTATGAAATCGCCGAGCGTTTCCGAGAGATCAACCCCAAGGGGAGGATAATCGCCGGCGGCGTCCACGCCACCTTCCTGCCCGAGGAGGCGGCGCTCTTCGCCGACCATGTGGTGGTCGGTGAGGGCGAGCCGGTCATCTCGGACCTGGTCAACAACGGCGGCGAGCAGATTGTCCAGGGTAGGCCGGTGGAGAACCTCGATGACCTGCCGTTCCCCGATTTCTCTCTGGTAGAAGGCCTCAAGGGCCGCATGCCCATCACCCCGATATCGACGTCGCGGGGCTGCCCCTTCGATTGCACCTTCTGCTCGGTGAGCCCCATGTTCGGCAGGAAATACCGGTTTCGCACCAGCGACAGCATAATCGAGGAGCTGGCAAGCCGGAAACACAAGAGGGTTTTCTTCTATGACGACAACTTCGCCGCCAACAGGGCGAGGACGAAGAGACTCGTCCAGCAGATGATCGACCATCGAATCACGCCGAAGTGGACGGCGCAGGTGAGAGCGGATGTCGCCAAGGACGAGGAGCTGGTCGAACTCATGGCCAGGGCCAACTGCGAGCAACTGTGCATCGGCTTCGAGTCGCTGGACGCTGAGACTCTCAAGCGCTACAACAAGAAGCAGACCCCGGAGGATGTCAGGACCTGCATCCAGGTGCTGCACCGATACGGCATCAAGGTACACGGCATGTTCATATCGGAAGGCTACTCCGACGTGTATCACCGGCTGGGCATCGACAGCCTTCAACTGAGCATCCTCATCCCCCTCATCGGCAGCAAGCTGTACACGTCGGTCAAGAGCGCCAGCCAGCTCATCGTGAGGAAATTCCCCACCGACTGGGAGCTCTTCGATGGCGGCCACGTGGTCCACCTGCCGGAGAACATGTCACCGCTGGAGATGCAGCGACAGACCATTCGGGCGTTGAAGAGCTTCTACTCCCGTCCCAATGTCCTGAAGTGTATCCTTCGCGGACGCTTCAGGGATTCGGCCATCAGGCTCATGGGCTACAACATCATCAAGCGGTGGGAGGCGCAGAACAGGGACTACATGGCAAAGCTGAAGCAGGCCCAGGCCCGCCTGAGCACCGCCGCCCAGGTCTCGCCGCACCATTCGTCCGCCTCGTCCGCCTGAGGGACGCCGGCGACAGCGGCACAGCCCACGCAGCGGCCTGTGGCAGCCCTTTCCCTTGGGGTGTCGCGGCCTCACCCCACTCTCCATGTGTTGACCCCTCTCAGCAAGGCCTCACGTATAGCCACGGTGATGCGTCCCCCTTCCAACCCACGGGTAGCCACGTTTGTCTTGCCATAACCGCTATGGTAGAATGCACTGGCCTATGAGCGATATCAAATACTGGGTAGGGTTCACCCTGGTGCCAGGCATCGGCCGCGTCAAGTTCTCCCTGATGGAGCAGCACTTCGGCAGCCTGGAGACGGCCTGGTATGCCAGCGCCAGCGAGCTTCAGGCGGCCGGGCTTGACAATCGGTCCGTCGAGGCCATCATGGCCAAACGCTCCGCTATCTCCCTCGATGCCGAGATGGAGAAGCTGGAGCGATTCAAAGTGAAAGCGCACACGTGGAAGGACGAAGAGTACCCGTCGCTGCTGAAAGAGATATACGACCTCCCGCCGGTCCTCTACGTCAGGGGGACTCTGGCCCCGGAGGACGCTGTATCCGTGGCGGTGGTGGGGACCCGCCGCCCGACCTACTACGGCAGGGAGACCGCCGAGCAGATTGCCGGCGACCTGGCGCGAAACAGGGTCACCATCGTCAGCGGGCTGGCCAGGGGGATTGACGCCACCGCTCACCACGCTGCTCTGGAGGCGGGGGGCAGGACCATCGCGGTTTTCGGATGCGGGCTCGATATCGTCTACCCCGGCGACCACGCCAAGCTGGCCCGCCAGATTATGGAGTGCGGCGCTCTCATAAGCGAGTTCCCCCTGGGCACCCGTCCCAGAGCGGACAACTTCCCCAGAAGGAACCGCATTATGAGCGGACTGAGCCTCGGCGTGCTCGTCATCGAGGCCAGGGAGAGAAGCGGCGCATTGATCACGGCGCAGTGGGCTCTGGAGCAGAACCGCGACGTCTTCGCCGTCCCCGGCAGTGTGCTGTCCCCGTCCAGCCGCGGTACCAACCGCCTGATCCAGGAGGGAGCGAAGCTGGTCAGCGACTACTATGACATCCTCGAGGAATTGAATCTCACCTTCGCGGCGCAGCAGGGAACGCTGCTCCTGGAGACGGTTCCCACCACTGAGACTGAATCGCTCATCATACAACACCTTTCGTCGGAGCCGACCCACATAGACGAGGTGGGACGCCAGTGCGGCCTCCCCATCGCCACGGTGTCCAGCACTCTGGCAGTGATGGAACTCAAGGGTATGGTGAGACAGGTAGGCGGCATGAACTACACCGTCGCCCGTGAGACGAGGGCGGAGTATCGGGTCAGGGTGGAGTGAATGGGCAACAGGATGCAGATAGCCGCATACTCAGACTTCACATGTCCATGGAGCTACGTTGCAGCGGTGCGGCCCGATTCAGGTCCCCTGCCCGCATCCGGCCCCCCAACCGACGTCGCGGCCAGGTGCACCCGACCCCAGGTAAGAGAGAGACGCTTTCGAGCGCTAGACTGAGTATCACCATATGAGCAGAAAACTGGTAATCGTGGAATCCCCCGCCAAGGCGAAGACGGTAGGCCGTATGCTGGGGTCCGGCTACAGCGTCAAGGCCTCTCTTGGCCATGTAAGAGACCTCACCCGGTGGGGTCTGGGGGTGGACACGGGGCATGATTTCACCCCGCGGTACCAGGTGCCCAAGGAGAAGAAGGCGGTGGTGCAGGAGCTGTCACAGGCGGTGAAGAAGGCTTCCTCAGTGTATCTCGCCACCGACCCCGACCGCGAGGGTGAGGCCATTGCCTGGCATCTGGTCCAGGCGACCACACCGACCACCGTCAAGCGGGTGGTCTTCCATGAACTGACCAAGGAGGCGGTAACACAGGCCTTCAAGCATCCCAGGGAAATCGACATGGACCTGGTCTATGCCCAGCAGGCGCGGCGCATCCTCGACCGGCTGGTGGGATACAAGCTCAGCCCCTTCCTCTGGCGCAAGGTGAGGAAAGGGCTTTCCGCCGGCAGAGTGCAATCGGTGGCATTGAGAATGGTCGTCGACCGTGAGCGCGAGATCGAGGACTTCATTGCCCAGGAATACTGGTCCATTCAAGCCAGGTTGAAGAAGCTCACCACGAATGAGAGCTTCGTCGCCACGCTCATCGGCCTCGCCCCCGGCAAGAAGCTCAAGATCGGCAGCGAAGAGCAGGCGAAGGGACTTGTCGCTGAGCTTGAGCACGCCGCATACACCGTGGGCCAGGTGCGGAAGAAGGACGTGTCCCGCCAGTCAGCGCCACCCTTCACCACGAGCACTCTTCAGCAGGAGGGATGGCGCAAGCTGCGCTTCAGCGCCAAACAGACCATGGCCCTCGCCCAGCAACTGTACGAAGGCTTGCCCATCGGCGATGAGGGCTCGGTAGGGCTGATAACCTATATGCGTACCGACTCGGTCAGGGTCGCTTCGTCGGCTGTGGAGGAGACTCGCCGCTATGTCAAGGAGAAGTACGGAGACAAGTTCCTTCCCGCCAGACCCCGTGTCTTCACGCGGAAGGCGAAAGGAGCTCAGGAAGCGCATGAGGCGATCCGCCCCACGTCCGTCTGGCGCGAGCCACAGTCCGTCAAGGGTTACCTCAACCGGAACCAGTTCAAGCTGTATGAACTCATCTGGAAGCGAATGGTGTCCAGTCAGATGGCCCCCACCATTCTCGACACGACCACCGTGGACATCGAGGCGAAAGCCGACCGGACCTATCTGCTCAGAGCGACAAGCTCCGTGGTCAAGTTCCCCGGCTTCGCCGTCCTCTACAGCGAGGGCAAGGACGATTCAGACGAGGAAGGGGCGGAGGCCCCGCTACCCGAGCTGGTGCGCGGTGAAGCCCTAGGTTTGCTTGAGTTGATGCCGGAACAGAAATTCACCCAGCCGCCGCCTCGCTACAGTGAGGCGACGCTGGTCAAAGCGCTGGAGGAGAGAGGCATAGGCCGTCCCAGCACCTACGCGCCTACCCTGTCCACAATTCAGGACAGAGGGTATGTGGAGAAGGTTACCGGGCGGCTTCACCCCGTGGAGCTTGGCTTCCTGGTGAGCGACATTCTGACCGAGCATTTCCCCAACATCGTCGACCTCGGATTCACCGCCCAGATGGAAGGGGAGCTGGACCAGATCGCGCAAGGGGACCGGGGATGGGTCCCTTTCCTTCACGAGTTCTACGCCCCGTTTGAAGACACGTTGAAGGTAGCCGACCAGCGACTGGAGAAGGTCACCGTGGCCGACGAACCCACTGACGAGCTGTGCCCGATGTGCGGCAAACCAATGGTCATCAAGTGGGGGCGCTACGGCAAGTTCGTCGCCTGCTCCGGCTACCCGGAGTGCAAGCACACCAAGCCGCTTCTAATCAAGATCGGCGTGAAGTGTCCCAAGTGCGGCCACGACATGGTGCAGAAGCAGACCAAGAAGAGGCGCATCTTCTACGGGTGCTCCAACTACCCCGTGTGTGATTTCGCCACCCGTCAGAAGCCCATCCCCCAGCCCTGCCCGGACTGTGGCGGCCTGCTGGTGAGGCGCGGCCAGAAGAAGGCGAAGTGCCTCCAGTGCGAGGTGAGCGTGAATCTTGAGGACGTGGAGAGGGAGGCCGTTAAGGTATGATCCCCTTCGTCCAGAGCAAGGAGAGTACCGAGGCACTGCTCCACAGCTACGTTCGCTACCTTCAGGCGGAGCGCAACGCCTCCGCCTACACCGTGCGCAACTACGACCGTGACCTGCGTCACTTCATCGATTTCCTCCGCAAGCAGAAGGTGACAACCTTCGAGGATGTGGACCGCCACATGGTGCGCCGCTACATCGCCTCCCTCCTCGAGCGCGGCTACGAGAAGACAAGCGTGGCGCGCAAGCTGAGTGCCCTGCGCTCCTTCTATCGCTACCTCATCAGGGAGAACCTGGTCTCGTCAAACCCGCTGGCCAGCGTTTCATCGCCCAAGCTGGACCGCAGACTGCCTTCCTTTCTCTCCGGCGAAGAGGCCGTCCACCTTGTCGAGGCGCCTGACCCAGAGACACCACTGGGACAGCGAGACAGGGCGATGCTGGAGCTGCTGTACGCCTCGGGACTCAGGGTAAGCGAGGTCGTGGGCCTCGACATCGCCGACGTCAATCTGGAGGCACGCGAGGTCCGCGTATGGGGCAAAGGCAACAAAGAGCGAATGGTGCTCATGGGCAAGCCGGCGGCATCAGCCCTCGACGTCTACCTTCGCCAGGGGCGTCCCCAGCTCGTCGGCAGGTCGGCGACTGACGCGCTCTTCCTCAATCGGTACGGGAGAAGGCTCTCGCAGCGCTCTTTGCAGAAAGCGCTGGCCAAGTACAGCACCCGGGCCGGCCTCGACAGGCGAGTTCACCCGCACCTGGTGCGTCACAGCTTCGCCACTCACCTGCTCGATGGTGGCGCCGACCTTGGGTGGTGCAGGAGCTGCTCGGTCACGCGAGGCTTTCGTCGACCCAGATATACACCCATGTGTCGCAAAGCCAGGCACGGAAGGTGTACCTGGCAGCCCACCCCAGGGCGGAGAAAGAGGAAGGAGACGATGACCGATGAGAATCCTGCTGATGAATGGGCCGAATCTGAACATGCTGGGCAGGAGAGACGCCGCTCTGTACGGGGACAAGAGCCTTGCTGAGATAGACTCGCTGGTGCAGAAGAGGGCCGGCGAGCTGGGAGTGCAGGTCGTCGCCTTCCAGTCCAACAGCGAGGGAGCGCTGATAGACTTCATCCAGTCCGAACTGGGAAAGGCGGACGCAATCATCATTAACCCCGGGGCCCTCACCCACTACGGCCACTCGCTTCGTGAGGCCCTCGTCGACAGCGCGCTGCCGGTGATCGAGGTGCACCTGTCGAACATCTACGCCCGCGAGGAGTGGCGTCACAAGTCAGTGGTGGCGCCCATCGCCACGGGCCAGATAGCCGGCCTGGGCTGGCGGGGGTATATCGCCGCTCTCGAGGTGCTCGCCGCGGAGAAGGCACCCCAATGACCCAGCGCCTGCAGAGGCTGCGCCGCCGCCTTGCCGAGGAGCAACTCGACGCAATTCTCATCTCTCAGGCGGAGAACCGCCGCTATCTCAGCGGCTTCACCGGTTCGGCGGGATTCCTCCTCATTTCACCGCAGAGCGCCATTCTGGCCACCGACTCCCGCTACACCGAACAGGCGGCGAACCAGGCGCCCGACTTTCACATCCACCGCGTTGAAGGGGAGATGCAGAGGTGGCTGGCGGAACTCATAGGCTCCGTGGAGGCGAAGAGGGTCGGGTTCGAGTCAAACGGCCTCACGTTTCAGACGTACCTGCAGGTCGTGGCGGCGGCGGGCGAGAAGGAACTGGTGCCCACCGACGGGCTCGTCGAGTCACTGCGGGCCGTGAAGGACGAAGCGGAGCTGGAGTCCATCATGAGGGCGGTGGAGCTGTCCGACGCCGCCTTCGATGAGGTCGAACCGACGATCCGCCCCGGTGTCACGGAGAGAGAGGTGGCGTGGGCGCTGGAGAGAACGATGAGAGAGAAGGGCAGCGAGTCGATGCCATTCCACATCATCGTGGCCTCAGGGCCCAACGCCGCCCTGGCCCATCACGCACCATCCGAGCGCCCCATAGGCGAAGGCGAGCCGGTGGTCATCGACATGGGAGCGCGTGTGGGCGGCTACTCCAGCGACCTCACCAGGACCGTCTATCTTCGCAAAGGTGATGCGGTTTTTGATAGAATATACCATCTCGTCCTGCAGGCCCAGCTTGCCGCCGCGGACGGTATTGCGGCGGGGATGAGCGGAGAGCAGGCGGACGCGCTTGCCAGGACGGTTATCCAGGAGGGTGGCCACGGGGAAGACTTCGGTCATGGACTGGGACATGGGGTCGGCCTCGCCCCGCATGAACAGCCCCGCCTGGGAAAGGGGTCTCAGGACACACTGACCGATGGCATGGTCTTCACCATCGAGCCGGGCATCTACATCACCGGATGGGGCGGGGTGAGGATCGAGGACACGGCGGTCATGGAGGGGGGCAAAGCGAGGGTGCTCTCCGCAGCGAGGAAGCTGCACTAACGCGGCTTCGGAATAACGTCAAGGAGCAGGATGGAGCGATGATCAGCACTGGTGACTTGAAGAAGGGGCTTACCATTGAACTCGACGGCGACCTCTACCAGATTCTCGACTGGCAGCACATCAAGGTCGGCAGAGGCAGCGCCCAGGTACGGCTCAAGCTCCGCGACATTCGGGGGGGGCACACCATTGACCGCACGTTTCAGGCGGGAGAGAAGTTCATTCGAGCCAGGTTGGACCGCCACACGGTGCAGTTCCTGTACAACGATGGCGATGTGTACTACTTCATGGACTCGGAGACCTTCGAGCAGTCCACGCTGTCCGGTGAGCAGATCGGCGATGGCCTCGGCTACCTCAAGGAAGGCATGTCCCTGGACGTACTTACCTACAAAGAGGAGCCGCTGAGCGTGGAGCTTCCCACTTCGGTGGAGCTTCAGATTGTGGAGACCGACCCGGGCTTCAAGGGCAATACGGCGACCGCAGCCAGTAAACCGGCCAAGCTGGAAACGGGGATCACGGTACAGGTCCCCCTTTTCGTCGACAATGGTGAAATCATTCGCGTCGATACCCGCACCGGCCAATACCTTGAACGAGCAGGCTAGGTGAAGATATACTCGGTAGCCGAGGTCAATCGATACCTCAGGGAGACTCTCGAGGCCGACAGCCTTCTGGCCGACATCTGGGTCGGCGGCGAGATCTCCAACTACACCCAGTTAACGGCGGGACACCTCTACTTCACCCTCAAGGACCAGGCCAGCCAGCTCCGCTGCGTCTTCTTCAGGCCGAAGGTAGCCGTCAGCCTGGAAAACGGCATCGCGGTGGTCACACACGGCCGCGTCTCCATCTACGAAGTCACCGGTGCCCTTCAGCTTTATGTAGACCAGGTGCAGCCCGAAGGGCTAGGCGTGCTCCACCTGGAGTTCGAGCGCCTCAAGGCGAAGCTGGAGGCCGAAGGGCTGTTTGAGCCTTCCCGCAAGAGGCCGCTGCCGCTGTTCCCGCGGCGAATCGGGGTGGTGACCTCACCCACGGGCGCTGTCTTTCATGACATCGCCAGCATAGTCACCCGTCGCTACCCCCTGGCCGAGCTGGTTCTCGCGCCAACCCAGGTGCAGGGAGAGGGTGCCGAGGACGGCATCGTGCAGGCGCTGCAGAACCTGGACGACATGGAGGGCATCGATGTGGTGATTGTGGCCCGCGGCGGCGGTTCGCTTGAGGACCTGTGGGCCTTCAACGAGGAGAAGGTCGCCCGCGCTATATACGCCAGCAAGGCTCCGGTCATCAGCGGCGTGGGGCACGACACCGACTTCACCATCGCCGATTTCGTCGCCGATGTGCGCGCCCCCACACCATCGGCAGCCGCCGAGCTTGCCGTGCCCGACAGGGCCGAATTGGAGGCCCACCTCCAGTCCCTCAGCAACACACTGCTGAGGAACCTGGCGAGGAGCGTGGAGAGCCACCGGCAGCGTATAGATGAGGTCAGCAGAGCGGCGTCCGTGAATTTGAGGAACGCCCTCGCCCTGAGCAAGGAGAGGCTGCGCGGTCGAGAGCTGGAGCTGGCTTCGCTCAGCCCCATGGCAACGCTGACCCGAGGCTACGCCCTGGTTCAGCATTCGGTCACCGGCTCGGTCGTCTCCCGCCTGGACCAGGTCGAGCGAGGCGACACTATCGACGTCAAGGTGAGTGATGGACAGTTCAAGGGCAGGGTCACCGGCTCGAAGAAGGGACTCCAGGGATGGATGAACAGCTATCCTTCGAAGAAGCACTAGGCAGGTTGGAGAAGATAGTCAGCGACCTGCAGCAGGGCGGGCTTGCCCTGGAGGAATCGATTGCCCTATTTGAAGAGGGGATGGGCCTCGCTCGCATCTGCAACGAGCGGCTCAACGCCGCTGAGCTCAAGATTACCCAGCTCCACGCCGATTTCGAACAGGAGCCAGGAAACGAGGAGGAGTCCCTTTGATAAAGGCCGACCTGCATATTCACACCGGCTACTCGCCCGACTCTGTGACGCCGCTGGAGAGAATCATCGCTCGCTGCAACGAGCGTGGCATCACCTGTGTTGGCATCACCGACCACAACACTCTCGCCGGTGCTCTCGACATGAAGAGGGTTGCCCCTTTCAAAGTCGTGGTTGGAGAGGAGATCGACACCAAACAGGGCGAGGTTATCGGGTACTACATCAGCGAGGAAATCCCCAGAGGGCTCACCGCGCTGGAGACCGTGATGCGTATCAAACAGCAGGGAGGCGTGGTCTGCATCCCCCATCCCTTTGATTCCTTTCGCTTCTCCGCCATTCGGCGCGACACCCTGGAGGCCCTGGTGCCTCACATCGACATCATCGAGGTTTTCAACTCCCGCCTGCTGTTGCGTCGCCACGCCGCCAGGGCCGACGAGTTCGCCCGCACGCACGGTCTTCTCGCCAGCGCCGGCAGTGACGCCCACACGGCCTACGAGGTGGGCAATGCCTACGTGGAGATGCCCGATTTCAATGACAGGAGCCAGTTTCTCGACTCCCTGGCGCAGGGCACCGTCGTTGGCAGAATTTCCAGCCCCCTGGTCCGGCTGCGCAGCAACTGGGCCAAGCTGGGTAGACGTCCGGCACCGTGACAGGCCGCGAACAATCGTAGTGGAGGTGCGGCGGCATGAGCGAAGCATTCAAGATCGGTTGGTTCTCCAGCGGACGCGGCGAGGGCTCGCGTGACCTGCTGCGCACCGCGTGGCGCAGCATCGCCGAAGGCGAGATAAAGGCGGAGATCGCCTTCGTCTTCAGCAACCGCGAGCGCGGCCAGGCTGAGGGCAGCGACGCCTTCTTCGATCTGGTCAACAGCTACAACATACCGCTCATAAACGTCTCTTCCCGCAAGTACAGGGACCGCTTCGGAGAGCAATGGCGACCGAAGTTCGAAGACGA
>Ga0180433_10011462_pt1 | contig 10510 bp, 11 predicted proteins | sample SS_ome_8_FD_132980 | JGI IMG/M metagenome (GOLD analysis project Ga0180433, IMG submission 132980) | Hypersaline lake sediment archaeal communities from the Salton Sea, California, USA - SS_1_D_1 metaG | ecosystem: Environmental > Aquatic > Non-marine Saline and Alkaline > Hypersaline >...
AATCTTATATATCCTTGAAGTATTAACTCTTATAGTCCAGTTACTTGCAAAGTTGCTGGAGCTTTCATTATCATGTGCCCTGCAAGTCCAGTTATAAGTTGAGTTAGTTCCGAAAGCCCAGACATAAGAGTCTGAAGTGGAGTTCTGCATAAGTGAACCGTTACTATTCCAAAACTCATAGTATATTGTGTCTAAATCAATGTCAGTAGAATTAGTGCAACTGATATTGGTTGAGAGATTATAAAGGTTATAATTGTTAGGTGGATTTTTTAAGTCGGGAGTGGTTGGGGCTGTGTTGCTGATTGTAATGCTTGTTAGGTTAGTGTTAGAGTAATCTACATCATTATAAATCTTTATCCAGCAGGAAACATTATCAGACTTGGTATAATTATGGTGGTCTATTTGCCATGAGGGATATGTTCCATTAGGCTGTGAAGTTAAACTATATTCTGCTTTGTGAACATCATTAATGGTTAAATTAAACATAACATCCATAGGATTAGCTAATGTATTACTAATGGGGGTTGCAGTAGAACAGTTTAAGTTCGTTAGGTTATAGGCAACAGTAACATTAAATATAGGGTCTGGTGTGTTACTGCTGGCTGATATGATTATAGAGGTAAGATTAACTGAAGTTAATCCAGTTGCATCCTCATACATTACAATTACACTAACATTATCTCCTATACTCCAATTAGCTGGGTCTAAGATGAATGAGGTTTCAGTTCCATTAGCAATAGAAGTATATATCGCTTCCGATACATATATATCATTAACAGTAAGATTTTTATAAACTATCCCTATACTTCCTTCAGGGTCAGTATAAGTATCCGTTTCATTAATCCAAGTATTGTTGTAAGCTATAGTAACATTAAATAAGGGTAAAGGAGTATAAGGGGGGTTATCCCAAGTTTGTTCATTACCTATTGAATAATTAGGCTGGTTAGCTGAACCTAAATACTGAATCACCCTCCAGTTGTCTATCCTTCCACCAGCGTAATCAGCATTTCCACCAAACCCAGCACTGCCAGTTGCACCGCTACTATCAGTATTATTAAAAAGAGTAAAAGCTCCGCCACTGCTATCATTAAATGAAGCATACAGGATAGTGGGGCTACTCGAATAAGCAGTAATATCTGAGTGATAAAATGTATCACTGCTGAAAGTATTAGCTGTTGTGACAAGGATTGTAGCTGTTCCCCAATGTTCTTTAAGCGATGCACCAGTGGCAATACCAACATAAGCATAGTAAGAGTTAGTTCTGTAGTCGCCTTCGTCGCTTCTGATATGTTGATATAAAATATCTGACGAACTGCTCACTAACCAGTCAAAAGAACTCATGTAACCAAACGAACTATTATAGTATACTTTTGGATAATTGGCTATCACAGGGAATATTGTTTCTCCTACTCCTGTCGCCGTACTTATTTTTGCAGTCCCATCATTACACACCCACTCACCAGCACCATTTAAAACTTTAAGGTGGGGGTCGTTAGCACAATCTGCATAACTTTCGCTAAAATCATAAAAGTATGTCCATGTTTCATTTTTAGGATAGCTTTGGATATCCATCCCACAATTATAATCTATTTCTATTTCTTTATCAGATTGTAAAGCAGTTACATTCATTCTGAACCAAATAACTGTATTAGCTGACCCGAAAGCTGTTTCATTCCACCATTTTCTTAAAGTTTGCGTTCCAGAGACATTTTCTATAAGATAAAGACCGCTATTGCTCCATCCAGAAGTGTCAAGGGTTATATTATAATCAAATTCTCTTAATACCGAATTAGATTTTTCTGTTACATAAATTATTCTTGAATTATAACATGATGAGTTCCAAGCGGGGTCAACACAAACATAATTATTCCCAGATAGTGCTTCGGCTAAACTATCACTACTTCTTTTTATACAAACTGAATATTTAATGGAAGGAAGATTAAGCCCTGATTTTCTAGTTACCAGCCCTTTTAATGATCTGCTTTGTCCTTGCTCAAAGTTCACATCCTGAATGCAATACCAATGATTACCTAATTGGCTTTCACGATAAACATAATTAAATTTATCTGTTACATCTTTCCAATCATTATAGTAATTATCCTCTTGGTGGCTTCCTACTATCTCCCATTCTTTCCATTCAATATAAGCGTTTTGTAAGTTTCCTGTTTCAAATGAGTGTTCAAACGCAATACTACCATTACTATTATGGCACCAAGCATACTTAGGGTTGGTTGTATAAGTGAAATTGCCTGTTGTGCAGGTGTAACTTTTTGTTACATTACCATAGTCATAAGCAGTATAAGGGTGATTCACATTCAGCCATGATTGTGCCTGTGCTTTGGTCAGCTTTTCTGGAAATACAAAACATCCATCTATACTTTGTGATGGCAGATAAGAAGTAAAATTACAATTAATTTCTGTGCTAAATCCATTAACAGTATAAGGGCAGTTTATTTCTCCTATTCCGTCTTTACTCCAATAAGCCCTACTTCCATCTACTATTTGGCCTTCATTAGGCACACCACCAAAAAATTTAGTTCTTATGGAAGCTCCACCATCCTCAAACACTTCCCTTAAATCATAGGTTATAGAATGGTCTTTTTGTAGCCAGATACCTACCCCTGACAGCAAAATAATACTAAGTATAATGCTCATTATCCAGACTTTAATATGTTTTGGCTTATTCATAGGATTTTATCCGCCTGCAAGTTTCCATTTAGCATATATAGCTATCATAACCATTATTCCTGCTACCCCTAATAAATAAGGAAGTTTTTGGATTAGGAATACTGGGGCAGTATAGGTATCAGTTTCATTACTGAAATCTCCAGCAGCAGTTACTTCTTCAAAGGCATTACTTAACATTGTTGCTACTGCAATGAAAACTATTAATAGCAGGAAAGCTATGAACAGGAACACTGGATGTACATCAGTAAAGTATGCTAACATTACAATCACAAATATCAATAAGAAAAATAGTAAGGGTATTAGTTCATTGAATCCATTAAGCATTGAGGTTGTTTGGATTATGGCTGCTTGGCCTTCAGTAGTATTACCTAATTCACTAGCCATAATTTCTGGGCTCATTTCTGCCCAAACTTTATGCACAAAGAAAATTATCAAAACTAAAGCAAAAAGGATAAGACCTACATAAAGTAGGTCTAACATTCCGCCTTTCTTATCCTTTTTGCATTTGGGTCTTTTCATAATTTTCGGATAATTCTTAATAATGCTAATTCTCCTTTCAGAGGTGGAGGTATATAAGTTCTGGCAAATAGTCTAGTAAGTTCCCTGCTTGTTATTGGCCTGTTTAAAGTTTGGTTCACACTTGCTTTCCAGACATTTATTTTTTCCTGAAACTCTTTGTCTGCCCTTATTAGTCCCATATTATTGTCCTCCTCTGAATGGTGGCATATTCCAATCTCCGTCTTGTGTTCCTTTTGTGGTTGAACTTTTTAATCCTAAAAAGATAAAATAAATTAAAGCTATAAGGCCTAAAGCAGTTATAGAATAAAATATTTTCTGGTATGCACTCATTTGTTTACCTGCCATGTTATTAAGTGTGGCATAAGTTCCATTATCCAGATGGTTGGCTGAAGTTTCGTTATATGCGTCAATCAAACTTACCGAAAAACCCAAGGGATAAAAAGCCATTAAGAGAGCAAGTAGAATAAGAAGAATCTTTCCTCCTATAAATATAGGATTATCTGATTGAAGAGATAATCCTATATAAGCTAGTAGGAAGGTTACTCCTAATCCCGCTATAATTACTGCTAGTTCATACATTTTTTATTCTCCACTAAAATGGTGGCACTGCTACTTCCCCTATCTGACAGGCGTTCATATTCTTCACTGCATCAGTTAAGGCTTGGGTTGCAGCCTGTAATGAACCCATAGTCCCGCTTAGCTGGTCAGACAATATTAATGCAGCTATAATTACTGCTATGCCCAGCCCTAATGGTATTGCTAATGGTGCAAATGTAGATAATGTATTCTGAACACTAAACTTCTTTCTTGCAGCTCTCATCATAGATTCAGCCCATGACAGTTTAGGTTCAATAGGTTCAAAGCTAAGATGTTTGCCTTCAGCCAATATGGTTTTCATGGGTACAATACTATACCCAGTTTCCCCGAACTGATATAACTTAATTTTGCCTTTAGTCCAAAAGCTTCCTGATGATGGGAATATATTATTCTTGTTTATCATAGGGATTAAGATTTTCTTACCTCCAAAAATCCACCATCCGCCAACTTTAGTTGTTTTAAGTTTAAGCATAACTGCTTCGCCATGCTGAACTATCCTTGAAAAATCATTTTTCAAAGTTATAGTCTTTTCTGGCCCTATAACATATATTTCTGTCTCATAACAATACGCCTTCTTACGCCATATCCATACTAATATAGCCCCTATTACTAATAGATACATACAGACTTTTATACCCACATACAACCAGCCCATCTGTGCCATCCAATAGTTTAGAGTACCCTGATTTCCCAGAGTTAATATCCAATCAAATATATCCATTTTTTTACCTCCTGTGGAACGGATTTAATTTATCATACCAGCTTGATGATGACCCATAATTACCGTAAGGATTACCATACCCCGAGCCAGTAGTTTCTTGGTATCCAAGCCTCATAACAGTCCTTAAAAAGCTCATTAATGTACCTTCACTTGACTTACAGAACGAAGTAAATACTACATTTGTAATAAATTCCCATATCATAGTTTTGTGGGAATCTATTATCCCCCAATATTGACTATACAATGTCAAGTCTATTGCCAAGTTATCTGCAAACTCAATTATTATGTTTTGCACATTCTCTTTAGGCATCTTAGTAAAGTTAATTGCCCTATGACAATGTTGCACCCTGCACAATATATTTCTTATGCCTTCTTCATTGGCCATCGGTTCAAACTTTTGTACGTATTCATTAGAAGAAGCATCTAAAAACCTCCCCCTCAAATAGTTTTCAATCAGCTCTGATAGTTCATTATTATCTAACAGGTACTTAAGCTGTTCAGCCCCGTAAGGCATATTCATTGTTGAAGGGATAGGGTCTGCCATTGATGGTAGCCCTTCCATAATTCCTGTGTTCATATTCTCATCCTCCTTTTCTTTTTCTTTTTCTTTCTGGCTTTAGGTATCATTGGCCTAACTTCTAATCCTGTTAACCTTACTGGAACTTTCTTTGCAGTTATCCTTTCCATTACTCCAACTAAACTAGGCACATACATTTCTTTTCTTTTGTAAGGTGTAAAAGCTTTTGGCCTTAAACGTGTTGGCTTTTTCCGTCTGGGAATATAAATTGAAATAGGGACAAGTGGAGTCTTAAATTTTGGAAGATCAGGAATAGTTACTAAGTCTATTGGGGGCGTGGTTATTTGTTTTTGTAAAGTTTGGGTTGGGGTTATTATCTTATAGGCTTCTTTCTCTATTTCTTTTGGTTCTATCTTTTGAGTTTGAATAGGGTACATCTCCATCCTTTGTGCGGATTTAATTGGTTGTAATTGTGCCATTGTTGTGCTTGGCATCTGTTTTAACTTATTGATTGTCTTTGTTCCTTCTTTAGTTAATTGTGATTCTATTGACTTAACATTTATTGCTTGAGCCATTTGTTCTTGAACTTTAACTTTTTCTTTTGTAATGGCAATGGGAACAGGTTTAATTTTTGTAGCAGCAGGTTTAAGTTTTTGGGCTATAGTCTTAAGTGCTTGTGTGTGTATGCCTGTTAAAGCCGGGGCTATTTGTTCTTGAAGAGAAATAGTAGTTCTCTTTACCTTAAGTTTTTGTAAAGGCTGAAAGAGTTTAGGTATCCCTAAATCTTCTAAAGGAGCTTTAACAGTAATATGTTTTATAGCCAGCCCTTTATAAGTTGGAGACTTATAAGTTACTCCTTTCTTGGTTATCTTAATTGATGGTTCCCCTTTAACTGTTACTTCTTCTATTACTTGAACTCTGGCTGGTTCAATAACCCCTTTACCTTTAGTCAAAACTTCTTTAAGCTGCACTGGCTTTTCAAGTATCCCAAATTTCTTTAATGGAGGAATCCAAGTAATACCTTTTAATTTGTAACTCAATCCTTTTTTAGTTAGTTCTATTGTAGGCTTTACCTTCTCAATTAGCCCATAAGCCTTTTTGGATATTAGTTCTGTATAAGTTAATGGTTTGCCTTCTAACCATTTAGTTATAAATTTTCCCTTCAACCCTGTAATCTCTTTAGTTTCAATTCTGGTTATAGCCCTTCCTTTACCTAACTTTTCTATTTCAGCTTTTAGTGCTTGTTCGGTTATGGTCTTAGGGAGTGTTTCTTTATATCTTCCCAATCCTTCAAATTTAGACTTAACTTCTCCGACATATTTAGCAGTTTCAGGCTCAACCTTTCCTATCATTCTTATTTGAGACTTTGCTTCAGCTAAAGGACGAACAGAAGGTTTACCTTTAGTTACTTCTTTTATGATTGCTCTGGCTGGTGCAACTGGTTGAGTCCTGATTAATACTTCACCAGCCTTAAGTCCAGGTTTAACCTCTACAGGAACAGCAATTTCAGTTTTGATAACTCTGCCCTTTTTAGTAGGGGTTATAACATCAGCTGTAATTACTCCTACTGCTTTTTTCTTTCTTAATTCTTCAAACATTAATGATTTAACTTTCAGTTCCGCAGGTTTTTTGGTGGCCTGTTTTAATCTACCAACCAATCTAGAAGTAGGACCTAATTTTCTTACTCCTTTATAAAGTAATCCTACTCCAACTGTTTCAGCAACAGTTATGAGTAATTCTGGAGATACTACTAATTTAGGGTGAGATGGTCGGGTTATTACTTTTCCTTCCATTCCTGGCACAGGTTTATAAGTTTTTGTATCAGTTTGAATTGGCACCCAAGTCCTTACTTCTTCTATTGCTTTTTTAGTAGAACCTTTTTTGCCTGATAATAGCATCCTTCCTACATCTATTGTTTGTAAACTTATTTGGGGTATTGCTTCTTTAGCTACTCCAATATATTGCTTAATTTTAGAAACTCCTGGATAAGTAGTTGTTACCCATTCAATAGGACCAATAGTTTTTATTTTTTCAGTAGGCATAAATTCTGTTATGCTTGTTGTTGGAGCAGTAATAGTTGTCTCTCCTTCAGGAGTTGTTTCATACTTATACCCTTTAGCTTCCCACCTTTTTCGGCTTCTTGCTAATCGGTCTTGATACTTTTTATATTCCTTTTCAGAGTCCATTCCTGCTTCAACATTTCTTAAATATCTCTCGCCCAACCTTTCTTCTTCTCGTCGTATTCGTTCTAAGTTTACTTCCGCTTCTTGTTCTTCTCTTTTTATTTTTAATTCTGCTTTTTTAATTAACTCTTCTTCATAAGGAGCTGCCCAAGCATGAACTTTCTCGCTAACTTCTTTTGTCGTCGGCCCTTTATATAATAACTGTCCTGCTCCAGTAATCCACTCTTTAGTCTTTGCCACAATAGTAGAAGGACTCACTCTCTGCTCCATTTTCTGTTCAGTAGTTACTGCTTCTGTTTTAAATTTAGAAGGGGGAGTCGCACCATAAACCACACGTTGTTCAACTCTCTTTTCAGTAACATCAGGTTTAATTATCCCTGCTGCAACCTGTCTAGCCCTTTGAGGTTCAGATATTCTTTGTGCTACTGCAGTAGGGATTATTTCACCAGAACCAAAGTAACCTCCTACTACTGCACCACTTTCAGGAATAGAACCAATAGTAATTACTTTAGCCTGTCCTATATGTGCTCCAGCAGGTAATACTTCCACATACTTTTCTTTTGGAGTAGGTTGAGAAATTACTCTAATGCTTTGTGCACCAGGATATAGCCTTTCTACTTCTGCTCTTTCAGCAGCAGTTAATTCAACCATATAATTTAAAACCTCTCTTTCCCCTAAGGGATTATATAAGTAATTAGTTTATTTAAACTTTTCTAAAAACTTTTAATTTTTGATTAAAACCTTTAATCAAAACATTTAAATAAACTAAAGTCTTAATAATTTGGGATGAGGACACAGGACAAGGAACAGGCACCTATATTCAATATGGGTATTTCTTATTTACAAAGAATAGATTATCTACTAACCGAAAGTACCAAATGTAAAGTAAATATGGATGGTGAAAGAAACTTTCACATAATTTGGGCTTTATATATTGAATGTTTCAATCTTTTAAATCAAACTGAAACACAAAAAGCAATAAACCTAAGAAATTTTATGATATCAGAGTATAAAACCTTTCAGGGAGTAAAAAATAAGGTGAAAACTACTCCAGGTTTAAATTTTGCCATAGAAGAGTTGGAATTACATCTGAGAAGATGTATTAAACCTCTCTTACAGCCAAAAGAAACAACAATAATGAGGGATCTGTAATATAATATGAACCCAAATAACAACCAGCCAAACCCCCTGCCAGCTTTCGTGGATGCTGAGGAATATTATAGTCATGGGAGCAACCTTACCATTAAGGATATTATTTTGCATCACGTTAGGCGTATAGGCACTTTGGCATCAAAAGAGATGTGCGGTGGTTATTGGATAGAAAAGCCGATTTCTGTTAGTGGGAATATAATTTTGACAAAGAATTATGTTCCAGATTCAAGAGAAGAGTATATTAATGCAGTTAGTTATTTAGCTGATATCCTTTATCCTCATTTTGATAAAGAAATGCGTGAAGCTGAAAAAGAATTAAACATTAAACTTGAAAGTTTAATTGAAAAACAAAAACCAGAAGTGCAGGAAGATTATAAATATAACAAGTATATACTGTTCAGAGAATTATTCCGCTTGTTGAACAGCTTTCTCTTTCGTGTGCAATATCTGGAAGGTAAGTCATTTGAGGATGAAGGTGAATAGTGGCAGATTCTTTAGTTGTTAAAAAACCTAAAAGGTCTAAATATTGGGCTGATTATATTAAAGGGAGAATTTCCAAGAATAAAAATTTCTTGGGCATGATTAGTGGAGCGACAGGCTCAGGCAAAAGCTGGAGTGCTTTATCAATAGCTGAACAGCTTGATTCAGAGTTTGACGTTTCACGTTGTGTATTTCGGGGGAAAGAGCTTATGAGATTAATTAATTCTGATAAGCTAAAAAGTGGCAGTGTTGTTATCTGGGATGAGGTAGGTGTTGATTTAAGTAACCGTTCATGGCAAAGCACAACTAACAAGCTGCTTAATTATCTCCTGCAAACTTTTAGGCATAGAAACATTATCCTATTATTCACAGCCCCTTATAGTGATTTTGTAGATGCCCTGACCAGAAGATTATTCCATGCAGAATTTAAGACAGAAAGCATTAATTATGAAAAGCAAACAACAAAACTCAAGCCCCAGCTTATTCAATACAACAGCCGAATAAAAAAGTTTTATTTTAAATATTTAAGGCTGGTTACTAAAGAGTATGGTGTTGTTCCTATTACTGCTTGGCATGTTCCGGCTCCAAGTAAGGAGCTGATTCAGGCTTATGAAGCCAAGAAGGCTCAATTTACTAAAGAGCTTAACCGAGAGATAGAATCTGCCCTTGATAATCTTGAGGGCAAAGAAACAGAAACTCAAATAACATCAACAAAGCCATTAACTGAACTTCAAGAGCTAATTATGGAGTGTTGGAAGTCAGGCATTACCAAACAGATAGATATTGGAGCTAAACTTAATAAAGACCAATCACAAATCGCCCGTAATGAAAAGTGGATGTGTTCTAAAGGTTATAATAAGGCTAAAATAGGGAGGATGTAGGGTTTATGATACCATATAATACCATAGCCCAGCCACGTTGCTCCTTAATTTAACTTATAAATTATGGAAAATGGATATTATGTTACAAAATGGATGCCTATATAACATAGGGCAGGCTGGCAAATCAAATGTATAGTATGAAATACAATAGTCAACACCTATTAATATTAAGGGAGAGTAAAACAAATGGTAGTAGATAAATACATTTTCATTGCTTATGTATTAGTCTTGCCTCTAATCTTTCTTGCCCTTTATTCCTGGTTAGGTATAATGTGGAGCTCAATAATCTATTTCCCTATAGTTCTCATTCTCTCATTTCCTGCAGCTTATTACTTCTTAAAGAAGTATGACTTCATAGACCAAGCCAAAAATATGGCCTCAGAAGAATCAAGATTGATTATGGGTCTTGAAATCCTTAGAGGCATTAATCCTAAGAAGGCCAAGAAGATGGAAAGAGAAGTCAAACAATACCTAAAAGAAAAAGCTAATGATACCTCAAAGAATGATACCTAAAATCAAAAGGGAAATTAAGATACCTTTATGGCCGTTGGGTAGGGCTTTATAAAGAAGAATCTTAAGCACCAAAAGGTTTATATATATATCTATCTTCCCACTATTAGGTTGGTGAACCAAAAACACAAGGAGGAATAAAAAATGAAAGAAATGGTAAATCATACTTCGGCTATAAAGGTAATGTCTGCAACCTATTGCACGAAAGGGGAGTCAAGCGAAGCCCCTGCAGACACTTATAATTAAAGGAGACAAAGAAATG
>Ga0180433_10011463_pt1 | contig 10509 bp, 7 predicted proteins | sample SS_ome_8_FD_132980 | JGI IMG/M metagenome (GOLD analysis project Ga0180433, IMG submission 132980) | Hypersaline lake sediment archaeal communities from the Salton Sea, California, USA - SS_1_D_1 metaG | ecosystem: Environmental > Aquatic > Non-marine Saline and Alkaline > Hypersaline > Sediment...
GCCGCCCAGGTGCTCGTTGACAAGATCGGCAGACCGAATCAAGGGATGGTTGTCCGGGAAATAGTCGTTGGGATCTGTTTCGATGATAATGAAAAAAACGCCAATAGAGGCAGCCAGGGCAAAAATGACCACAACGATGATGATAGCTTTGGGACGGGTGGAGACTATGTGTCCGAAAAAAACCAGCATCCTTTCCAGTACCGGCCTCTTTTTGTGTTCGTTGTCTGCCCGAATGACAGGTTTAGCCTTGGGGAGCAAAGAGTTCACAGCGGGAATGAAGAGCAGGCTTGCCGCCAGAGCATAGACTATGCCGAATGCAGACAGGATGCCGAGTTGCCGGGCGGAGACAATGCTATGTCCCAGAAGACAGAGCATCCCAGCCATGGTCGTCAAGCCGGTAAGCATTATCGGCTTGCTAAGACTGGTGAATATCTTTTTGGCCAGATCCTCTTTGGAGTCGGGACTGCCTTCGACATTGTACTCCTGGTATTTGGCAATCAGATGAATTCCATAATCATTGGCTATGGCAATGAGCATCACGGGCAGCAATACGGTGATAATGTGAATCTCCCAGCCCAGCAAGGGGATGAGGCCCATGCCAAAGAGAATGGCCATAATGACAACAACAAAGGGAAGGATGACACCGCGAATTCGTTTAAAGCAAAAGAAGAGGAAGATGAGCATGATCAGAAGCCCGAGGGGCAAAAGCTTTCGAAGGTCTGTTTGAATGTTCTCGGAAATGTGGAATCGTGTGTTGGGGAGTCCTCCTAGAGAAACTTCTTCCTTCCCGGGGTTCTGTTCGATAAGCTTTGCTATTTCCGGCACGATGTATTTATCTGGCACATCTGTTCTCAGGAGACCGATGACAGCCGTGACTGTGAAGTCTTTGGAGACAACGCTACCATGAACCATATCGTTATCAATGATTTCTCGCCTCAATTCCTCTTTCTGTTCGTCTGTCTTGGGAATGCGCTTAACGGCGGGATCGACGATCATGGCCCCCTCTTCAGTCTTGATATTCTTGAGTTCAAACAGGGACCAGACCTTATCCACCCCTTTGATTCTCTTCATTTGTTTGGAGATGTTTTTGACCCGTTTCAGGGTCACCGGTTCCAGGATATCATCAGTTTTCAGGAGAACCATCATCATATCTGTCCCCCCGAAGATCTCATCGATCTTGTCTGTGTTCAGCCGCGACTCCCATTGCTCAGGGAGCTGTGTCTTCATATCCGACTCTATCCTTGCCTTGGGGACCTGACGGGCAAATAGAGCCGTCACAGCGATAAAGACGATAATTATGATCCATCTGTACCGAATTATCCGATCTGCAGCAGCATTCATGTCTTTGGCTCCGTGTGTTTTTTCATCTCTGCCGCTAAACCCCTCGCTCCATCTAAAAACAAGGTCGAGAGGGTGCTTTTGAGTCGTTCGTAATAGGCGTCATCAATCTCGATATCAAATGTTTTCCGCACAACGGATTGTGCTCTGAAGTTGGTGAAAATCATCCCAATCAGACTGGGACCGATCATGGAGATTTTAGAGGGATCATGGGGATCGATCCCGAATTGATGGATGAGCCCGCCCAAATTCCGGATCATGGCCGAGATCCTCTCCGCTTTCAATTCTGTGATCTCAGGAATATCCAGAGGAAGCTCGTTATACATGACCATGGCCAGCGACGTGTTTTCCCTGACAAAATCAATAATCCTCCCGATGAGCTCGCGCACATTGTGCTCAGGAGATTGACTGACAAAATCCATACCCGAAATGCTGAAATGAAAACGAGTGAAATATTCTTCGATGATCGATTTGAGTATCCCGACTTTGCCTTCATAATAATATGAGATCATGGCAATGTTCACGTGCGCCTCTTTGGCTATCTCACGAACACCCACACCGGCATATCCTTTTTTTGCGAACAGCAGGATAGCTGCATCCAGGATTCTCTGTTTTGGTTCCCTTTTTTCTTTGGCCGGCATCGTGGCCTCCTTTAAAAGGAAATTTTAAGTTCCGTAAAAACTGTGCTTAGCAGGGTGTCGATTGTACCGAACAGAGTGTCATTCGGGCCGGAATAAAAGCTTCCGCCAAAAGCAAAATCCATGGCATCGGAAATCTCGTATCTGAGTACAGGTTTGATTAAAAATTCGCTGGTTGTCACGTGGATGAGACCTAAAAACTCGATGGACAGGGTTTCATAGAGCAATTTCTGCTCAGCCCTGACAGAATAAGAATGGCTGAGTTGATTCTTTTGACTGGAAATCATGCGGTTAATTTTTTCAATCTCATAGGCAGGGATTTGGGCGGAGCTGGCTGGCGCACTGAGTTCTTGGAAGCTGAAAACATACCGGCCTATATACTGGAGGATAAGGCTGAAATTCCCTTTGAATTCCTTGTCCATACCTACGATATACTGAAAGTCGGGATTGGGGACATGGACCAGAGCCCTATAATCTTCGTGAGGCTTCTTGAGGGCCACTTCGCCTCTCAGTCCGAAAGAACTGGCTACTGTTGTCTGAAAATCTGCGCCCAGGACATGCGCCCTGTAGGATTTCGGGTAGACATCCAAACTCAGAGGAAGAGAGAAGGTTCCGGAACTATCCGCCGATATGCCCGGGACGAGATAGTGACCGTTGAAATAGGACACAGAGCCATCGATGGAAGCCAATTCCAGATTCAGTCTCAGGGCAAAGGCACTGTTTTTCAGGTTGTTGTCTGGGTAATCCGGGTCGATGCGTGTGATGCCGGGAGGCAAAGGTATCAAGTTTGTCGGGATGTAGGATGACTTGAAAGCAGGAATCCAAATCGCCTCTAACCTTAGCGGATGGACATTGTAGTAGGAACGAAGGAGAAAATTACCCTCCCGACTGTCGTCTTCGTCAGGGGAGCGAATGAGCAGGTTCTGTGGCGTTATGCTGTTGGTCGGATTGAGCCCGTCGGCGCGTCCCCAAACGACAATCTGGTGTCCTATGCGAAAGTCGAAGCGACCTGCGTAAAGATTGACATAGGCCTCCCGGACATTCACCTCGGAGACGTCCGCATCGAATTCATTTCCTTTGCGAAAACGAATTTCGGCAAAGGCATCCCCGAATTCCAGCTTGCGCGTGGCAACCTTGAACGAGAGCTCGCCATAGCCGCTTTTGATCTCCCCCTCATCGTTTTCCAGGTCCTTTCCCACGTAGAGTGTTCCCCGGACATATCCGTTCAGGGTAAAAGGTGTGTCCTTTTCTTTGCCCGCGGCTCCTTCAAATAACTCCTGTCCAAAGCCAGAGGCTGCCAATCCCAAGAGGATCACAAACAAAAGCCAGCATTTAAACAAACGTTTGATCATATCCATATCCACAATATAAGAGTTAAACAAACGTTTGTCAAGATTATTGTCTTTTTTTTGAATACAGCGATAATTCCTAGAACCAAATTCACTCCATATTCGTAAATAGGAGTGACAGAGCACAATGATTCAAAAAAGGGGTCGCGTCCTAATATTTAACACTCACAAGTATGTCCTAGGCGGAGTATTTCCGTTTAAATGTGATCAACGATAATGCCAAATCCAAATGTAAAATGTTAAGACACGATCCCTCAGCGGGGAAAGGCAATGCTCAAAAATTATGTGAAAACAGCGTTGAGAAACCTTTTCAAACACAAGGGATACTCCTTGATCAATATCGTCGGTCTGGCTATAGGAATGGCCAGCTGTCTACTCATACTCCTCTACGTTCAACACGAGCTGAGCTACGACAATTTTAACGAAAAAGCCGATCAAATCTATCGAGTGGCGGGTTCCTACCGCTATGGTGGCCGTGATTTTGAAATCGCGGTCAATCCTGCAGCCTTGGCTGAGGTGATAATCAAGGATTATCCTGAGGTCATAGACGCAGTTAGATTTTTCAACTTCGGAGACTTCATCATCCAGCACGAAGACAACAGTTTCAAGGAAACACGCGTAGCTTACACCGACGCTCCCTTCTTCAACATCTTTTCAGTTCCTCTACTCAAAGGAGATCCAGAAACAGCCCTCGCTTCACCCAACAAGCTTGTTCTAAGCCAGCGCACAGCCAAAAAATACTTCGGCAAAGAAGATCCCATCGGAAAGACACTCAAGATTGACAATAGGAGAGACTACGAAGTCGCAGGCATTTTTCAGGAGATTCCAGACAATTCCCATTTTCATTTCGACGTCCTCCTATCCCTATCCTCAATCCCTGTAAGCAAAGATAAAACCTGGATAAGCCAAAACCTGCAAACCTATATCCTTCTTCACGAGAAAGCTGATTTCCAGAACCTCGAAGCAAAACTCCCGGATCTGGTCATGAAGTACATGGCTCCCCAGTTTGAAGCCGTTTTGGGAGCTTCGATAGAAAAGCTCGCAGATGAGGGTGAACTGCGGGCAGAACTGTATCTCCAGCCATTGAGAAAGATCCATCTTCACTCTGATCTTCTCGGTGAGATGGAGCCCACAAGTGACATCAAATACGTCTACATTTTTTCGGCCATTGCCCTCTTTATCCTGATCATTGCCTCGATCAATTTTATGAACCTCTCCACGGCCCGCTCAGCAGGAAGAACCAGAGAAGTCGGAATCCGGAAAGTGCTCGGCTCTTACCGGAAGCAACTGATCGGACAGTTCCTGACTGAATCGATGGTTCTCAGTCTGATATCTATGATTATTGCTATTCTTCTCGTGTGGCTTGCTCTTCCTTTTTTCAATTTCCTCTCCGGAAAAACATTCATACTCTCCAACCTCGGACAGGGGTCAATGCTCTTCGCTTTAGTCCTGGTGACATTTCTGGTCGGGTTTTTTGCCGGGAGTTATCCAGCCTTTTTCATCTCTGCCTTCCGGCCAGCCAATGTGCTGAAGGGCCAGATGAGGTCGGGCACAAAAGCCAAGCTCATACGAAGAGGGCTGGTGGTCTTCCAGTTCATGGCCTCCATAATCTTGATCATCGGAACGTTTATCGTCTACAACCAACTCAATTACATCCAGAATAAAACTCTTGGATTCAACAAAGAACAGGTTCTCATTCTCGAAAACACGTATCTCCTGAAAAAACAGACTGAAGCTTTTAAAAATGAGATCCTGGCATATCCCCAAATCCTCTCAGCCACTGTATCGGGATTTTTGCCTGTGCCTTCTGATTTCAACCAATCCGCCGTCTTTCCAGAGGGAGAAATTGATAATAAAAATTCCACCTCCATGCAGATTTGGCGTGTTGATCATGACTACATCGAGACATTGGGCATGAATATCGTCGAAGGACGGGATTTCTCGAAAGAATATTCCACAGACAAGGAAGCCGTTGTCATTAACCAGGAAGTGGCCAGGCACTTCGGCTGGGACAAACCTCTCGGAAAAAGACTGGCCACCGCTATATCCCTTATGGGAGGCACAAAACTCTACACGGTCATCGGAGTTGTCGAAGATTTCCACTTCGAGTCTCTGAGGAACAACATTGGACCGCTGATTATGCTTTTGCAGCCAAGCACAAGCAGGATTTCTTTTCGGATGAAAACCGACGATATTTCAGGAACAATAGGCCGAATCAGGAAAAAATGGCGGGAGTTTCTGCCCAATCAGCCCTTCGAATATTCTTTTTTGGATGAGGCGTTCGACAGCATGTATAAGGAGGAACAGAAAATCGGCAAAATCTTCGGAATTTTTGCAATCCTGGCCGTGTTTATCGGCTGCCTCGGTTTATTCGGCTTGGCTGCCTTCACGGCGGAACAGAGAACCAAAGAAATCGGGATACGCAAAGTCCTCGGGGCCACCGCACCCAAGATCATCAGGCTTCTGATAAAAGAATTCATTGTACTTATTGCTCTTGCCAACGCCGTGGCCTGGCCTGTGGCCTACATGGTTATGAGGGGTTGGTTGAAGGACTTCGCCTACCAAACGCCGGTTCATATCTGGATTTTCCTAGCAGCCGGATTGTTCACACTTTTCATTGCCCTTTTCACAGTCAGCTCCCAGGCCATAAAAGCGGCACTTGCCGATCCTGTCGACTCCATCAAGTACGAATAACAGCACCAATACATCACCCTAACCATAGTTAAGGCGGGGCGAAGAACAAAGATGTCTCCAAGGAATCCGCAAAAGTTGCCAAAACGGCCATTATAAAAGTGTACCATGACAGGTCCCAACCCAACGTTCTAGAGCTTCCTGTTAAAAAGTAACGCATCGCTTCTGGGGCATAATCTAGAAGTCAATAGAGTCTCACCCCTAACGAGGGTGAAATTTACTCCCCCAATATCACCTCTGCTAGCGATTTACAGCTTGGGATATCTCTTTTACCATCGAACAGAGTTTGACTGGGACTGCCGGAGTGCACATGCAATCGTATGGCGAATTCCATACAGTCCATTTATAGGTTAAGGGAACAGTTTTATTTGCTGTGAATTCAGATAAACAGGATTGTAGACAATGAAGAAATCTCAGATATATCTCCACCGCTCGCACCGGAAACTGTCCTTCTCTTGGAGGAAACTCCTTTACGAATCCATGATTTCTGTCCCAGTGTGTTGGATTCTCACCCTACTTTCACTTCATCATCTCACCAGAGCAGCAAGTCACTATCTTCTCCGATTGAATATGCCTCTCGACATAAATTCCCAGTTTCATCTGGTTGAAACTCCCTTACTATTCGGTCATATTCATACACCAGAACTGCTAGGAAAGTATCCAACTCCTCTGCTCACATACGCCGTGTTCGTATTCTCCATCCTCACTATAGCTGTCATCCCTAAAACCGGAATCCCGAAACCCATCTCAATCTGGCTCAGCTTTGTCTGCCTTGTTAACATGGCCTCAGCGCTTTTTTCCATCTTTCTGCCTGACCTGTTTCCATACACCATCCAAGCATTTTGTGAGATTTTCCTGAAGACGGAAGCAGCCATTTGGTTATTCATTCCGGTGATAATGAGCTTCTCCTTTCTGCCGTTACCGTCTTCTTTGGTTTCAAAATTTCTTACAATCCTTTTTACTCTTATATATGCAATAACCTTCGGACTCGTCCGGTACATTCTGTTTGTGTTAGTCCTAACCAATTTTTCTTACCTCTTCATGGCCGTGCTGTTCTTTTGTTTTGGACCTTTTATCGATTTCATTCCGATTGTTGGCGTGTACTCGGTATATGTCAGTTACGTTTCTGGAAAAATCAATCGCGATTTGAGGGTGTGGAATTGGTCGTATTGATTTTAAAAATCTATCTCAGTTTAACGGCTCTGGTCATGGTCGTCTATTTTATCCGACATTTCACCTTCACGCTGAACAGACTCGTAGGTAGACAACGGATATACTACCAGGACATACTGGATTCCGAACTCCCATCCGTTTCGGTTTTTATCCCTATGCACAACGAAGAAAAAGTTGCGGCTGACATCCTGGACCTGCTGATATCATCAGACTATCCGCAAGACAAGCTTGAGATTATTCCGATAAACGATCACTCCTCAGACAAGACAAAGACAATATTAAACAGATACTCAAGGAAATTTCCTTTAATCAAGCCCCTCCACAGGTCAAAAGGGAGTCGGGGCAAGCCTGCCGGACTGAACGAGGCCATACAGAACGCTGTGGGTGAAATCGCCATTGTGTTCGATGCCGACTATCTTCCTCCTAAGGGAATCCTACGAGACATGGTTGTCGCATTCAAAGATCCTGAAGTGGGGGCTATGATGGGCCGGGTCATCCCGAAAAACACTCCCAAAAACTTACTGACCCGGCTTCTTGACTTGGAAAGATCATCCGGATATCAAATCGACCAACAGGCACGGTACAATTTACGGCTCATCCCCCAATACGGAGGAACTGTGGGTGCCTTTCGGAGAGAGCTTTTCTTAACTCTCGGCGGGTTTGATGAGGACATTCTCGCAGAAGACACGGAGTTGACGTATAAGCTGTTCGTGAAGGGCTGGAAGGTCATCTATGCCAGCCGTGTCGAATGCTACGAAGAGGCGCCGGAAGAATGGCCCGTCAGAGCACGGCAGATCAAAAGATGGTCCCGTGGCCACTCGCAAGTCATGTTCAAGTATTTCTGGCCACTGCTGACTTCGTCTCACATTTCCGCCTTGGAGAAGATCGATGGAGCGTTGCTCCTGTTCATTTATTCCGTCCCTTTCTTAATCTCACTGGGTATTTTCGCTTCCTTGATTCTTTTTTTTCTTGGAGAGATGCAGTTAATTGAAAGCCTCCTTCTGTTCCTGTTTGTGGTTGCTTACAACACATTTGGTAACTTCGCCCCTTTCAACCAACTGGGAATTGCGACCTTGATCGATGGATCCACACACAGAATCCGTTTGATTCCTCTCATTTTTTTCGTATTTGTGTTCAATCTCTGGTATACCACGCTCGGTTTTATCAACGCCGCACTCGATGTGTTGTTCAAAAGGGAAATCTTATGGCAAAAAACAGACCGGTTCAGGGCTGTTTCTGGAGGGCCGGGATGATTATGCTCCTCTTTTTTTCCCTTTTTCTCCTGATGTTTCTGCTTCCCTTTCTTCCCGGGATCCGTGAATTGGTCCAGCCGCAAGATTCTTCCCCTCTCCACATCAACATGAATTACAGCAAAGATCCCAGATATTTCGGAAAATCGTTCCGGTCTATTCTTGATAAGCGACTTGCGACTGTGGACCTTCAGAGTGATATGCAAACTGTCAAACTGTCCAAAAAGGAAGCGGTTCTTTTTTCAGCAAATCTTACGGTCCCTGAGGACAGCCGAATAAACTATGTTCTGTATGTCACAGACAACTTCGTATCCCGAGAACGATGCATTTTTGAGAAGGAGATTTATACTGGGGGAAAAGCCACAGTCGGGGACGAGTGCGAAATAAGAGCCCTTGCTGCAGATGCTCGAGTTTCCCTGGGAAATAAGACAAATGTCATACGATGGGTGGATTCCGAAGAAGACATTACGACTGGGGATGAATGCGATCTTGGCTGGAGTATCTCCTGTCAAAAAAAATTAAGAATCGGTTCTGGCTCCAAATTCCGGCGCCTTTTTGGCATGCCGGTGTTAACCTGCAAGCAGGACGGTGACGGGTACCTGCCGGGGCATTACACAGATATCCAGGACATCGGTGACACCGCATTCAAAACTGATTCAGAATGGCTCATCGTCCCGCCATCCACAAAGCTCAACAAGGTCATAATTGCCACACAGAATCTCTTGATTAAATATGGCTGTATTCTAAAGGGAGACATCAAAACATACGGAAACTTAATCGTGGAAGAGGGGGTTAGAATCACCGGGAATGTGTTCGCAGAAAAAGACGTCGCAATCGCTGCCGGAACACGGATACTGGGCAATATTTTTTCCCAAGGGACGATCACCATCGCCAGCCAGACAAAGATCGGGCGGTCTGGGATGATAAAATCCGCTGTGAGCCGGAAAGAAATCGTGCTCGGCAGGGGTGTATCCATTTTCGGTTATGTCCTGGCAGGTAAAAAGGGGAGGGCTTCGTGAAAAAAATCCTGCTCGTCTCTGGAATTCTTGCGTTCATGCTCTTCTCCCTGTACACCTTCCGGCTAGCTAAAAAAGGTTGGATGGTATCACAAGACCTGGAAATCAAGGTCCTGATCGTCCAGACTTCGACTCTAAAAAATGACTATTCACACTTAATTCCTGCCTACAGAAGCGTGTGTGAGGAGGAGGGAATTCCCTACGAGAGTATTACCGCACATCTGCTCTTATCCCAGAACACCAACCAAATTGTGAGAAGCCATCCGGCCATAATATTTCCAGACGGAGTTGCCCGAAATCTTCCTCTGGAATTGCGAGCATGGGTAAAGGCCTATCTGGAAGCGGGCGGCAGTGCGATGATTGTTTATGATCCCGGAACAGTCAACACCAAAGAAGCGTTCCGAAAGGATGCCCTGTTTTCGGATTTGACGGGCATCAATTACATCACCTACGACCGCAACGGTGATAAATCCTATACCCTGGGATATGTCAAATTTTCGAATGAACGCTGTTCAGATTTTTTTCAGATTCCTTATGGGAAAACGGCTGAGGGCCTGCTCCTCGGCGGCTATGCATACGGAAAACTGGAATAACCCGTGGCCGTCACGGAGTACAAGCAGACTATTTCACACAAGGAGATTTTCGCGTCGGTGATCACGCAAAGCGGGGAGGAACTTCCAGCCGTCGTCCTGAGAAACTACGGAAAGGGACACGTGCTTTACGTGAATCTTCCACTGGGTCATTTGAAGTGTTTTTCGGACGATTTGCCCCTGCGCTCCCTGCTTCGAACGTTTCTTTTCAGAGTTGTCAAAATTCCCCACCTCATGAACACGCCCTACGGCAAAGGGGGAATGGTGATCAACTGGCACATTGACGCCAATGTGGATTGGGAAAGCATCCGATCCATGCTGAGAGAGGGCTACCTTATGCGGGATGTTCAATATTCTCTTCATGTCACAGCCGGAGATTTCAGAGACGAACCGGGAGATGGGCTGGGATTTGACGCCTGCGGCAAAGGCCGGGAATTCTTGGAGTTGATCAAGGATTACGGAGC
>Ga0180433_10011467_pt1 | contig 10506 bp, 8 predicted proteins | sample SS_ome_8_FD_132980 | JGI IMG/M metagenome (GOLD analysis project Ga0180433, IMG submission 132980) | Hypersaline lake sediment archaeal communities from the Salton Sea, California, USA - SS_1_D_1 metaG | ecosystem: Environmental > Aquatic > Non-marine Saline and Alkaline > Hypersaline > Sediment...
AGATTAAGAAATTAAAACTGGACGTAGCAATATTTATATATGCTTTTTTAATTGGTTAGCATAGTTGGAATGATTAATATATGTGTATTTCCATATAATACTAAAAAACTTATTGTCATAATTGTGAAAACTAATGTCAGATGAAGAAAAAGGCCAACCGCAAGGAAAACCCAATCCCGTTGGAAGATTAATGGGAAAAACCACTGCGTACGAAGTTACAATGCAAATTAGCGATCCTACCGTGTTGCGAAACACATACTTGACTATTTATGGAGAAAAGAAGGAGGATGGAACAAGACCACATTATGTTCTTAGCATTAGTGATATGTATAGCGATTCCTCAGGGATAATTGCAGATTTAATAGTGTTAGGAGAGCGCCCCAAAAGACCATTTGAAGTTGGTTCTGAAGTCTATAAGGCAACGGGTGAGCAAATTGAGAAATTGTTAGGGATTCACAATGCACCAGAAGAATCAGTGTCCTTAGGAAAGTTAATCGGATATCCGTTTGATGTGCATTTGCTTGTAAAGAATTTTGGGCGAATTTTCATTACTGGAAAAAGTGGTTCAGGGAAATCATATACTATGGGTGTTTTATGTGAAGAATTCATGAAAAAAGGAATCCCCATCGTTATATTAGATCGTCATGGGGAATATGGCTCATTAAAAGTAGCTGCTGGAGAACCAGATGATTCAGAAAATAATCAAAGCGAATTTGTAGAAAAAATCATTGAATTTGCCGATCTTAAAATCAACAAGGGAGGAGACGTAGATATTGAATACTTATTTTCTTTGGATGCTAAAGATTTAGTCGCCCCAAATCTATGTACTATTGTTAATATGCGTGGAATGGAATTAAGTGTTCAGGAAATGATTGCGGGTAAATTACTTAAAAAACTATACCAAGCAAGTACGGGACGAAGAATTCCTCCATTTTATATGTTTCTAGATGAGGCACACTTGTTCGCGGGTAAAAAGAGAACTGAAACTTGTGAAACTGTTAAATTATTCTCTCAAGAAGGAAGGAAGTTCGGGGCAAATATCGTTATTGGCACACAGAGGCCTCAGCTCTTGGATACGACAATTCGTGCACAAGCAGGCTCCTGGATTGTTCATAATCTTACGGATGTACGCGATATTGATGTTACTATCTCTAGTGCGGAAGATTTGAGTCGTGATAACAAGAAAGATATCTCGGGATTAGATAAAGGCGAATGTATCATATGCGGAGAAGCAGTGGTAGGAATCCCTTTATTTGTAAAGATTCGAGAGAGACAGACTCAACATGGAGGTATAGGATTCAATCCCCTTGACTTTCTGCCCCAACAAACCATTCAAGAACAACAAAAGAGAAAGCAAAGAATACTTGGAGATAAATCTGCAAATGAATTAGAAACAGGGAAAACTATTTATGAAGAGATAACCGCTCCCAAAACTTCTGCTGAATACTTGGACGAGATTGCAGAACTTAAGATCAGAATAAAGGAATTGGAGGATGAAGTTGATACTTTAAAAGAACGGCTTGTAACAACCGAAACTAAAGAAGGAGAGGAATTATCAACGGAAAGTTTTACCTTTGATGATGATGTAGAAGATTTGCAAACTGAATTGAAGGTATGGAAGGAAAAATATAATTATCTAAAAGAAAGTATGGAAAATCCAGAATCTATGCCCCAATCTGATGAGGAATCCAGCGAATTAATATTAGAGTTACAAAATAGAACCATAGAATTAGAAGCAGAAGTTAAAAAGCATAAATCACGATATACTGATGCGATAGTCTTAGCAGAAAAAGCAATTAATGAGTTAAAAAAACGGACTAAATAATTTTAATTAATATTTTATTCAGATTAAGTATCTTCTTTTCTTATATTTTTTAAAATAAATAATGATAAATGAAATAATATTGTCAATTTCGAGATTCATCCTTATAACCTGCCCCTCGATAAAAACCAAAAATTCCCGATTTAACCATTGGTGCATGAAATTCGCCTTTAGCCCAAGGAGCAGGGAATTTTTGAAATATAGTTGCTGCCATTAACGCGAGAATGAAAAAGAGGATAAAAATCGCATAATTCTCCCAGATAATAAGAAAACCTACGGTTAAAGCAACATTTGGTATATGGCATACGAGAGTTTTTATAAAAATAGATCGTGGAGTATCATGTTCGGGACTGACGTAAACATCCCAAAAATAATCATGAGTAAAGTATTGGCATATTCCTAAAGAAATGTAGCTTAAAATATAAATCATCCAGGGGGCTAAATCAGTCAGAGCCCATAAATGGTACAAGGAAAGGAGGAAGCCTCCTGTACTGATGCCCCAAATAATACCAAAAAGGATTTCCATAAATAAATAATATTGACGATCGAAAGTAAGGGTCATTCGAGACCAAAGAATCCAATAGGCATTAAAAATATAGAGTAAACACACAATTAAATATAGGAGCCAAAAAGGATTTGTGAGTTGTTCAATGCGAACAATAGGTTGAGATAAAAGTGTATCTAAAGTCCCCGATATGGCAAAAATAAAATTGCAGGTAGAAAAATAAATAAATGCTCGAGTCCACGCAATTTGAGGTTTCCATACATTAACTGGTGTCCCTCGATACTTCGAAAAATATACTATTGTTAATGAAATTCCCAAAGTGGCAGATAATAAGGCATGAATTGTCGAGTACATTTTACCTATGAAATTGAAGAAAATTTGATTTAGATTAGAACAAAGCTATTAAACTATTTTAAATATTGTAAAATTATACTGAAAATTAAGAAGCTATTCTTGTTATAGTTTTTGGTGAAATTATGGATCTTGAGGGAATAAAAGCATTACAAGAAGAATTATCCAATTTGATTGGAGTCTCTGGGTATGAGGATGAAGTAGGCAACTTTATCTTGACTATTATTGAAGAAGAAGGCTTAGCAGATAAAGCTTGGAAGGATCCACTCGGTAATATTTTGGCTATAATTAATGGACAACAGAATGATGCCCGTATACTTTTTGATGCGCATACAGACGAAATCGGATTGATGATATCTCACATAGATAAGAAAGGTTTTTTACGATTCGTTCCAGTAGGGGGTTGGGATACAAGAATTATGCTCGGTCAGTCAGTAGTTATCATTTCAGATTCTGGCGATGAATATCATGGTATCATCGGTTCAATTCCCCCTCATTTAAGTTCTGCCAGTGAGCGTAAAAAAGTAGTGACTATAGATAAAATGTATATTGATATAGGAATGACCTCAAGGGAGGAAGTTGAATCGTCCAAAATTAATGTTGGAACGGTTGGAACACTGATTGCTCCTTTTCTTGAATTACCAAATAATATGGTTCGAGGCAAGGCATTTGATGATCGAACAGGATGTAATGTTTTAATCCATTTAATGCGAAATATGAAAAATAGAGAGGGGTTAAAAGAAACGTTGCTTTTCAATTTCGCGACCCAAGAAGAAATTGGGAGATTTGGTGCGGTAACAGGTGCTTATAAATTAGATCCTACGATGGCAATTGCAATAGAAAATACAACCGCAGCAGATGTTCCAGATATTAAACCCTCCAATATTCCAGTCTATATAGGAAAAGGTCCAGCTATAAGCGTTGCAGACAAATCAATTATTTCCTCTCCTTATATGAATAAAAGATTAATAGAAAATGCAAAATTAGGAATGATTCCATATCAAATTAAAAAACCAATGTATGGAAAGACAGATGCTGGTATGATTCAACTTACACGAGAAGGAGTTAAAAGTACAGTGGTATCCGTTCCGTGCCGCTACATTCACTCTCCGACATCACTTTTGAAACTAGATGATATTTATTATACTATAGAGCTACTCAAAGCATTTATCTTAAATAAGGCCTTTGTTTAAGCCAATAATAAAAAAAAGAAAAATTTTATTAGTTTATATTTTTGATTTTATTTTTTCGGGGGTTTCAATAGATAAATTAAGAGTGCAGCTCCAACAGTAAAGAACCCAACAACTAAATACAATTGAAGATACCCGCCAAATGCTAATACTAGCTGATTAGTTGCAACTGCTTGGACAAATCCAGCGATTCCATACGCAGTAAACACTACACCATAATTTTCTCCTAAATGTCGATTTCCAAAAAGATCAGCTGTCCCTGTAGGGAATAAGCTAAGATTTCCACCAAAACAAAGCAAAATTATACAGGTCAAAGCTAAATAATATATGAAATTTATATTCGTCGTAAAATAAAGGAATAAAGCAATTGCCTGTAATGTGAACATCATCAACAGTGCTCTCTTATAGGTGAATATATCAGCGATCTTACCCCATAAAATGCGACCTAACCCATTAAATAATGCAGCTATGCTCCCAACAAATACAAATACTTCTGGAATCGATGCGATTGGAAATATGTTAAACGCGGGATCACTTATTGCAAAAGAGGAGTAAGTCCCGATAACTAATAGTCCAGGCATACAACCTAAAATGTATGATAGCCATAATAACCAAAATTGTTTCGTTCTCACCATTTCTCCTCGTTCAAATTCAATAATACCACTCGCAGTATCTTTTTTCGGGGGTGGTTGAACATATCCCACTGGTACCCATCCTTCGGGGGGATTTCGCATGGTTATTGCACCAATCAATAAAAAAGCGAGATAGATGATTCCTAAAAGTATAAACATTATTGGGATATTAATTAACACAAACGCTCTAATTAAATAGTTAAAAAGGAAAGATCCAGCGCCGAAACCCGCAACAGCTATTCCCGAGATAAAACCCTTTTTATCAGGGTACCATTTTGCGGCTGTCGCAATGGGGCATACATATGCAAATCCTATGCCCATTCCGAAAAGAATTCCATAAGTGATAAACAATCCGATAAAGGAGGTCATCGCTGCAGATAAGAAAGTGCCAGTTCCGATAAACACCGCACCTAAAATAGTAATCTTCATTGGGCCATATTTTTGTTGTAATCTTCCCGCAAATATCATCGTAATCGCAAATGCTGCCAAAGCAATTCCGAAAATATAAATAGTAACTTCAGTTGTTTCGAGAAGATAGGCACCATTACTAATGAACTGTGTCATAGTGCCCCAGGAATAAAGTGATCCAAGAGCAAGCTGGATAAGAATTGCACCAATTACAACATACCATCGCTTGAAAATTTTTTGTTCCATTGTCTTTTTTAATGCAATTTTTAATGTAATTAGATTGTAAAAATATTTTGAATGATAAAAACCTTTTATTAATAAAAAATTAAGAGAGAATACCGCGTCAATGTGGTTAAAAATTAATTCATTTATATTGAATGAAGTTGAAATAATAGATTATGAAAACAAATTTTCTTTCAAAAAAAAGAGTAGTAATAATTTGCTTCTTTTTAGGAATTTTTATTCTTGGAACCATTTTTATATTTATCACTCCTTTTAGTGTGAAAAGTACCTATGGATTGACTGCGACAACAGATGATGGAGTGGTAATTTCTTTCAATGTATTTGAACCCCAGAATGGGGGAATGAATAAACCAGCATTTATCATAGGACATGGTTCGATGGTAAACAAGGAAATGGTAAAAGGTTATGCTTTAGAATTAGCTGCTGCTGGATTTGTTGCTGTTCCATTTGATTTTCGAGGACATGGACAAAGTTCTGACGGTGATAGAGATGGAATGTATAAGGATATCATTGCGATAAAAGAATACCTAAACTCTCGTGGAGATATCGATATGAATTCCTTGGGTTATATTGGTTATAGCATGGGAGGATTGGGACAAGCAGTAATACAAAACGACACATCCTTCGTGTGTTTTATTGGGATAGGAACTTGGCTCGATCCCACTCTTCGGTTGGGAAATTCAACAAATCCACTTCACGTGTTAATGATTCAGGCAATATTTGATGAAGCAGTAGAATTAAGCGATCAAAAGGAAAGTGTTTCCATACGTGTAGGACTTCCTGTGGCTGATATAGATGCGAATAAAATATATGGCTCATTTATTCAAGATAATGCAACTATGATTTATCTTGATGACGACAGCAATCACTTAAAGGTCGCGTGGGATGCTGATTTTATTCGAGCAGCTAGAGATTGGGCAATAAATGCATTTGATATAAATGTTATTGATGAAAATTTCTATGGTAATCTTCGAGCGATAATATTATTTATCCAAATATTTGGAGGAATAGGATTTTTCTTTTTAATAGTAGATCCCATGGCTAAAACTCTATTGCTGTATAAGAGAGAAGAAGATGAGATAGAAAAGGGTTTCTTTAGAATTGATACTCCAGAGATTTCACTTGGAAAGTTATCATTGCAGATGATAATTTATTCTTTTGTGCTTGCAGTTCCAGGTATCTTAATATTCCTTCCGCTTTTGTTGATATTACCTCTTGCTGTTGCGGGATTCGTAGTTACTTTACTTTTTGGTCAAACTTTTGCTTTTCTAATATTATTATGGCGGTTAGGCAAAAAAACTGGGCATTCGTTAAAAGGAATTTTTAAAACGACATTCAAAGATCGAAGGAGATTTTTGAGAGAATTACTATTAGGATTTATATTAGCGGCGATATTATATATCATCGCTTATTTATCAATCGGTCTCAACTATCTTGGGCTTCTTCCTTCAGTAATAAAGATTTGGACGATTCCAATCTTCTTTATCATCATGTTTTTTATCAACCTCGTCTTTTCTATGATTATGCAACTTATGGTGCAGAACAAGTTAAAAGATAACGTCCAAGATATGGTAAAAATGGTATTCCTTGGGTTTATTTTTCCTTTCTTATACTTTTTTGTATTCTTACTGATTTTAGGAGTAATTACTGGAAGCTACTTCTATTTTGGAAATTTTATTCCGATCGCTTTAGTATTATTCACTCTTAATTCTGCTGTATCAATGTTCTTATATAAGAAAACGGGAAATATCGTGGTCGGAACAATTATAAGTGCGATAATGATTACTTTTCTCATCATAACGATGTCTCCACCTCAGAGCGGACTGTCATTCCTTGGAAGATTTTTATAAAATCAAATCATTTTTTTATTTTTTATTTTAGTTTCTATAGATACAAATCTTATAAATTATTGAAGATATAATTAATAAGAATCGAACAAAATGAGTTCATAAATAAGGTCAAAGATATATGTCTTCAGCTAAAGGTTATCTATGGAGTGTTGTATCTTTTATTACAGGTGTGATTTACGGTTCTATCCCTACATATCTGATTGTCACTTATTGGCAATTTATCAATTCAATCACATGGGAGGGAGAACCAATTTATACCCTTACATTATTCATACTGTTTTTGTGGTTTGTTTCTTTGATTTTAACTTTGATATATTTAGTTGCCGGTGTTCGAGCAATAATCCAACGTAAGAATGAGGATTTGGGAATTCCTAGAGGTGTAAAATGGTTTGGAGCAATCTCATCGGGAGTTCTAATTGTTTTTATGATTGTATGGTATATCTTATTCAAGGAAATAGCATTCTTTTCAATGGTACCCCCATAGGAATGTATATCGGTCTAAGTAGAATATTTAAAAATTAAGAGGATAAGTTCCAAATTTTTTAGTTGCTTCTATCATCCAGCGAAGATTAGGGACCTTAACCGCAGGATGCATATTAGCAGCACTTACCATGAAACCTCCACCAGGACCAGCCGTTTTAATGGCATATGTTACATCATTGTATACTTCTTCTTTTGTTCCATAGACGAGAGTATGAGCTACATCGATATTTCCCATCAAGCATAATTTTCCAGCAGTCTTTTTTTTCACTTCAGCTAAATCTACATTTGCAGTTGGTTCTAATGATTGCAGTCCATCAAAACCACAATCCATAACGAAATCTAACAACGGAGTTACATACCCATCTGTGTGCAGAACAATTTTGCCCCCTCCATCATGAACTGTATCTGTGATATTTTTATAAGCAGGCAATAATACTTCATAGAATTTCTTAGGGCTCATCATAGGGCCTGTTTTATAAGCTAAGTCTCCTGATTCTATAAATACTTCTGCTCCTGCTTCCATATAACTTTTATAAAGTTCAGCTGTAAATTGTGCGATTGACTCATGGACTTCTTTGATAAATCTCGGATTTTTATGGAGCATCTTTGCATAAAACTTCATCCCTAAACCTTGTGAAGCACTCTCAAAGACACCCGCTAAATCATTGGTTACTAAAACAAATATTTTATCTTTATGCCTTTTATTGATACGGCGATAAAATTTTTTTACAAATGGTTTATATTTTTCTAAAGCTGGCCCTTCTAAATATTCCTTAACGTCTTTCCACTTTTCTATGGAATCGGTGGTTCCGTACAAATAATAAGGATTAAAATTACCTTCATTATTGCGAGCTTCCCATATCCTACCGAATATATCTTTCATCAAATCTCGATCATCGCCAGGAACATCAACAAATCGTAGAGGTATGATGCCTACTTGCATCGCGTCAAGCCCAATCTCAGCAGCAGCTTCAACACACCGTGAGAAAACGGAGGTCTCTACGCTTTCTACTAAATTGCTTAATTCTTCTCTCCAGCCATCTGGATTGTTCTGTTTAATTTGTTTTAATAGATCGAAATCAGAAAGCTCTGGTTTCCCTAATATCTCATCAACATTATTCGCATCAATTAAAATAGTATGGCATGGCACTCTATCGGGTTCTTCTAAATTCAACGCACTAAGTACTCTTTTGCGACACTCCATCTTAAATCACTAATTATTAATTTTTTTATTGTTTATTTATATTCTCATTTTATGACTTTATAAGTATTTAACTAGTTAAAGACTAGCAGGATGTAAAATATTAAAACCGTTAAGTTGATAGAAAATTAAACAATAATCTTAGAAGAAGGACTGGTCTTCGAATTATAAATTTTAGTAAAAACTTTACCACCACTGGAGTTCGCAGCATCTTCACAGCTAACTTTCTTGGGAAATCCATATCTCCATAAACAGAGATCATCTGCTCAATATGAGTTTGTTTTATAATCTTAAAAAAGGAGTGAAATTCAGCTGTATCAAGCGATTCCAATATTTTTCGGATTAGAAAATGAATTTTTAATTGGTTCCCAATTGATGCCCTACAAGGGATCTCATAATTTTTTTTAAGAAATTGTTGTGAAAAATTATTCTTCTTAAATGCTTTTTTAATACAATTACTCGCAATTTTTGCAGCAGAAAGAAGCATAATGATTCCTCCCCCTGTAGTTGCTTTTACTTGGCCCGCTGCATCTCCAAGTAAAAGAATGTTATCGAATGCGCATTTATTCATCATTCCATAGGGAATCAGCCCACCTTGTTGATCTATTTTTTCCCTATAATCAATATTAAGCATTCTTAAGAATATGTCGAATTTTTGTTTAATTTTATCTGAAGAGGCAAGTCCGATTCGAAAAATACTATTACTTTCCGGCACAATCCAGCCGAACAATTCTTTCCATCGAGGATTGAATATTAATACGGCTTTATTTTCCTCAAATTTAGCTTTAATTCGAATCTGAGCGGCATATAATAGTTTATTTCTCACATTGACGAAGGATCCAACAAAAGAGGTAGGACCATCACAACCGATAACAACTTTAACTCTTAATGCTCTTTGGGATGTTTCAATAATCACCGATTGATCAATGCCATTTTTAATTATCTTTATTGATTGTACCTTTTCGCTTAAATAAAAAGTGATATTAGCGTTATCCTTGGCAAGTATATAAAAATGTTTATCTAATGCAACCCGATCAATAATGAATGGACGTTCGTTCCCTGATAATTCAATAACTTTCCCAGATGGAGCTACTAATTTTGCGATATCAACTCGATTTTTGATTATTTTAGTGGGTAGATCTATCAAATCAGAGATTTTCTGAGAAATAATTCCAGCACATTGGAAGGGAATACCAATATCTTTATGTTCCTCTACTACAGCGACGTTTAAATCTGTTTCAGATAATAAATAGCTTAAATAATTCCCCGCAATGCTCGCCCCTACTATGCAAATGTCGAATTCTTCGATGGAATTATTCATTATTATACTAGAAGAAAATATCTCATTTTAAATTATAGAAGGATATGATGATAAAAAGCGTGATGATCCGAGAAAATTAAGCTTTCCTATAGCCTAAATCCATCATCATCCCATATACTATGCCAAGTGCGATGCCATTGAATATAGAATTTTCTTCGATCTTTAAATCTGTTCTTGGCGTTAATAATGGAAATAATTTTTCCATTACATGTTTCGTTTCGGGTTTCTCTCGGTACGCTTCTACAATTTCCGCCCTAAACTGCTTAAGAAACCTCTCATGTTCCATTAAAATCGCTCTTACATTTTCTTTGCCATTAATTACTCCAAAATGGCCAAATCCCGCTTTTAGAGGATTTAAACGTTTAAGATTGGATAAAGTTTCCATAAAATCATCATAATTAAAATATGTAGGCATAGAAGTAGGCATGGTCACTAATTTGGTTGCGTGATAAATAGTTCCGACCGCTTCACCCCAAAATATAAACTCCATTTGATTATTC
>Ga0180433_10011469_pt1 | contig 10506 bp, 25 predicted proteins | sample SS_ome_8_FD_132980 | JGI IMG/M metagenome (GOLD analysis project Ga0180433, IMG submission 132980) | Hypersaline lake sediment archaeal communities from the Salton Sea, California, USA - SS_1_D_1 metaG | ecosystem: Environmental > Aquatic > Non-marine Saline and Alkaline > Hypersaline >...
TATGTGCGGGATCGGGATAGGAGCAACCTTTACGACTTTATGGGCTCTCAGGGAGATCCATAGATTAAATGTTGAATTGAAAAAAAGGAAAATGATCCAGGATATCGTGGCTCCTATGATTAAGGATATTACTACTGATCTTATTAAACAATTTTTACCGAGTTTAGGAGGCTGGGAGAAAAAATGAATTTTAGAAAAGCTAAATATGATGTTTTAGTTAAACAAATGTTACTTGCTGACCAACAGTTAAGAGTTGCACATATACAGGAGAGAGTATGGGCCTCATTATTAGTAATTATTCAAGATTCAACTAAAAAAATTAAAAAGAAAACTAGGAATAAAAAGAAATGAGCCATAGAAGAGAAGAGAAAAATGCCAAAATTTATAGTTCCCAGATGTGCTTATTGTAATTTAGCTGGATCTATGTGTATAGGTTGTCCTTATAATCCAGATTACGATCCTATGTTTGATGAGGTAGAGGATGAGCCATAGAAGAGAAGAGAAAAACCATCAGAAAGAGATCAGTTATACAAAACATTTGCATAAAGTTGTAAGAGATCTGGAACGAGAAATAAAAAATTATAAAATAAGAATTTCAGAATTAGAAACAATTGTCGAGGCTTTGAAATGGAAGTTGATCTGAAAGAAAAAATATTTTGTGTATTTGGACTTAACAAAAGCGGAAAATCTTATTTCACTAAAAATGCAATAGTTCCTAATTATAAATGCCTGGTCTTTGATCCTAACGGGGAATATGATACTTCTAAATGTGATGTTTTTGTACCAAAAAAACGATCTTATCCAGGTATAGCCCGGGAATTTGAGAATTTTTTGGAATATATTAAAAAAAATAAAGGAGGCTGGGATTTACTCATAATTGATGAGGCTGACAGTGTTTTCCCTAACAAAAGGCCCCTTATGAGTAATGCAGATGATCTTAAAGGCCGATTCCGACATCCTATATGGGGCAACCTGGGAATAGGTTTTATTTGTAGGCGACCAGCTCAACTTTTCACTGATTTCCCAGGTCTTGCTCATTATCTTTTTTTATTTGGCAATAAAGGATCTGCAGATATCCAAAGACTTAACCAAGAGGCTGAGGGATTAGGAGATCTAGTGAAAACACTAAGTAACTATGAATTTGTGATCGTTAACCAGGATAGAACTTATCAAAAAATGCCTCCAATATGAGAAAAAAATATATTGTTATAACCAGCCCTACAGGAATAGTGCAAATATTTCCATTAGAAACAATTGAAAGATTTGAGATGGAATTTTTAGGAAAATGGAAAATTAGAGCTGAAACAAAATGAGAACTACTATTTATCTTCATAAAAAAGAAATGGATCTAATAGATACTTATTCTGAAACATACGGACTAAGTAGATCTGCAACTATCCGGTTTTGTATTAACAAAACATTCAAAAGTCATACAGATAGAGTATAATTATTATTAATTCAAAATAATATCTTTTTTTCTAACCTAAAACTCATTAGGAGGCTAATGAATGGCTAAATTAATCAAAGCGAAAGGTACAAAAAGTATTTTTATGGAAGCTCTAGGGATCGCAGTTATAAAGAATTTTGAGGAAAGGCTTTTAGCTCCAATTGTAGGAAATGGATCTTTCGGATCTGGAATAGTAAAAGCTATTATAGGCGTTATTGTGCCCTCCGTAGGAGGCAATAACAAATATACTAAGGCCATAGCCAGTGCTTTTATTATTGATAGTGCCGAGGATCTAGTTAATGCAGTAATGGGAGCCCTCAGAGGAGGAGCCACAACTTCAACTGATAACTGGAGCTAATAGGCTGGAGGAAATAATATGGGAATTTTAGATAATATTTTTGGAGCCGGAAATGGAGGCTCAAGTAGACAGGCTAATACTTATCACATGATCCTTACTGAATCTGATTTTACAACCTCAGATCATCAATTACTCACTAGTACAACCACTTTTGTAGATATCGCCAGTTATACAATACCAGCTCAAAGAAAACTCAGAGCTGGATATGGAGATCCTAATCATCCGGAAAACCAAGGCCGAGTATATGCTTATCTCAGAACCGGAGAGGGCACACCCGCCGAGATAACCGGGAAATGGAGAGTAATAGTTACAAACAGAGCCAGGACATGGGAACATACAATCGCTGAATTTGACGAAGAGCTCACACATGGAGATCTTAACGACAAAAGAAAACTTTTACCACTGCCTATGAGTGGCCCAGCCATTGGAGAAGATGATTTACTCGTTATTCAATGTAAACCCGCCAGTGCTCATGAAACAGCCGGAGCTGGAAATGATAACCTAGGATGGGCTGATACAACAGAAAGTCTATTGAAAATACCAGTAACAGTACTAGATCTATAGGTAGAACAATCTACCTTTATTTTATTTTTCAGAGAGGATCAAAAAATGATCTTACCTAGAGTATACTCACAATTTGATGCTTATAAAATCAAGAAAAGAAGATTATTCATTGAGGGATCTGAATCTTTTAATGTAACAATAAGCGATATCTCAGCTAGTGAATATGCACATTACGATTTTAGTGAAGATACCACTATCAGGAAATATCTCCCATTGAATTTTTTTAGATTACAAAACAAAAGCGGAGCTGATATCAAAGTCTATATCGGCCAGAAAACCAATGGAGAGATAGTATTGGATGATACTACTTTCACATATTACGGGAATTTTTATAGTTTTAAACTGGAAAACATAGATAGTGTAACAGCCACAGGATCAACCTGTTACGTTAATGTTCAACGTAAACCCGGAGCTCAATAACTATGGATAGGAAAAAAAAAATCCTACTCATAGGAGGAGCCAGTATAGGCATACTGGGAATAATTATTTTATCCAGCAAACAAGAAAATGTTAGCGAAGGAGCCCCTACATTCACAACTAAAGGTGAAACAATAGGCGGAGGAGATGTAACTAAAAAAGAAGAGATAGCTAACGATCCAGGATATACTTATAGTATAACACCCCCTGAATTTCCCGCATTTGATGTTTATGATTGGATCCCAGAAGATACTTTCACAGAGCCCCCGCCACAGGATATAATAAATAATTATGAGCCAATCATTGAAAATACAACTAAAAAAACTCAAAGCTCAAATAATAATATCCCTAGTTGGGGGAATTTATTACTTGATTTACCAGGGGGATCTGAAAGCTCAAAAAAACAATGGATAGCTAAAACTCAGGCTATAGAAAAACATCCTTATACTTATGAGGTCAGCATGAAAGAAATTGAACAAGGGCCTTATGTTCAAGTTTGGCCCTGGGGCCGGAAATATGGAGCCTCAATAGATCCGCCTACAACAAAAAAAGAAACAAGTAGTCAAAGACCTACAAAAGCAGAAATAAAAACAGATCCACAACTTGAAAAAGCCAAAATTGGATTTGAAAAATTTATAGGAGGTTTTTAATAAAATGGGAATAGCTTTACCTTTATTAGCTGGAGCTGGAGCCGGATGGATCGGATCCGCCTTATTCGGAGGAGGAACTAAAAAAGAACAATCCACTTATGCCCCGACTATAACTTATCCATATGCTCAATATAGCCCTGTCAGATCCTATCAAATAAGCCCACAGATAGATTACACCTGGGCCCCTATAATTGAAAGCCCAGGAGCCACAGGATCAACTGTAACAACTAAAAAAGAAAGCTCACAAACAGCCGAAACAAGCCCTACAATCACACCCAGTATAAGCCCCACTGTAAGCCCAGCTCAAACAGATATTAATTTTGGATCAATAATAATTTTAGTTATCATTATTGCTATAGCTGGATATTTTCTCACCCGGAAAAAGAGTTCAAAAAAATAAATAAAAATAATATGGTCCAGGACAGGATCTTGTAAATCGATCTAGGAGAAATAAAAAAATACTACAAATTGTAGTAAAATAATATAAAATGAGGTAAATAAAATATGCCTGGAGGATCCAGTACCTATGGAGGATTACCCTCAGATCTATTAGATTTACAAAACCTATACAAATGGTGGTACGAAGATAACGATACCGATATACTATATAGTGATGATACCGAATTAATAGAAAATGATACAGATTACACAGAGTATAAAACCAAAGAGATCCCACAAGAAATAAAATTTAGTAAATTCACAATAAAAGTAAGTTCTAAAACAAATGCAACTACAGGATATATAAAATTTCTCAGAGATGGCGTTCAAATTGGAGCTATAGAGAGTTTTGGCCCAAGTGCATATGTAACATATACCCGGGATGTTGAAGAGGTAAATAGCGGAGAGGTTTTTTCTATTGAGGGTAAAACATCCGGAGATGGTGATCTCTGGATAAAGAATTTTAGGATCTATGGAGAGATCATAGGGCAACTAATAGATATTGATCTGCCCACATGGAGCTGATAAAAAATGAATGATAATGAAGATATTTTATTTAATAAAAAAGAATACAAAAGCCAGAGTTTTCATGGATCAGAACCAAAAGATACTGATTTTGTAACTGTGGCTCAATTAAATCAATTAAGAAATGAATTTTATGCCAGGTCTTATCATACTAGATTACCAAGTAAAATTCCTTCAATATATGACTATATAATTTATGAATCAGGATCTAATATTGTAGCGAAAGAAGGCCAAAATGGAAATATATACAAACAAAATTCTGATTTTTCAACTGTATTGCAATATATTTTAACTAATTGCGGAGATAATAATCATATTTTTATTAAACCTCCTAGAAATAGTACAGTTTATAGTATAGAATCAACTATAGAAATCCCAAATGGAACAACAGGGATCACAATAGAGGGAGGAGGTTTTAACTGGTATAATAACGGGGTGGTTTTAAAAGCAACTGGATTATCTTCAAATGATGCAATAATAGACGATGCAAATAGTTCACAGGCTTTTAATCAATTTATACATTTATCTTTTGATGGAGATGAAACGGGAGATATGTCGAATGTAGTAGGATTAAAGGCTTATGGTAAAGATGATAAAGTTTTAAGGTGTTCTTTTTATGATTGCGGGAATTATGGACTTGAAACAAAATCTAATAATTGGATCGAAAAATGTTGGTTTGAAAAATGCAGTACTGGTATATATTTTAGAGCTGGAACTGTTTATATAGTAAATAATCTTTTTTGGGATAATAACGACGATATCTTCTCAGATCAAAAATGGCCCGAGAAAATCTTTATAAGAGGGAATAGATCAGATGCCTCTGATTATTTTTTAAGGTTAGATTTAGATGATACTGGAGAATCCATTAATTATATAGTTGCGATAGCAAATATTCTTAATAATATCCAAAATGATGGTTTTTATTTTGAAAAAGAATCTTTTGATGGTGTTATGATAGCCCATAATATCCTGGAGGGAAATTCAACCACAGGGTATTTAGTAGAAAGAAATACAAGTGATGCAACTGTAACAAATTCTATTTTACATGGAAATATTGCGTTAAATATGGGAACAGGTTTAATTAACGAAGGTACAGGCTGGACACAATCAGATAATGTAACAACTTAAATAATTAAAAATGGATAAAAATATGGATATTAAATACATGGATCAATTCAAAAGATTAAGCCTGGATCTAGTGCGAGAGATCCCAATAAGTAGGGTTGAAACTTTTGTAAGAAATGCCGGTGAGCCCCTGGCCATGTATTTATATGAAAAAAAAGATAAAATTGTTAGTGAGATCCTGGATCCACGGGGAAAAAAAATATCTAATAATTTCTTTATCCTGTTGGGATATATGGCTATGGATGGATCTTATAAAGATCAAATAGCTTATTTTATTAACCTGGTAAACAGGGATAATAATCTTAACATTCCGAGCTGTAGATCACCTAAAAAATGGTATATTAACACTAATGTTTTTGTTAGCAATCTGAAAGGGGAGGGCTTTTATGAGAAAAACGGGCATGGAAAACGAGGTCCAACAGAGTATAAAAAATATATGGAGGCTATGAATAAAAAATGACAGAAGATAGTAAATCCAAAGCTAAATATTACCTGGGAGCCCTGGGAATTGGTTTAATTACAGCTAACTATTATATATACATGGCTTTTGGCCCTGGAGGGGATGGGGTTATATTTGGAGCTATGATAGGAGGAATCGGGGGCATAATCGGAGGCATAGCCGGTTTTGAATTTGGGAAAAAAAAAGGCGAATAATTTGGTTAGATCTTAGGAAATTATGAAATTTGATCCAGAGCCTTTTAAATGGAGAGCTCCTCATCATTTCTATATAGGCCTAATGATTATGCTCCTAGGCTGGTTAATGGCCCCACATGAGCTCTATGGATGGCTCCCTAATCTATTCTATATGATTGGAGGATATATTGCCATAGATGATATGATAGAACACACATTTAACAAAAATACACCACTTAGATTATTTTTTCTCAAGATCTTAGTACCTTTTTTGAAATGGTTAAAAAAATAATAATGTGTGATAGTTTTAATTACAATGTACTATTATTGAGAAAAGAAAAGAATTGGAAAAAATGCAATAACTCTGCTATTTACTGTCTTTCATTTGTTAATTCACATGAAAAACCCAGGTATTTATGTTTAAAACACATGAAAAGGGATATCAATCATCCTGAGTTTTACAGGATCCGCAAATTAACAGGCGTTAAGTAAAATTTTTTTGCGTACTAAAAATTTTTTCGCGTACAAAAAAACTTATTAGCTCAGTAAGGTTAAAGGGCCTTTATTCCCCCCTTATTCCCTCCTGTTTGGGCTTGTAGCTCAGCTAGGTAGTCCAAACACTGATACTTTTTTACAGGAGGGGAGCATAATATACTTAGTGTATATTTTATACATTTAATATTATGTCATTACATATGTCATTACATAGTTTTCTCCTGTTAGCAATTTTATGTCATTACATATGTCATTACATTACAATTTATAATATATTTTTTTGATAACTTCTAAATATTCTGAAGGATCAAAATCTGATTCTATCTCTTTAGCAGTATTTTTTTTAATTATATCTAATAATTCATAGATCTCAATTAATTTAGAAATTGTTTCATGATATGGCTCTCTAGGGTGTAATTTAATTTTATCTAATTTACTTTTTATCTCTTCTGTAACTTTAATGTTTATATTCGCTTGAATAATCTTCACCTCCCATTGAGTATAAATCTTATATTTTTAATAATTGTTAGCTACTAATGGCTACTAGCCGATACTATTATATACTATCTTCATTATTACATAATTAAAAGTCTAGAGGTATATGATGAGGGAAATTGACCAATCTACAAAATATCGGATTGCAGATCTTTACCAAAATACAAGAATGTCAATAGGAGCAATAGCTTATTCATTATCTGTTTCTAGAGATACTGTATATAAATATAAAGATCTTGAAATCCCAATTCAAAGAAAACTATCTACCAAATAATGAATGTAATGACATTACTAATGACATTACACAGAGGGTGGTGGGGCCATTAAAAACGATATGAATCTGAATATAAGATTTCCGAGAGATATGTGGAAAGAATATCTAATTGATATGGATAATTATTCTGAATTCTGCAGAGATGCTATTTTAGATAAATTAAAATTAATTCATTCAGATAAGTACATAGATAATCAGATAATTAAATATAATAATATAATAAAAGAATTAAAAGAAAAGAAAAAGAAACAAACAGTTAATCCAGATGAATTTGATAAGATCTTACAGCCTCATATTAAACCTTATCAAAAAAATGCAAATTATAGATCTCAATCTCAGAGATTCAGATTTTTGGAGAATAAATTAATTAAACCGTTAAGAAAAATTGGTTATAAAGGCTCTCTTGAAGAGTTGGATTCCCTTATTTTAAATTACCCACAGGAGGGTTAGATGTTTAGAGATAAATCCGAGATTAAGAAAATAGCGATATATACCAGGGTAAGTACTGAAGAACAGGCTTATCGTGGATTCAGCCTGGAGGCCCAATTAGACAAACTACAGCAATACTGCAGTATGAATGACCTGGAAATATATGATAGTTTTAGGGATGCTGGATATAGTGGCCGGAATACTCGAAGGCCTGAATATTCAAGAATGATGGCTGAAATAGATAAATGGGATGCCATCCTAGTATTGAAAATGGATAGGATCCATCGTAATGTAAAGAACTGTCTTTTTATGATGGAGGATCTACATAAGGCGGGTAAAGGTTTTATTAGTTTTCAGGAAAAAATTGATACCACTACAGCCATAGGCCGAGCTATGATGACAATAACCCTGGTATTTGCCCAGCTTGAGAGTGAACAGATCGGAGAGAGAGTAAGTGCTGGGATGATCCAGAAAGCTAAGGATCCCAGTAAAAAGTTTATGGGCCATCGGACAGCTTTTGGTTATACCTGGAATAGTGATAAAGAAAGTTTTAAAATTGATACTGATAAAATAGACCTAGTGCGTAATATTTTTGATGATTATCTCACTGATAAAATGAGTTTTAGATCTATAGCAAATAAATACAGCTCTGATTATGTAAAGCTCACAGGTAAAAAAAGATTAGCTGACACTACTGTAAAGTATATACTTCATAATTGTTTCTATGCCGGTTTTGAAAGATACTGCAATCATTTCAAAAGAATAGAGGGCCTAATGCCTATTGTAAGTATTGAAGAGTTTAACACCTGTCAGGATCTTATGCGGAAGAGATGTCATTCTCACCGTCATTATAAACCCATGCACATTAAAGATGAGGATCAGTTCAGCCTGGATAAGGGCCTAGTTCGTGTTATCCCTGTTATCAACCGGGCTAAACATAATTATAATTTCTAAGGATTATTTGAATATGTCTAGAGGAGAGAAAAAAAAAGGCAATCTATCCATTACAGAGGAAATATATCCCTTCTTACCTCCTCACAAAGGTTTTTTTCTCTCTTCTAAGTGTCTTGCGTCAGAGTTGGGGAGAGAGATTGGGCACTCTCTCCCCCCCATCCATCCACTAAATAGTGGGTTGTTACTCAAAAATGAGTAACATTTAAATGCTCGGGAAATATAACAAAATAATGTGATAAAATGGGGAGCTCTAACATTCTCGGGAAAAAGAGAATCGAAAAAATACAAAAACTATCAGCCCAGGGCCTTAGTGTTTCCGAGATAAGCGGAGCTCTGCATATTTCTAAAAAAATAATCTCGGAAATTTTGGGAGGTAAAGATGAACATATTAAAAATAATGAATCTCGGAAAAAAAATAATGAAAATGTTAAACGAGGAGGGCCTGGAGATCCCCAGCTTTCTATCAATGAAAGTAGATCAGGATCAAATAATATTCCAAATGAGGTTGATGTTACCGGAGAACATGGTAAAAATGGATCCGGAGGATCTAAACACAATGGAATAAAAAATAATAAAATTGTTTTTATTGGAGGTAAAAAAGATATGCCTAAAAAAGAAGAGAAAAAAGAAGCTGAGGCTGAAAATAACTCACAGGGTAATAAATATCAATGTGGGAATTGTGGAGCCTTTTTTGATGAGGAGCTGGATGTTTGCCCTAGTTGTGGGGCTGAATTGGATTCTGAGGCTTATGACTAGACAGAAATATATAATTCAGAAAAAAATTGGTTTTATCCGAGTTAAGATCCAACATCTTAAATGGTATCAGAACCGGGAGAGAAAGGAGCTTAATAAAATAATTGAAAGCCTGGAATGGTCTATTAATAAAAGGAGAGATATAACTTATGGTAAGGAAAAAAGAAGGCTCTAAAAAGAGAGCTCAGATTAAAAAGGATCCTGAGATAATTTTTTATTTTTTTAAATGCCGGAAATGTGGCCAGAGTTTTAGATCTAAGGATAAAAATCCTGTTTGCTCTGTTTGTGGATCCACTGAGATGTATAAAAAGGAATATAATCCGGCCATTTAGAATACTTCATATCAGAAGTGTGGGCTTGGGATCCCATACCCAGGATCTATGATACATGGACAAGGTCGTAACCAGACGAAAACCATCCATGCTTGAGATCCTGGTCAAGATCCCACAAAAAAGAGGTAAAAAATGGGTTTGATAGATCTTAATGAAAAAACCAATACTCAAAAAGCAGTTAGCAATATAACAAAGAGTGCTAATACTCTCCAACAGGGAAAGGCCTTAGTTGATAGCCTTAACACTCTTTTTGGATCAATAAACAACCTGGTAGGGCCTTTTGTAGCTCGATATCAGAATAAAAACCCGGATCCTATAGCTCAGGAAAAATCTATGAATCCGAATTATAACCTCCCAGCTCAACAGCAACCTGTTAAAAATGAAAATAAAGGGCCCTCTATCAATGAGGCTCAGATTGTTAATTTTCTCAGCACTAGGGAGGGCCAAAAGGCTTTGGTTAAAGGGCTTAAGAAAGTGAAAGAATTGTTTGGGGATGTTAAAATAAGTGAGCTTGAGGAGGCTGTTAAAGGAATGGAGGAGGAAAAAAAGAAATGAAAGGATTATATGTTTTGATGATCTGGCTTAAAATCCAGGAGATCAAAGAAAAAATCAGGAAA
>Ga0180433_10011470_pt1 | contig 10505 bp, 10 predicted proteins | sample SS_ome_8_FD_132980 | JGI IMG/M metagenome (GOLD analysis project Ga0180433, IMG submission 132980) | Hypersaline lake sediment archaeal communities from the Salton Sea, California, USA - SS_1_D_1 metaG | ecosystem: Environmental > Aquatic > Non-marine Saline and Alkaline > Hypersaline >...
GGATCCGGCCGCTGCGTTTCTTGGATTGGCGAAGGGCGTTTCTCCCAGAGTGCCGCGCCCCCGGTTCAAAGATTCGAAGGAGGTGAAGGGAAGGTAGATCTCGCCTCTGACCTCTACATTCCTTTTTTCCGGTATGCTGAGGGGCAGGCTTCGGATTGTTTTGACGTTGGGAGTGACGTCGTCTCCGCGGATCCCGTCTCCGCGGGTCACCGCGCGGAAGAAAAGTCCTTCCCGATACTCGATGCTGATGCTTAATCCGTCGATTTTCAATTCCGTGACGTATTCGACGGTTCGATTCGGGATGAGTTTCCTTACCCTTGCTTCAAATTCAAGCAGTTCCTCAGGGTTGTAGCAGTTATCCAGACTGAGCATGGGCCGACTGTGTTCGACTGTCGAGAAACCTTCCAGCGCCTGTTCTCCCACCCGCTGGGTCGGGGAGTCGGGTGTGATGAGCTCGGGAAATCTCCGTTCCAGAGCCTGAAGCTCCTTCATGAGCATATCGAACTCGTAGTCGGAGATCAGGGGTTCGTTTTCCACATAATATTTTTTTTCGTGAAACAGGATGTCCCGCCGCAGTTTCAGTAGATTCTTTCGTACCTGTTTCAAGGAATCGTCGCCTGTCATCGATGTGTCCTCGCAAAGAGATCCGGCCGGTTTTCTTCTCTTCCGCCGGTCAGTTCGGATGATATCGCAGATCGGAAAAAAGTTCAAACCAAGGCCCCGTCATGGGGGAAAATGGGGGATTCTGATGAGGCAGGGAAAAAAAGGAGGGGATTGCTCCCCTCCTTGGATATGCTGATATCTATATCAATAAAAAAAGTTCTATCGGTTGAAATCCGGATGAAACCGGATATCAGCTGATTCCCAGCTGCTGTTTGGACTGTTCGATCAACTTATTGAATTTTTCCAAAGCCGCCTGTTGATCCTGCTGGATTTCATCGATCTGCATCTGCAGGGTCTCGATCTCGAATAGCATGTCTTCCATGTCTTTTTTCTCATCATCCGTAAGATTGTCTTCGTCTTTTTCTCCGAATTTCTTGTTGAAGGCGTTGGTCTGTTCCTCGAGCGCTTTGGCGGCATCGTTCAGCTCTTTGACTTTTTCGTTGTAGTTCTTATCGCTGGTGAAAAACAGGCTTTGGGCCATGGACATCGCCTGCTTGGAATAGTTTTCTGAAAGATGACTTGCTCCCAGCAGATATGTGATGGCCTCGTTTCCCAGGGCGGGGTTGGTTTTTGCCTGCTCCGTCAGGATGATGCCGATGTTGTAGGCCAATTCTCCGTTCTTCTGTTTCTCGAAGGCGGTTTTGTAGTACTTCAAGGCCTCGTCCTTTTTTCCGCTCCGGTGAAGAGATTTGGCCAGGAATGCGCAGTACCCGAATTCTTTGGTGGCGTCATAGGCTGCCCTGAAAACGATGGCGGCGTTGGCATAAGATTTTTTATCGTATAGAGATTTTCCGAGCTTCGCAAGGCCGCCGATGACCTGCTTGTTCTTCAAGAGACTGTAGGCGCTTTTATAGGCTCCCACAGCGCCGTTGATATCGTCGGCTTTTTCCATGGCTTGTGCCTGTACGTAGAAAGCGGCACCCGCGGCCTGGTCCCACTGTTTGGGATTGGCGCCTTCTTTGGTTTTATTGGCTTTTGCCACCTGGACGGCCTGAGCGGCATAGGTCTTGGCTTTCTCGAGGTTTTTGCCGAGCTGGCTGTAAAGTCCTGAAACGGCGATGAGGATCTGGTATTTGGTGAGGTCGTCGAGGCTGCCGAGAGCGAGGGCCTTTTCTCCATGTTCGATGGATTCTTCCGGAGATTTTCCAGGATAGGCGAGAAGACAGAGCTGCGCATTGGCAAAGTTTTCGTATTGGGTTCCTTGGCCGGCGTAGGTGTTGATGTAATCCTTAAGCAGTTGGGCTTTCTGTCCCGGATCTGCGGTGGTTACGGCTTTAATGTAGGCTTGGTTGGCTTCACTTTCCTGAGCGGGTAAGGAAGATATCAGGAAGAATGCGCACAAACAGGCGATAAATAGAGATTTTTTCATGTTCTACCTCTCATCGTTAATTTTTGCATAATATCGTGCATTCATAAAAATGTCAATATTCGACCTCTCGAAGGTTGAATCTTTTCATTCTCTATATGATGCGAAAAACGTGCCAAAAAATCCGAATCAGGCCGGCGAATACGTTCTCACGCTTTTTTTCCCCTGATAGGCGGGCGTTCCCAATGATGCTTCGCCATAATAAAGAGATATTATATATCAGCTTCTTATAAAGAGGTCAAGAAACACATCGCCGCATGTCGATGAAAAAAATGAAATTCACGGCTTTCAAACCGGTAAGAATCTCCGGTCGTTATTCTGTTCACATGCGGGTGCCCGCGTGGATGCGAGGGCTGGGGATATTCCCGGAGGAAGCTTGGACTTTTTCGGGGACATCACATAGAATATCATCATGAATGCTTCAGCACGGAACCTTGTTTCCCTGTTTCGGGAAGATGTCGATAAAAAACTGGAAATGTCCGTGCCGCTTTCTCTGCACACGCATTTCCGGATCGGAGGCCCGGCCGACTTTTTTTTTCAGGCCGCAACCGTGCATGAGCTCATGGGCGCGGTTCTTTTTGCGCGTCGTCTCGGTCTTCCGCATTTCATTCTCGGGGGCGGCTACAACCTGCTTTGCGACGACCTGGGTTATCGCGGCCTCATTATAAAAAATACATCCGCGAAGATCTCTCATAACGCCGAATCCGAGTTGGCCGTCGATTCAGGCGTCCGGCTTCCGGATTTGATGCGCTATTGTACGGATCATGGAATCGGCGGCCTGGAATTTTTAGCCGGGATTCCCGGTACGGCGGGAGGGGCCGTATTCGGAAATGCCGGCGCCTTCAACCGGGACATCGGGTGTATGGTTTCCGGAGTAACGGTGCTCGATCCGGCTGGAGACCGGCTGCGTTACTCGCAGAATGAGATGGAATTCGGCTATCGCACCAGCCGTTTGAAGCGAGAACCACGGGTCGTCTTGGAGATTTCTTTGCGCGGGAATCCGGAAGAGCCGGAGCGGATTGAGGCGCGGATAAGGGATAATCTCAGGAAAAGAACCGACCGTCATCCGCCCATGGGTGTTGCCTGTGCGGGCAGTTATTTCAAGAACCCTCTCCAACCTGATGGGAGCAAAGTTCCCGCCGCCTGCCTGCTGGAGGAAATCGGAGCCAAACAGCTGAAGGTGGGAGACGCCGGGGTCTATTCCCGTCATTCCAATTTTATCATCAACCTGGGAACGGCCCGCGCGGAAGACGTTCGTCTTCTCGCCGAGGAGTTGAAAAATCGGGTGAAGGATCGTTACGGCATCGAGTTGGAGGAGGAGGTTATTTTCCTTTCAGCAGACTCTCCAGGGCTTCCGCCTTTTCCGGGTTGAGGGCTTTTTCCAAGCGAATCCATTCCAGTGCCAGCCGGGAAAGCCGCCGATATACAGCGGCGGCGGCCGGAGCCTTCTCCAGTGCTTTCAAATGGGCGGCGACGGAATCGATATCCCCTCTTTTCAGCGGCCCCGTAAGGCTGGCCTTCGGGCCGGATTCCGTCATGTTCTTCAATGTCCCTCGGATGAGGGGCGTAAGCGCCGCGAATGCGGACGCGGATTCCATCCCGGTTTCTTTGAGGAGTTCTACCGCCAGGCCGGTCAGGGAGACGAATAGATTGCTGGCTATGCTGCAGGCGGCATGGTAGAGAGGTTTTTCTTTCGGATCCAGGATGAGAACACGGCCGCCCAGCATTTCTACGAGACAGCGTGCCTGATCCAGGGCTTTCGAATCCCCCTCGATCCCAAAAGTGATACCGCGGAATGATTCGGGGCCGCCGTCCTTTCCTGCAAAGGACTGGATCGGATGAACCGAAGCGGTCCGGGCGCCCTGCTGACGGAGGGGAGCAAGCAGGGCCGCGCTGTGGAGACCGCTGCAGTGGAATACCGTTTTTTTCTCCCACCGGATCCGGGCGTTCCGTAGTTGATCGACAACGGCGGTCAGGGAATCATCCGGGACCGTAAGGATGATGAGATCTGCCATTCCGGCCGCCGCCTGCGTATGGGTGATCACGATATCGGCGTCATCGAGCAGGGCGAGGCTTTCCCGGGCCGCTTCGGGTGAACTGTCGGAGATGGTCTTGATCGGGATACCATATCGATGCAGAGCGCGTCCCAGGGAGGTGCCCAGTTTTCCCGTTCCGATGATCCCGATGGTTTTCATGGTTTTCGAGTCAGGAGATCCGAAAGCAGATCGATTTCCAATTGACTCGGCGCATCCACGTTTTTTTCCATTTCGCGCCTTTTTCTGTTTATTTTCAAAACGTCCCGCAGCTGCCGGTTGAATTCCGGACAGCTCAGAACCTGGGCACCCTTCGAATGCGCGAACGCCTGGAGCTCACGATCTGAACTGACGACGAAGAAACGGCGGAAATCTTTCTGACGCGTGACGATGGCTTTGATGACGTCGTCCGCGGACTGTTCACGCTCCGGGTAAATCAGCAGCAGAGGTTTGTTTCCGGAAGATTTTACTTTCAAGTCGGGATCGGGAGGGCCGTCGAAGACCAACAGGACCTTGGTGCGTCTGATACGGCGGAATATCTGCAGTTTTGCCAGCAGGCGTCTTCGGCCTTCGGGATCATTCAGGTTTTGAGGATCTTCATAGCCGATGAAGTTGTTGCCGTCGATAAGATATGCCATATATGCTGCCTGTCGGCTCCCGTCGCTCGTTCTTGAAGGCGCGATTCTCCCTGGTGGTGCTCCACTTGCAGGAACGCGTTACAGCCGGGTGGATTCCCCCGGCTTGAGGATAATGACCTCCGCCTGGCTGCCGACGAGTTGTTTAAACTCTTCGGGATCCGTGTCGACGAGCGGGAAGGTCCCATAGTGGATGGGGACGACCCTTTTTGTCCGGCAGAATTCGACGGCTTTGGCGGCGGATCGAACGCCCATTGTATAGCGGTCTCCGATGGGAAGAAAACTCAGGTCGGGATGAAAAAACTCCCCTACCAGCTTCATGTCGTAGGTCAATCCGGTATCGCCTGCATGATAGAGGGACTTTCCGTCCAGTTCGATAACCACTCCCGTCGGATCTCCTTTGTCCGCAGAGTGGAGGGCTTGGACCATGTGTACGGTGACGCCTCGTGTCTGCACCGTACCGCCGATATTCATCCCTTCGGTCGTGATTCCTTGATTTTGTCCCTCGACCGCGATTTCGTGAATGGCGACAAGCGTTGCGCCGGTTCGTTTGCATATGGGGAAAGCGTCTCCCAGATGGTCTCCGTGATCGTGAGTGACCACGACGACATCGGCCTTATCGATCGTATCCGGTGTGACAGCCGCAGCCGGATTTCCGGTCAGGAAAGGATCGATGAAAACGATTTTGGACCCGACGATCTTTACCGCCGAATGCCCCAGCCATGTGATTTCCATATCCTACCTCCTTTCGAGTGCCCTCGTTTACAGGGGGCTCGTTGAAGAAACTTTCCGGTTTCAGCGGATTCCGGGTACCGCTAATATCATCCGGGGGGCCAGGTCATTCGCCTCCCGCCCAGCAGATGGAAGTGGATGTGAAAGACTTCCTGGCCGGAATCTTTTTCCGTGTTGAGAACGATTCTATATCCCCGCTCCCCAAGCCCCTTCTCCCGTGCGATCCGTTTCGCAAGGATCAGGATACGGCCGAGGATTTCTCTTTTTTCTTCGGGGACATCGTTCAAAGAAGCGAAATGTTCCTTGGGGATGATCAGAATGTGAACGGGCGCCTGGGGATTGATATCTTCAAAGGCGAAAACATCTTCGTCCTCATAAACCGTACGAGCCGGGATCTCATGTTTGACGATTTTGCAGAAAAGGCAGTTAGTCATATATCCTCCCCTCTTCGGTGCACCGGAGTGCGATACCGCGCTATATCTCGATCCTTTGGATCAATGCACCGAGGTCCCGAAACTTGTTTTCGATATTTTCGTAGCCGCGGTCCAGGTGTTCCACTTCATTGATGACCGTTTCTCCGCCGGCGATCATTCCCGCCAGCACAAGCGAGGCGGCGGCGCGCAGGTCGGTGGCCGTGGTCTCGGCGCCGGAAAGCGGCGTTTTGCCTCTTACGATCGCCTTGTCGCCGGAAACCTCGATATTGGCTCCGAACCGCTGCAATTCGTTGACGTGGGCGAAGCGCCGGTCAAAAATTGTTTCCGTGATGATCGAGGTGCCTTCCGCCTGTGTCATGAGGACGGTGAAGGGAGCCTGCATATCGGTTGGAAATCCGGGATAGGGCGAAGTGGTGACATCCTGAGGTTTGATTTCCGGACTGCCGAAAATCCGCAAGGTGGTCGCATTTATTTGATCGATGCGGGCTCCCGACAGGCGCAGCTTTCCGATGATGGTATCGAGGTGAGCGGGAAGAACTCCGGTTAGCATGATATCAGCCCCGGGCAGGGTGCCGGCTATCAGAAACGTGCCGGCTTCGATCCGATCGGGAATGATTTCATACTCGGTGCCGCCCAGACGATCGACTCCCCGGATCAGGATGGTTTCTTCACCGATGCCGTCAATTTTTGCTCCCATCTTTTCCAGAAGCGAACAGAGCGCGATCACTTCCGGTTCGCACGAACAGTTCTTAAGGATGGTTTCCCCATGAGATAAGCAGGCCGCCATAACAATATTTTCCGTCCCGCCGACGGTTTTCTTTTCGAACTGGATTTCCGTGCCGATGAGCTTATCGGATTCAGCTTTGATGTAGCCGTGCTCCAACTCAATCGCGGCGCCCAGTTTCTCGAATCCGTGCGTGTGCAGGTCCGTGGGGCGCGAGCCGATGGCGCAACCTCCCGGCAGAGCGACGAAGGCTTTTCCATGGCGGGCCAGAAGTGGACCCAGCACCAAAATGGACGCCCGCATTGCGCTCACCAATTCGTAGGAGGCTTCCTGGGAACGGATTTTCCGGGTCTGAATTGTGAGGGAATTGCCTTTGAGATGGTATTCGGCCCCCAGCTCTTCCATGAGGGTCAGAATGGTGAAAACATCCTTAACCCGGGGAACATTCTTCAGATGGATCGGTTCCTCCGTAAGCAGCGATGCGGTGATGGCCGGAAGGACGGCATTCTTGGCGCCGCTTATCTGGACGGCGCCCTGAAGCCGAAGGCTCGGGTTCCCCTGTATCCTGATCTTTTCCATGGAAACCGATTGTAGAATAATATCTTCGAAAATTCAAATGAATCCGGAACCGCTTCATGACGAAGATCTTAAACGACCGAATGTTTTCATTATACCTTGCGGGAGGTTTCCGGGAGGAACCCCCCGTATATTGCATTGGCGGGGCCGGGATCAACTTGACTAATAAAAACCGCTGTGTTAATTGAAAAGGTGAAGGCTTCCGGAATGATCTTTTTCGACCCGGCGCCCGATCTGGGATTTTTTCAATCAACGGAGGAATACGATGCGTATCCTATTTATCGGATTTGGAACCGTAGGCCAGGGGCTGGCGGAGCTGCTGATCGAGAAAGAAGACCTGCTGTCTCACCTCTACGACCTCGAAGTCGAGGTCGTCGGAATCGCCGATTCTTTGAAGGGCTATGCCTATGATCCTGAAGGTTTGGATCTGCGGGCCGCCCTCGATATGGTGCGTTCGGAAACTCCGCTTTCCGCGCTGAGCACCATTTCGTTCTCCGGGGATGCTCTCGAAATGATCCAGACAGCAGCCGCCGACGTTATGCTGGAAGCCACCTATACCGATATCAAAACCGGTGAACCCGCCACTTCCCATATCCGGCAGGCTCTCAACAGCGGGATGCATGTCGCAACCACCAATAAGGGACCGGTAGCCCTCCATTATCGCGAGTTGGCGGATTTGGCTCATGAGAACGGTGTGCGTTTTCTCTTTGAAGGCACGGTGATGAGCGGGACTCCGGTCTTGAATTTTGTGCGGGAGACCCTGGCCGGGAGCGAAATCAACGAGATAAAGGGGATATTGAACGGAACCACCAATTATATTCTCTCCCGGATGGAGGCGGGTCTTTCATATGAGGAAGCTCTGACGAAAGCCCAGGAGCTGGGTTACGCCGAAGCTGTTCCGGACGCCGATGTTCTGGGATGGGATGCTCTGGCCAAAGTGACCATCCTCGCAAAAGTGGTTTTCGGCGCGGATGGCAATCCTTTCGATTATCCGTGTGAGGGGATTACAAATATCAGCGCTGACGCCATCGCCGAGGCCGGAAAACGCGGGAAACGCTTCAAATTGATCGGCCGCGTTTGGCGTGAGGGGAGTATCGTTAAAGCGGAGGTGGCACCCCGGGAAGTTGAACTCAGCCATCCTCTGGCGGGAGTGATGGGCGCCTCGAATGCCCTCACCTTCGTGTCCGATACCCTGGGCGAAGTGACGGTCGTCGGTCCGGGCGCGGGGCGCCGCGAGACCGGCTTCAGCCTGCTCAACGATATTATTCAGATCGCCAAATAAAATCGGGCTTAATTCCCATTTTTTGAATTTCCTGTTCCATTTCCCTGCTTGAATCGTCTTTTCATGATTTCCGCAAAAAAAAAGGGCGGAAGTTTTCTTCCGCCCTTATTATTTCTAAAACTTGGATGAAGCTGTCGACTACTTGACCTGTTCTTCAATCCAGTCGGTGGTGACTGTTTTCGGCCGTTCGATCGGCAGTCCGAGAGCGCGATCCCAAACCAGGGATGCGAGGACGCCGAGGGCGCGGGAAACACCGAAGAACACGGTGTAGAAGTCGTACTGGGTGACGCCGTAGTGGACGAGCAGACATCCGGAATGCGCATCGACGTTGGGCCAGGGATTCTTGGCTTTGCCGTGTTCTCTGAGGATGTCGGGCGCGACCTCATAGATGGCGCTGACGACCTGGAATATCTCGTCGTCGGGGCAGTGCTTGAGGGCGAATTCCCTCTGGGCCATGTATCGGGGATCGGTTTTACGGAGAACCGCATGTCCGTAACCGGGGATGACCTTTCCGGCGTTAAGCGTATCCCACAGGAATTTTACCAGCTCTTCCTTGGTGGGGACGCCGCCGAGCTCTTCTTTGACGTCCATGATCCAGCGCAGCACTTCCTGGTTGGCCAGTCCGTGCAGGGGGCCTGCCAATCCGCACATGCCGCCGGCCAGGGAATAATAGGCATCAGAAAGCGCGGAGCCGATGAGGTGCGTCGTGTGAGCGGAAACGTTGCCGCCTTCATGGTCGCTGTGAATGACCAGATAAAGCCGCATGAGTTCCTTGAAGGTTTCGTCTTGAACTCCGGTCATGTTCGCGAGGTTGCCGCCCCAATCGAGGTTGGGATCCGAAGGGATGTGCTGATCATCGAAGTATTCCTTGCGGTAGATGTAGGCCGCAATTTTGGGGAGCTTGGCGGTCAGATTCATAACATCTTCGAATGTTGGATCCCAGTATTCGCGTTTGTTGATGCCTTCCCGGTATCTCTGTGCGAAGACGGAGTCTTTCTGCAGTGCGGAGATGGCCGCTACGAACTGGGTCATGGGGTGCGTCCCCTTGGGGATGGCCTTAAGGACATCGATGACGTACTGAGGTAGATCCCCTCTTTTCTTCCATTCATCACCGACTTCCTTGGCATCGGCTTCCGTCGGCAGGTCGCCTGTCAGTAACAGATAAAACAAGCCTTCGGGAAGGGGTTCTTCACCACCCGGAGCCTTGGGAAGTTTTTCCTGCAGCTGGGGGATGTTGAAACCGCGGAAGCGGATCCCTTCAAATGGATCGAGAGCCGAAGTCTCGGTTACGATGCATTTCACGCCGCGGGCGCCGCCGTAAGCCTGTGCGATCGTGACGTCGGAAATCACCTTGTCCCCGTGCTCAGCGATGACTTTTTTCACCCGCTGCTGCATGGGACCCATTTTTTCTTGGAATGTTGCCTTGAGAGACATGTTGAGACCTCCTTGAAGCTATTTTTGGATAGTATTTGCCTCTTCCGATTTATCGGTAAGCCGAAATATAGCATTGTGTCCGTGCGATGTCAATCGAATTCCCCTCCCCGATGAAAAACTTGTTTTTCGGGGTGTTTCGGATGAAACCATCCGATACGCTTTTTGATTTTCCATCCTCAAAGAGCCTGTATCCTATACTCGATTCCGCTTCCGCGGCGTTCAGGGTTTGGGTTGACATGCGTCCCCTGAAATCATTATCATGGATTCAATTCTTTGCGAAGGAGAACACAATGGGTGCATTCCTGGTTTTGGTGGTCATTATAGGAATAGTCCTGGTTTTTGCCGTCGGTATCTACAACGTTCTGGTCACGCTACGCAACCGGGCCGACAATGCATGGGCTCAGGTTGACGTTCAACTGCGTCGGCGTTATGATCTTATCCCCAATCTAGTGGAAACGGTCAAGGGCTATGCCAAACACGAGCGGGAAACATTCGACAGCGTTACCAAGGCCCGGACTCAGGCCATGAATGCCACGACGGTTAAGGATCAGGGCCAGGCGGAAAACATGCTGGCCGGTACCTTGAAATCATTGTTTGCCGTGGCGGAAAACTACCCTGAACTCAAA
>Ga0180433_10011471_pt1 | contig 10505 bp, 11 predicted proteins | sample SS_ome_8_FD_132980 | JGI IMG/M metagenome (GOLD analysis project Ga0180433, IMG submission 132980) | Hypersaline lake sediment archaeal communities from the Salton Sea, California, USA - SS_1_D_1 metaG | ecosystem: Environmental > Aquatic > Non-marine Saline and Alkaline > Hypersaline >...
GAATCAAACATGCATTGCCCTTAATGCGGAAACAGAAGAGTGGAAGCATCATTAATATGTCATCCATTTGCGGATTGGTTGGACATAAATATACTCCCGAGGCTTATACTGCTTCCAAAGGTGCTATTACAATGTTAACAAAATCTATAGCAGTAAGATATGCCAGAGATGGAGTTAGAATCAATTCCCTTCACCCCAGCACTGTAAGGACTGTTTTGGTCAACAAAATGCTATCGGACCCTGAAAAAATGCGGGAAAGGATTGGTGAGATACCTCTGGGCAGATTGGCTACAGTGACCGATGTGGTGAATGCTGCACTTTATCTTGCTTCAGATGAATCATCTTTTCTAACCGGTGTATCTCTGCCGGTTGACGGAGGCTTAACAGCTTACTAAAATCACCTATTGATTTTTAGATATTCAAAATCGGAAAAAACTTATATTGGAATCTATTCCTATCTTCTAATCATACAAATTTATAGAAACATTTCTTTTCAATATGTTATAATAACACATTATTATAAATAGATTTATAGCGTAAAAAAATTGGGGTACAGACAAATGAAATTAAAGATGGTAGAAAAGCGGCAGGAAAAAGAAGATGTTTTTAGCTTTATATTTCAACCCCAGGAGCCTGTTTCCTGGCGAGCAGGGCAATTTGTTCTTTATAGGATTCCTCATGAAAATCCTGATGATAGGGGGGATACCCGGATTTTTACCATTTCATCTCCTCCTTATCAAAAAAAGATTATGCTTACCACGCGCTATTTCTTCCAGGAGAGTAGTTCTTTTAAGCAGGCTCTTTTTGCTAAAGAGGTGGGAGATTTTGTAGAAGCCCTAAAAATACAGGGAGATTTTACAGTAGAAGACGCAAATAAGAAAATGGTATTTATAACAGGGGGCATAGGCATTACCCCGTTTCATTCTATTCTTTTAGACTTGGAGAACAAGAAAAACATACAAGACATTATATTGATCTATAGTAATAAAAATGAAGAAAGCATTGTTTTTAAAGATACAATGAATCGGTTGGAGAAACAGTTTCATGGATTTAAAATTCGTTATATTTTCTCACCCCAGCGTTGCGATCAGGAATTAATTAAAGAATCGGTTCCAGATATTGAAAAGCGAATTTTCTATATATCAGGACCAATGGCAATGGTTAAGTCGGTGGAGGAGGCGTTGCGCCAGCTTAATGTAGATAGGGAAAAGATCAAAAAAGATTATTTTCCCGGAACAGGTGAATAGTAAAAAGAAATTACTTCAGGTTCATTTCAAAATATTAAAATAATTCAGGAAAATGTGGAAAATAAGATTTCTGTACCGAATAGTTCGGTTGATTTTATCCTGACGTGAAAATACTCAAAAAATACTAATCAGTAACTGGAATTTATTTAGCCATAAAAACCAACCTTCTTTGAAGGCGATAATGGTTAAATAAAATGGTTTTACCATAAAGATTAATCTGTGCTACCTGAATACTTTTTACCTGAAATCCCAAGATAGAAGCAACAAAGAATCAAAAATGAAGGAATAGCATATGGAACAATTCTCAGTAGAACAAAAGAAGATCAATGTTATTAATTTGGGTGTCACTGATTATGAAGTGGTATTGCAAATACAGGAAAAACTATTGCAGTTAAGGCAGGGAAATCACATTAATGATACCCTGCTTATCCTGGAACACGAACCGGTGATTACCATCGGGAAAAGGGGAAGTCGTAATAATATCTTGGTTCCCAGGGAATTTTTAGCAGAGCAAGGCATAAAAGTTTGTTCCATTGGACGGGGCGGAGATGTAACCTATCATGGTCCCGGACAGATTATCGGTTACCCTATCATGCGCTTTCAGGACCATGTTCCCGGAGTCAGAGAGTTAGTACGCAGCTTGGAAGAGATTTTTGTCCAATTACTTAATGATCATTACCAGATTAAAGCCGAACGCGATTCTGAACATCCAGGAGTCTGGGTTGGTAATGATAAAATTACAGCGATTGGTCTATTAATTCGTTCAGGTGTTACCATGCATGGCTTTGCCTTCAATGTCAATACCGACTTAAATGCCTTCCAGTGGATATTATCCTGTGGTATTTTGGGAAAAGGTATAACTTCAATGAAAAAATTAACCGGGAAGGAACAGGAGATCAGTCTGGTCAAAGATCTGGTTGTCCAATATTTTAGTCAAATTTTCCACCTGAAGCCTTACTGGAAAAACAAACAGGAACTCAAAAAAATGTTAGAGCTCTCATCATGAATATGAAAAAGCCGGAATGGCTAAGAATAAGATATCGAAAAAATGAACAAACAGAGCAAATTATATCCCTGCTTAATCGTTTATCCCTGCATACCGTTTGTCAGGAAGCCATGTGTCCCAATCTCTTTGAGTGTTTTGGTAAAAAAACAGCCACTTTTATGATTTTGGGAAAAACCTGCACTCGAAATTGTACCTTCTGTAATGTGCACAAAGGAGAACCCGATCCTATTGATATTCAGGAACCCGATCATCTGGTACAGGCAGTAAGAGAGCTTGCTTTGAACTATGTAGTTATTACCTCGGTAACCCGTGATGATTTACCGAATGGTGGTGCAACCCAGTTTATCCAGGCAATCCAAAAATTACATCAGTTTTCTAACGAACTGCTGGTGGAAGTCCTGATCCCCGATTTTAAGGGTAACCTGGATGCGCTTACCGGTGTGGTCAAGGCAGGTCCCGATGTGTTGAATCACAATGTCGAAACAGTCCTTCGCTTATATCCCGAAGTCCGGCCTATGGCTGATTATAGACGTTCCCTCACTGTTTTAAAAAAGACCAAAGAGATCGCTCCGAAAATGCTTACCAAATCAGGAATAATGGTAGGTTTGGGTGAGAAAAAAGAAGAGGTTTTAAAGGTTTTCCATGATTTAAGAGAAGTTGATTGTAATATGTTGACCATCGGCCAATATCTGGCACCTTCACGCTCACATCATCCTATTGTGGAATATATTCATCCGGATCAATTTGCTTTTTATGAAAAAAAGGCATATCAGATGGGATTTAGAGGTGTGGCATCTGCACCACTGGTCAGAAGTTCCCATAGGGCAAAAGAACTGTTTATAGCCTGCCGTTAATGATTTTACTAGCTTTTCTACTTTTCATTTTAGTAACGTTTCATTCTTAATTATGTTATAATTTTTAAGATAGTTTTTCTATCTTTACATTCATTTAGGAAGGATAATTTTCTAAATTGTTTACAGATTTGTCTGGAAAAGAGAAGGATGGCATTACTGTAATCGGTGCTGCCAACATAGATATTAAGGGGAGACCAAAAAATGTAATCCAATGGGAAACTTCCAATCCCGGAACAATTCGGGTTGATCACGGGGGAGTGGGGAGAAACATTGCTCATTATTTAGGATTACTCAATATCCCGGTGACCTTTTTGGGGGCTGTCGGTGATGATGATGAAGGCAAGGAAATATTGGAAAAGCTGAGAAATGCCCAGGTGCAGACCAGGGAAGTGATTCAATCCAAGAAGGATCCTACAGGAAAATACCTGGCTATTCTAGATGAAAAGGGAGATATGCAGGTAGCAGTCAGTGATACGGTGATTATGAAGAGAGTAACCCCGCGCTATCTCATTGCCAAGGCGGGAATGATTAAAAAGAACCGTTTTGTCATTATTGATGCCAATCTGACCACTCCGGCCATTCATTATATTGCCTATTTATGCAGCAAGGAGAAAATTCCATTGATCGTTGACCCGGTTTCTATGGTTAAAAGTAGAAAATTGTTGGGCATTTTATCTAAAATCAATTACTTAACACCGAATAATAGTGAGCTTGGTGCACTTACCGGAATCGTTATTCGGACTTCGGCAGATCGGCTGAAAGCAATACAGAAACTGATGAAAAAAGGTGTTAAAAATATTGTACTGACCAATAGTGCCAGGGGGGTTTTTATCTTTTCTCAACAATTCCCGGATGGGACATTAATAAACACCAGACGGAGAAAAATGGCTGATAGTACCGGCGCAGGAGATGCACTGGTAGCCGGTATGGCTTATGGGTTGTACCATGATTATAAATTTTTAAAGGCGGTTCAAATCGGATTAATTTTATCTGGTTTGAATGTAACATCTCCCGAGTCAGTGTATTCACAAATTAATGAAAGTCTATTAAAAAAGAAGATTATAAGGATGTTTAAAATTTTATGAAATCAATGGATTATTTTGACATTTCAGAAGAAATCAAAGAAGCAATCAATAGAGGAAATACAGGTAAAGCGGTTGTAGCTCTGGAATCAAACCTGATTACCCATGGCTTGCCTTTTCCTGATAATATTACTACAGCCTTAAATATGGAAAAGAATATTCGGGATGAAGGTGCTATACCGGCAACAGTTGCCATATTAAATGGTAAAATAAAAGTTGGCTTAACTCATGATGAAATCGAAAACCTGGCTCATTCTAAAGATACAGTTAAAGCAAGCCGAAGAGATCTATCTGCTATCATTGCCAAAGATATGTATGCCGGCACCACAGTTGCCTTAACTATGTGGATAGCCTATCGCTGTAAAATATTGTTTTTTGCTACGGGCGGAATCGGAGGAGTTCACCATCATAATGGACAGGCCACCATGGATATTTCTGCCGACTTAACTGAACTTGCCAAAACTCCTGTTGCAGTAATCTGTTCCGGTGCCAAATCCATTCTGGATTTACCGCGCACCCTGGAATACCTGGAGACCATGGGTATCCCGGTTTTGGGTTTTCAGACCAATGAATTCCCTGCTTTTTACAGTCAATCCAGTCATTTGAAGGTTGACTATCTTCTGAAGGATGTCCAGGAGGCTGCGGAAATTGTAAGGACACATCTACGGCTAAAATTAGATACCGGATTGCTCATAACCAACCCGGTGCCCACCGAATTTGCTCTGGGGAAGAAGAAAATGGATCACTGGATTGCTAAAGCCCAGGAAATAGCCGATAAGGAAAATATCAAGGGAAAACAGCTTACCCCGTTTTTGCTCAATAAAATCAAGGAACTAAGTGAGGGAAGGAGTTTAAAGGCCAATATAGAATTACTGAAACACAATGCTCAGATTGCAGCCAGAATTGCTCTTGCTTACCGGAAATTACTTTCTTCCATATAGATTTTAACAGGCATCTAATTTGAAAACCTGTTCTCTGAGCTGTTTGATGGCTTTATTACGTCGATAGTTAACTAACTGTTGGGATAAACTCATTATTTCTCCGATTTCAGAATCCCGATACCCCCACCAGTAATAGAGTAAAATAATTCGCCTGTCCTGCGAATCAAGTTGATTTAATTTTTCCCAAATAATCATTTTGTCAACATGTTGTTCGATACTTTTCTCTGACATTTTTACCCCCATTTTATAGTATTTGGTCGCTATTATTTGGTATTTAGTTAAAGAAAAAACTAATTAAAACTATTAATCAAATTTACATCCGAGAATCACAAGGATAATTTGTTATTGGTTATTTTTTTGTATAAGAATTTAGATATATAGCTCAATTCATTGACATTCATGAATTAGATGTTTAATTACTATGAATGTTTAAATTATTTTACTAGATACCAACGACTAAATACTAACGACCATTTATGTTTTATCTAAAAACTGAAAACTATAAACTAAAAACCATATTTTTTCCAATTATTCCCACACATTCTTCTCCAATACACCCATAAACCCCATTTAATTCTTTTCTTCATATAACCGGCAAAGGTTATCGGTGGCATTTCCTGGTAGCGATAGACACCAAGAATAAAGATCAGAGCAGCCTGCTGATAAGCATCTTCATATTCCAGTCCCATCTGATAGAAGAAACTTGCTTGCTTTTTTAGCAAAGGATTAAATTGCTGTAATAACAGGGACATTGCTTGTTTGTCTTCCTTTTGTGCTTTATAAATCAAATGATTATAATTGGTCATCATTACCTCCTATGTAAATTAGTTCTGAGTAATTTATTACTTCATGTGAACAGGTATTATCATAAGACATTGCTAATGTATTTGTAGTCTAATCTCAGTAAAATATCGGGGAAAATTTACCCTAATTTCTGACAGGAATGAGGAAAAAACCAATAAAGAGAAGAGGATTTAAAATGAGTAAGAGTTAGAATAAACCAGCTTGAAAAAAAAATAATATTAGAGTAACATAAATAATTACAAGAGGAACGTTAATGTAAAAAGTACATTCTTTGTGCTTATAGAATGTAAAATAATATTTCTCGATTCTATCTTTAAATTAATTAATTAAGGAAAAAAATGAGAAAATTCATCATCATTTTTCTAATTTTTACTTTTTTACTGTTTTCACCTGTTTATATTTTGTCCCAGGAAGATGAAGAAGTTATTTATTCCCAACGTCGCCAAGCCATGGTATATAATCAACTAACTGCCCGGGATATTATAGACCCAATGGTTTTAAAAGCCATGAATAAAGTTCCCAGGCATAAATTTGTCGATAAAGCGATTCAGGATGAAGCATATAACGATTATCCCCTGGGTATCGGTAAGGGTCAGACTATTTCCCAGCCCTATATCGTAGCCTTGATGACACAACTGCTGGAACTGAACGGAGACGAAAAGGTTCTGGAAATCGGAACAGGTTCCGGTTATCAGGCAGCTATTCTGGCAGAGATTGTTGATGAGGTGTATACCATTGAGATCTATGAATCCTTATCCCTGCAGGCAAAAGAATTATTGGACAAGTTAGGTTATAATAATATTCAATTCAAGATCGGAGACGGATATTATGGTTGGGAAGAGGAGGGACCCTTTGATGCCATTATTGTCACCTGTGCCCCGGACCATGTTCCCCCACCTTTATTACAGCAAATTCATCCGGATCATGGTCGAGTGGTTATTCCGGTAGGCGGTATATGGATGGTGCAAACATTGATGAAGATTTACTTAGATGAGGGGAAGAGAGTCTCCGAAGGCATTACCGGTGTTCGTTTTGTTCCTATGATCAGTCAGGTTGATTAGTTATTTCTGTTTATTGTTCTTATTAAAAATCATTAAACGAAAAGTGATGTAAGAAATGAAAAAGATAAAAATTGGAATACCTTATTCACTCTATTTTTATGAATATTATCCACTCTGGAAAGAATTTTTGACCCGTCTGGGTGCAGAAGTTATTCTATCTCAACCGACCAATAAGAAAATTCTTGATCTGGGGATTCGTTCTGCCTTAAGTGAAATCTGCCTTCCGGTTAAGATATTTTATGGGCATGTGTTGAGTTTAACAGACCAGGCAGACTGTATTTTAATTCCCAGGATGGTCTGTATAGAAAAAGGTGCTTTCTTTTGTCCAAAAATGATTGGACTGCCGGATATGGTGAAAAGTTCTCTTAGTTCTTTATGTCCTATGGTGAGTCCTATTATTGATGTTCGACAATCCTATGGTTCCTGGAAAAATAGCTTGTTTCAAGTGGGACAATTAATAACCGATAACTCTGTAAATATCTCCAGAGCGTTTTCTGTCTCCTGGGAAAACTTTCAGAATAATTATTTAACTAATCTTTTAGATCCAAATGTTCTTCGTTTAGATAATTCCCGAAAGAATAGCCAAAAGATATCCAAACAGTATGATGATATGCCCATCAACATTGCAGTACTGGGTCATGATTATCTGATTAACGATTCCTATATCAATCTGGATCTAATACAAAAATTGAAGAAGATGAATGTCAATGTGTTGACACCGGAGATGGTTCACCCTAATACTATCAAAAAGCAATTAAAAAAATTATATAAACCCATTTTCTGGAGTTTATCCAGGAGGGTGGTGGGTGCCGCCTTCTATTATTTTGAAAAACAGGTAGAAGGAGTTATTCATCTGACTTCTTTTGAATGCGGGGAGGACTCTATGGTGGGCGAACTGATCCACCATCAAAGTCAGCAATATCCCGCAGTTTCCTTTACTGAATTTGTCTTTGACGAACATACAGGGGAAGCCGGAATTAATACCCGTATTGAAGCTTTTCTTGATATGATCAGGAGGAAAAAGAGATATGAAATTGGCTTTGCCCCGACTTGGTAACATTGATGTTATTAATGAAACCATTATATCTGATATGGGTCATGAACTGATTGAGACGCCACCAAACACGAAAAAGACAATGGATTCGGGGGTCAGGTATTCACCTGAGTACTGCTGTCTGCCATTGAAGATTGCCCTGGGTAATATGATTGAAACTCTGGATCTAGGTGCAGAAGGATTAATCATGGCCGGAGGGTGGGGACCATGCCGTTTTGGTTATTACGCCCAGGTTCAAAGAGATGTATTATTGGATTTGGGATATAACTTTAAAATGATTATTTTGGAGCTTCCCCGTAAAGAAAGTTTAAAGACTTTGTGGGATAACATTAACCTGCTGCGAAATGGTAAAAGCTGGTTTTATATGATAAATCAATATCGATTTTCCTGGCAGCAAATCCTGTTAATGGAGGAATTGGAAAAAAATTCCTTGCAGGTTCGCCCCCGGGAAAAGAAGAGAGGCGCTGCATCACGCATACTATCGGAAAGTCTTATCCGAATCAAACATGCCAAAGACCAGAAAACACTGGAACAAATTAAAAAGGAAACAATGAGTCAATTTGATGATATGACTAACTTTCATAAGAAGGATCTTATTAGAGTAGCAATGGTGGGCGAATTCTATGTGTCACTGGAACCCTTCTCCAATCATCACCTGGAAGAGAAGCTGGGTTACCTGGGCGTAGAAGTGGTTCGTAAGAATTCCATCGAAGCATGGATTGCACCCATTATGAAATTACATATCTTTAAGGAAAGTTTTAAAGAAGAAGAAGAAATTGAAAAGGCAGCCTATCAGTATCTGGCTCATTCGGTAGGCGGTGAAGGTCAGACCACCGTGGGGAATGTAGTCCTTGCTCACCGGGAAGATTTAGATGGTGCCATTCAGGTTGTCCCCTTTACCTGTATGCCTGAAATCGTAGCCGAAACCATATTAAAAAAAGTAAGTGAGGATCTGGACTTCCCCACCCTGACCTTAACTTATGACGAACAAACCGGAGAAGAAGGGCTTAATACGCGTATCGAAGCCTTTATTGATTTACTCAAGATGAGAAGAAGAAAGGGAGTTAAGGTATCATGAAGACATTTTTAGGGATTGATGTAGGTGCAGTCAGCACCGACCTGGTTTTGTTGGATGAAAATAATAATGTGCTCAGTGATGTTTATCTTCGGACACAGGGACAGCCCATTGAGATGATTAAAAAAGGTCTTTCTATGATTAGAAAAGAGAACCAGGGGATTTCTCTGGAAGTCCTGGGTGTTGGTACTACAGGTAGTGGAAGAGTCCTGGCTGGTGCTATGGTGGGAGCTGATATTATTAAAAATGAAATTACCGCTCATGCCGTAGCAGCTCTTTATATCAATCCGGATGTGCGGACCATTTTTGAGATAGGCGGACAGGATTCCAAGATGATTATTCTGCAAAACGGAGTCGTGGTTGATTTTGCCATGAATACTATCTGTGCAGCTGGTACTGGCTCATTTCTGGATCATCAAGCCTATCGTCTGGGAATACCTATAGAAGAATTTGGAGATTATGCCTTGCGTGCCCAAAATTCAGTCAGAATAGCCGGCAGATGCACTGTTTTTGCCGAATCGGATATGGTACATAAACAGCAGATGGGTTATAAAGAGGAAGATATTATTGCTGGTTTATGTGAGGCAATGGTACGTAATTATCTCAATAATGTAGGTAAAGGGAAAAAGATATCATCCCCTATCTTTTTTCAGGGTGGTGTAGCAGCTAACTCCGGTATTAAAAAAAGTTTTGAAAAAGAGATCGGTCATGCAGTAATTGTTCCGGAATATTACCGGGTGATGGGCGCCATTGGCGCAGCCTTGCTGGCTAAGGAAGAAATGGAGCAAAATCCTCGCCAATCTGCATTTTACGGTCTTGAGCTGGTAGATAAGGAATACCAGACCAGCGGTTTTGAATGTGACGGATGCCCCAATCATTGTGAAGTGATTGAAATTAATGTTGACGGAGAACTTGTTGCCCGCTGGGGAGACCGCTGCAGCAAGTGGTCTTTAGGATATCAAGCGATAAGATAGGAAGCTGAAGTTTCTGTTTTTAGTTTATCGTTTGTTTATAGTTTTTAGTCTAAGATCGTGGAAATATTCTTCTGATAAATTTCATTCCATATGTTCTTTAAAAAAATATATATTGATTTCCATTCTTACATTTTTCCATTATTGCTATAGGGTATGCTTAGAATATGTTTGATTTTGTTATTACAAAAAAAGGAAGCAATCTCATCCACTTATACTCAAAGCATTTATTACTGTAGATTTTACCGAAAACCGAAAACTGTATTTATATCTTGCAAAAATGCACTATTCCATTCTAGCAAGAATACATGTGAAAAAAATTTTCTTTTCTGAAAACTGACAAACAATAATAGAAAACTGTTTTTTCTATCTCACATCTCGCAACTTAATATTTGATAAACTGGGCAATA
>Ga0180433_10011472_pt1 | contig 10504 bp, 3 predicted proteins | sample SS_ome_8_FD_132980 | JGI IMG/M metagenome (GOLD analysis project Ga0180433, IMG submission 132980) | Hypersaline lake sediment archaeal communities from the Salton Sea, California, USA - SS_1_D_1 metaG | ecosystem: Environmental > Aquatic > Non-marine Saline and Alkaline > Hypersaline > Sediment...
CTCGATGTTCACCGCCGCCGGAAGAGACGCGATGTGGCAGGCGGCGGTCTCAACCAGAACGCCCAGCGCCGTAGTGTCGCCGCCCATTCCCTGAGGGCCGATTCCCGTGGCGTTGATCTTCTCGAGCGTCTCAATTTTCCAGCGCCGCGTAGAAGGCCTCCGGATGTCCGGCGCCCAGCGGGCGAAGAAGGGCCTTTTTGCTCAGCAGGCAGCACAGCTCATTCCAGAGTTGCTCCATAGCTGAAATCTTGTCCAGCGGCAAGGCGAGCTTCATTAGTGTACTACTTCATTCAATATGTACTGCGGATAGTATACTTAATGGCGCCCTTATTTGCAATCACCTGTTTCTGTCTTGAACGCTGGCTGACCGTTGATCTTACGCAGACGGTTATACCGGTTGGCAAATGTTGCTTGAAGCCATTGCATGCCTGTCGAGAGTGTCGCATCAACTGTCTCAAGCGCAAGGTGGTACTGTTATTCATCACGCAATACGAGTGAATGATCCAATTGTATTTTTGGCAGGCTTCAAACAGCGTCTTTTCGAAGGATTTGCTACTGCCTTCCGTTGCAAATACAGCCAGACGATAATTGCCTCGGTTCAACACGTGGTACATCCCACCAGGATGTTCTATTCGCAGACTTCTAGGCAAGACATCATGATAAACTCCGCGTTGAATGGGTGCAATATAAAACATCGCAACCTGACCCTTTTTTACTTTGCACCGACGGGCGATTTTTCGGATAATCCTCATCGTAACATTGTAATCAGGAGTGTGCAAATGGGACAATCGATGTTTCGCGGCTTCCGCAGTACAGGCTGTTTTATCCTGCTGACGGCATTCTTGTCGATCCCGCCATTTTTTTGCTGCGGTGCGCCAATCCTTTCAGTCGACTACAGATCCATTATCAGCCAGGGTGACCTTCACTACGAGACCCCCGTGGTCCGCAGTGACGACGGCCTCCCCGTCGGCAACGGAACGATGGGCAGCCTGGTCTGGACGGAGCCGGCGGCGCTGAAGTTCCAGATCAACCGCGTGGACGTTTACGCAAGCAACTGCGAAACGACCAGCTTCAACGCCCGGGACTGGGACTACGCGTGGGCTTGCGGATACGTAGACATAGACTTTGTCGACTTCGGCAAGGACGTCTTCGACGAGGAAAAGACCGTCCAGCACCTAGGCATATACGATGGCCTTGCGGCCGTTGAGGGCAACGGCGTCAGGGCGCAGGTACTTGCCTGGCACAAACGGGACGTGATGGCGGTTCATGTCGAAGACTCCCGAAAAAAGCCGCAGTGCATAAAGGCCAACCTGAGAATGATACGCCACCTGGCAACTTCGTTTCCCGGCCAGAGCACCGAGTATGCAAACCGCAAGACCTCGGTGGTAAAAACCAAACATCACACGGCCACAAGCAAGCTGCACGTGCGTCAGACCTCCGCCGGCAAGTGCATCGTTCTGACACAGGTCTTCGAGGAGGGAGGCTATTACTGCGGCTCTGCGGTGGCCGTCGGCATCGCCGGAAGAAATTCGAAGGCCATGATCGCCGAGGTAACCGAGGCCCGGCTTGCCGCCGAGCCCGGCGCCGGTGCCTTTACGATTCTCATCACCAGCGCGGCAAGCTTCGACCGGGGCCGTGATATTATTGGTGAGGCGCTGGCAGCCCTCGAAGAGGCGGCGCAAGCGGGTTTCGACAAGCTTCTGCAGGACAACAAGGCTTGGTGGCACAATTTCTGGAGCAAATCCTACGTGCGGCTTCACAGCGCCGACGGCAATGCCGACTTCGTTCAGGCCCACTACGCGTACTATCTTTACTTGATGGCCTCCAGCAGCCGGGGCAGGCTCGCGCCCAATTTCGGCAGCATGCTCTGGAGCACCGGCGGAGATTACTCCACGTGGGGCGCGCAGCAGTGGTGGGGCAACCTGAGGTGCATTTATTATGCCTTGTTTGAAGCCAACCACATCGAGCTTATCGACCCGATGTTCGCCATGTACTCAGGCATGTACGAGGCCTGCGCCACTGCTGCACGCCAGCAGTGGGGTGCCGACGGTATCTACATCCCGGAAACAGCTTTCTTCGACGGCCTGGCCAAGCTTCCTGAGGATATTGCAGCCGAGATGAGGGACCTTTACCTTTTATGCAAGCCTTGGAGCGGGATGTCGGATCGTTTCAGGCGCTTCGCTGATGTCAGGCACCCGCATTCGAGCCGCTGGAACTGGAAGTCGGATGGCAGGTGGATCGACGGCCAGTGGGTTTACAGAGACCGGATGGACGGCCCGTACGGCTGCGTCGTGCACCTGTTCGCCAGCACCGCTGAAGTCGCTTACTTCTACTGGCTCCGCTACGAGCACACGCAGGACACCGAGTGGCTTAGAAAAAGGGCCTATCCCATGATAAAAGGGGCGGCCCAGTTCTACCGCACGTACCCGGGCGTTCAAAAAGGCACGGACGGTCTGTACCATATCACCAACGTCAACAACTACGAAACTTACGATCCGGGCCAGACCGGGAACCGCACCGACACGCCCAGAGAAATCTCCGCGATGCGCGGCATCCTGCCGATCGCGATAAAGGCTTCGGAGATGCTCGGCATCGACAGCGACCTCAGGGAAGACTGGAAGGAGCTTCTCGATAACCTTGTGCCGCTCAAGGACTGGCGGCACGGCCCAACGATTTCGTTCGACCACTACACCGCCGAAACCGGTGATCCAGCCCGCAGCGCCTTTGCCGATCGTGTATTTTACCCGGGCGGCCTTCCGGAAGACGAGGAGGTTGCAGGGCTGTCGGGGCTGCCGATCTTCGCGGCGATTTACGGCCGTGCCGATCTGTTTGGAAAGGCCGTTGTCAGCCAGTTGCGCGGTGAAATCCTTAACAAGAGAAGCTGCCGATTCAACGAAATCGGACGCGTCGGCGTCCTTCGCAACCGAATGGATCTCAGCGAGGGAGTCAACTGCGTCAGCGCCGAGAGGCTAGGGCTGGCCGCCCACGGCCTCCAGCTCGCCCTGTGCCAGAGCGTCCCGCCGGGTCCCGCCGGCGCGCCCGTGATCCGGCTGTTCGAGGCCTGGCCGGGAAAATGGGATGCGGCCTTCAAACTCCTCTGCCGCGGCGCTTTTGTCGTTTCGTCCTCGATCAGGAACGGGACGGTCGAGTTCGTCGAGATCGAGCCGCAGCGAGGCGGCGTCTGCCGCCTGCGGAATCCCTGGCCGGCACAGAGGCCGGTGTTGTACCGAGACGGCGAAAAGGCCCAGATGCCTGAAGGCGATCTGCTCGAGCTTCAGACCCGCGCGGGACAGAAGCTGCTGATCGTTCCGGAGGGTTGCACGCCGGAAAAGCTCAAGCGCGTCGTAAACGCCGGAACAGAACGCTAAGCCGGCCGTCTGACGACAGCCCATTTTTCGGTACATGCCTGTTCTATACAACATTCTGTCACGACAAGGCGGTTTCCATGGGGCTGGAGCCCAGGAAACCGGTCAAACCCGGCAGATAGCCCACCGGCGGTATCGTGCGGCCGCTTCCCCGGTTCTGGATAGTTGAGATACAGACATTACAACCCCGCTGCCTGCCATCGCCGATGGAATTTGTATGCACCCCACAACAAGGCGGCAGTAAAACCTGCTCTATCTCTATATCCTTGCTTTTTGCTAGACAAGCAATCTCTAAGTTCTTTTTCCGTCAAGCCATCCGAAGCCATTGTTCCGCGATGGATAAACCAAATCAGCAAAACGGCGGTTTACTTCACGACCTTTATATCGCCGACTATCCACCAGCCGTCGGCTGTTCTCGCCCCCTGTACAGCCAGCTTGATACCCGGGACGCTTCCCGCGGTTGTGTCCACGATAGCGCAGCCCAGTCTATAATCTCCCGCGGATACGCCGGCAAAATCAACGGATAGCCCGTACGAAAACTCCGTTCCGTCTATCCAGTCGGATGGTTCGGCTTCCGTATCCACGGTGAGTGAAACCACTTCGTCGTCGGATTGGCGCAGAAGCGCAAACGCAACCTTATACTTGTAGTTCCACTGGCTGGTATGGTTGGGCAGCACACCGACGCCGGAGTTTTTCCACCTGTGCGATATGAGAAAATGATCCTGCGCCCGAACCAACCGAGGATAAGAGATTTCCAGCGGCACAAGGCGGTACCCCCCCCTTTCGATGAACTCCTGCACCATATCAGGCGCTTCCGTGAACCACGCTTCCGTATCGCTGGGGATGCGCAGGTCCAAGGTATTGGCCCGGCAGTATAGGGCCTGGTCAAGAACCTCTCTGAACAACTCGCGAAGGGAGTCATAGCCGTCGCCCCTCCACCACGATTCCGAGGATCGCAGGCTGTGGTAGCAGTTCTCCGCATAGAACGGCACGGCGGAAAACTTGCCGCGGATACGGTCCATTTCGGACTGAGGAAACCACAAAGGACATCCGAGGCTGTCCCTGCGCATCACGTAGCCGTACCGGTCGATCGCAACATTGTCAAGATTATCCCATCCCCATGAGTTATACTGGTACTGCACGCCCAGCAGAACATGCTGGAAGCCGCCGGTGTAGGTCCTGCAGAGCCAATCGAAGACCGCATTGATGTTGGCCGGATTTATGAACTCGATATGGTGACCTTCGCCCCACCAGCCGGTACCGTTGCCATCCACGTAGGCCACCCTGTCAGGGTCGTCATATTCGGCTCCGAATGCGGCAATGAATTGCTCGAACTTGTCCTGAAAAACCGGATCATCCAGGTACGGCGTCCAACCGTCACTGTCATAACCAACGGCGCCGGCATCTCTGACATACTGCGGTGTCGCCTGCCTGTATGAGTCCTGGCTGTCGATATAAATACGGAAGGCGAGCTGCATGTCCCGCCCGGCGGCCCCTTCCACAAGATCGATCCAGTTCTGGTCGTACTGCCACGCATATCGGCCTTCCTGGGGCTCCAGCTCGGACCAGGGGGCCCTCACATACAGGATATTCGCCTGTCTGGCGTATTGGTGCTGCCGGTCCCAATAATTGTCCGCGTCCGGGAAACTGCTGAAGGCATCCACATACATCACCCAGCCCATGGCGGGGTTTTTCAACACGGAAGCGGCGTCTTCCTGAGGGCGCACTACTACCTCCGACGCCTGCATCCAATTAGCCCCGACAGTAGTGAAGTCCAGCGCATTGACGATTCCATCAGTTGCAACGTCGGCAATGTTGCCTCCGGGGCAGCCCAGCCACAGCCACTTATCCGCTAATATCGCCAGATCCCGATAGTCGACGATCTTGTCGGCGTTGAAGTCCCCAAAGGCCGCATCCGGATTCGGCTTCGGCTCGACAATCGTGTGGATGTGCTGCGTAGATGTGCCGAGCACTACATCGCCGCCTCCAGCGTTTGACAGCGCGATAAGGATGGTTTCGTCTTGCTCGGCCATGCAGTCGTTTACTATCTCTACTGTTATGGCGGAGGCAGTTTCGCCGGGGTTAAATGTCAGCGTACCCGGTTCAAGAGCAAAATCCGCTCCCGGTGTCGCCGTGCCACCGGCAACAGCGTAGTCAACGGTGTAGATCCGCCCCTGTTCGGCATTGAACAACAGCACTATTACAGTCGCCTGCCCGGCGGTCTCACTTGCGGCTGAAATACCGCTTTCGAACGAAATGGAAGCGGACCCGCCCAGGAACCGGGCCGGGTCCAGAGCCTCGTCCGAGAGTCTGAACTCATCGATCCTGCCGCAGAAGAACTGGGCCGTCGACATATCTTCCCTTTGGTAGCCGCCGATCGCGAAGCCGGCAGTCGAACCGATCGTTTGTGCCGACGTGCCCGCGTCAGATGCCGCCGGTAAACCATCGATGAAAAGGGTGAGCTTGTCGACGGGGGCGGTTGAATCCCACACAAGCGCCACGTGGGACCATGAATCGTATTCTAAAACCGCGTCGCTCAGATGTGTACAGTTCTCGTTCCAGCCGCCGGGACCCCACTTGCGGATCGCATGCAGTACGTTATCGCCGTCGAGGTAAACGTAAGCGTAGATGTACTCCGAGAACAACCTTCGAACCTGGCCGGCGCCCGCCGAATCGGGATAGACATAAAATTCGATCGTGAACTCACTGAACGCGGCAAAGTCCAGCCCCCCCGCGTCTGGGACAACAAACGTATCGCCGGCATTGTTGCTCCAGTTGTCATTGCTGAATACCGCACCGGCTCCGGACGGGTTGAAAGCAGGATTCGCGGGGCCGTAAGTGATCGTTGAATCAGGATCACCGCCGGGCACAATTTCGGCGGTGTAATTGCCCGTGGAGTCGCCAAGACCAGTGGGTACATCCTGGCCAATGGGCCCGTCAAAGTCGAAAAAAAGTATCGCATCGGGCACGGCAGCAGCCGTCAAGCCCAACACAAGCAACAAAAATATAACCCCAACCGATCTCATACTTCTTATGAAAGGCACGGTGGTTTACCCGAAGCACATTCAAATAATTTGCGCGAAACCGTATTTCATGATACCAAAACAGCGGGCCGGTTCATTACAAAAAAAGACCTTTATCCAGATTGAAACTGCGTCATAACCGCATCGGCCGTAACCAAAACCCGTTTTTCATAAAAAAAGCCTGTACGGCCGCCCGCGCGTGTCCGTGGAGGGCCTCAAATCGAGATGACAACGAGCATTGGAGCCGCCTCCCAAAAGTTTTAATAGGTCGTCGCCGGACGGATATGGGCTTGCATAAGTCAAAACCACATGGTATAATTGCCATTAGTTGGCAGCGAAGCAGCTTTCTTCTTTATCTTTATGTTTGTGAAGGGAGACCAAAATGCGACGAAGACCAATCATGTGTAGCATAACGAGGGTTCAGCCAGCCGCAATCGCTGCGATCGCCCTGTGTATTCTGTCATGCGGCATGGCGGCAGCCGTCGAGGTAAACGACACGCAGACTTGGGGCGCCACGAACCTGTCGCATGACACTTTGACGATTGGTCCGGCGGGCAACCTCACTATCAACGGCCGCACCGATCTTGACGACGGCACGATCATACTCAACGGCGGTGTTTTCACGATCAACGGCGACTTTCACTTTGCCGACACCTCTGCGGACCAAAACCCCGAGGAGATATACCTGTACGCCGGAACCATGACGGTCACCTACACCGAGTCCTATCGCGATCGCGGGGCGGTCGTTTACGTAGGCTCCGGCGAGATGATAACCGGCCAGGTAAGCAACGGCAACCAGTACGACCCGTCGAACACCACCTATTGGGACATAAGGCCGCTGGAAGGCTACGGCCCCGTCCAGATAGAAGATGTCGGCGGAGACCGCAAGAGGATATGGGCTCCGCCGCTCAACGCACAGGTGGAGTTCGAATCAGCCGCTTCGGGGCAGTTGGAAACCGTCGGTACCACCGAGGCGACGGTTGTGGTAAAGCGCGCCGACCCCGGACGTACGTACATGGTAAGCTACTCGGTAACCGGCGGAACCGCCGCCGGCGGTGGAACGGACTACACACTTGATGCTGGAACGCTCACCTTCGCGGCGGGGCAAACGGCCGCCGGCATCGCCATTGCGGTCGTCGACGACGGCCTCGACGAGCAGGACGAAACGGTCATCATCGAGCTTTCCAACCCAACCGGCAACAACCTGGTGCTGGGCGACATCACCCGGCACACCTATACGATAATCGATCCAAGGCCGTCGGTGGGCTTCAATTCGGCGGAAAGCCGGGTCGAGGAAGAGGCCGGGTCGGCGGATGTGACCGTGAGCCTATCGGCCGCCGCTGAGGTGACGGTCGACTACGCCGTTTCCGGCGGCACGGCCACAAGGGACACCGACTATGCCGTGGCCGACGGAACGCTGACATTTACCGCCGGCCAGACCACTGCTAACATCCCCATTGCGATCGTGGCCGACGAGCTCGACGAGGACAATGAAACGGTCATTATGTCCCTGTCGAACGCATCCGGCGCCAAGCTCGGACAGGCGGTTCATACACTGACGATCACCGAGGACCGCCCGTTTTTGAGGGGGGCGTTCTACTTCAGATCGGATTCCGACCCCAGCGCCAGAGTAGGTCCCCACACCGATGTGATGGTCCGCCTCGGCGAGGGCGAGAACAAGCTTATCTTCAGGCGCAACAAGGGCTATCTGCCGGTGTGGTACAGCGAGGAAGCCGGCGAACAGGACCTCCCGGTCGAGGTCGCCCGCGGCGGCTGCGAGACGACCGTCAACTGGTACAGCCGCGTGGAGGTCATCGAGACCAGCCCTGCCAGGGCGGTTGTTCACTGGCGTTACGCCACCAACTGCAGCAGAACCTCGATGGGTATAAGGGACTGGGTCGACGAGTACTTCACCGTCTACCCGGACGGGGCGTGCATACGCGCGATCAAGAACGCCGCCGGCACCAGCTACAGCCAGTGGAACGGCATGGCCCCGGTCTTGAGGAACCTTCAGCTTCTGGCCGAGGGAGTCGCGGATCTTCCGGCGTCCTGGCTGAACCCGGCGACCCTGGTGCTCAACTCAGGCGATTATTCCGACGAGGGCTTCGACGAGACCCAGCGGGCCTATATCCTGCAGACCGACGTTACCTGTTCTCCCACGGCCCTGAACTGCACATTGGACACCTCCGGCGGCAAGTCCGTCCACAATCCCGCTATCGTTGTGAAGAACTGGGGAGACGCCGGTGCCTCGGTTGCCGTCGACGGCAGCGAGCCGGCGCTGTACTACACCGGCTACGCCCCCGACATGTACGGCGATCACCTGGTGGTGTGGCTGGGGATCGAGTCGACCGCCCCGGTGAGCGTTACGATATCCCCCGAGGGCGGAAGCGGCCTGTTCGCCGGCAGGGCCAGGCCGCCGGTGCATTCCTACAGCTTCAACGATTCGCCGCCGCTGCCGCTGGGCTCCCCCGAACCCGGGCCGTTCGGGGCCTACTACACGAACCTGCGGTTCAACGACGTGTTTGACAGCGAGTTCCGGCACGGCGATCACGCCGACGTGGTTGTGCAGTTCGACGACAACGCCCACCGAATGGTCTTCTGGCGGGGCACCAACTACCAGCCCCACTGGGCGGGCGACACCAGCCAGACCCCTCAGAACCCTCATGTGGGTCAGGGCATCGGTATACCGGGCCTTCCGTACTCCTGCTGGTACGGCACCGAGTTCCTCGAGCGGCGCGGCGAGGAATGGGGCATCCCCAGATACCTCGAGCCGATGTCGGACCAGCAGTGCAGGTACACACACGTGCGGATCATCTCCAGCAACCCCGCCCGCGCGATCGTTCAGTGGCGTTACGCCCCCTGTCACATTGATTACCGGTGCAACAACGACGGAGGAGACCCCTGGGGCGATTGGGTCAACGAGTACTACATCATATACCCGGACGCAATCAGCGTTCGGCACTTGATCGGCTGGAGCCGCCGAACGGGCGGTTCTGACGACGAAAACCCGCACTTCGAATACCACGAGGCCATGCCCATCACCAACCCGGGTACGGTTCCGGAGGACAACATCCACCTGAACGCGGTTTCCGCGACCAACTACAGCGGCAGCAAGAGGGACTGGGTCTGGAGCAGCAGCTGCGGCGGCGGGCCGAGCAGTTTCGACGATATAAGCGGCCGCCCCATCATGGTCTTCAGAATGAAGGGAAGCACCGTTCCGATTACAATAACCGACGGCAACCCGACGCTTGACCCGATCTCCGGCCTGCCCGACTGCCGGCTGTTCAACCACTACGACGACTGGCCGGCCTGGCCGGACAAACACCGCAGTTTTTATAAGCAGCCAAACCCGGTTCCGCCGCAATATGATATCTGGTGGGACGACGACATGAGCACCTGCTGCTACAGGTACTTCTGGAAGTATTGTCCTGCGCACTGCTCGACCTACCACGTAAATTGGCGGTCCTGGGTCCACATACAGGATAAGAGGAAGGAAAAGATCATGCTTTTCGGCATGTATGACGCGGGCGAGGCGGCCAACATCAACAACCTTATTCCGCTTGGCCGCTCGTGGGAGTACGCGCCAGGCATAACCGTAACAAGCGCCGGCTTTTCGGGTGGCTCCTATGACAAGACCCAGCGAGCTTATAGGCTTAGCAGGGACTCGCAGCAGGCCGGGCTACTGGAGTTCACCGTCAACGCCTCTTCGAACTCGCCCGTATACAACCCGTGCTTCGTGATCGACGGCTGGGACGACAAGGTGCGGTTGTCCGTAAACGGCCAGGACCTCGAGCCCGGGGCCGATTTCCGCCAGGGTATCGAGGAGTCGGCCGACGGGACGGCTTCTCTGGTTGTGTGGGTCAAGTACGAATCCACCTCGCCGGCGAGCATAACCATTACACGGGATGTTGCGCCGGACCTGGACCGCGACGGCGATATCGACTGGCTTGATATGAAGATTCTCGTCGCCAACTGGCTGGCCTTCCAGGAGGGTTGTCAGTCACTGGCAGGCGACGTCACCGGCGACTGCATGGTGGACTTCGACGATTTCGCGGTCCTGACGGCATTGTGGATGGGTAACCCTTAAAGTAATACTCGAAGGGGTGAAACATGACA
>Ga0180433_10011473_pt1 | contig 10504 bp, 11 predicted proteins | sample SS_ome_8_FD_132980 | JGI IMG/M metagenome (GOLD analysis project Ga0180433, IMG submission 132980) | Hypersaline lake sediment archaeal communities from the Salton Sea, California, USA - SS_1_D_1 metaG | ecosystem: Environmental > Aquatic > Non-marine Saline and Alkaline > Hypersaline >...
AAAGGACAACAATAATGGCTGGTTTTGTTTATTACCTTCCAGACAAAAAAACGAACATCACTGCCGATGCAATCCGCGCGGCGGGGCTGGGTTATGCGTTCGAGGAAAAATTGGACGGCACGCTACGCATGACGGTTCGGCAAGTCAGTCGTGGCCCTAGCGGTGAGCACGCTGGCGTCGTCGTGGGTGATCCGTTTCGGATCGCTCCCGGCCGCATCGGTTTCTATCCCGCCGAACAAGAGTGGCGCCAATTGCCTCAATCAACGGCGTGGGTGGGCTATTATCGAGACGACCCACCAAGGCCGGATCAATTGTGGCGCAAAGAAGTATTGCCTGGTCATGCGGTTGAACTAGGTGACGGGCAAAAATGGGAGGTGCCGATTGTGCGGGGCATCACTGAGGTTGACGGGGCGATCACGCCTTACACGCCGTTGCCGCGCCGCGTGGACTTGAATGAAGAGGGTGCGTTTGTGCCGGGCGATGTGCTCCCGTGTTACGAGGGCATCCTGCGCGGCGTACTGACGCATTACGATCGCCTCGTGCAAGCCTATGCAAAGCAAGAGTCCAAGGTGTTTTGTGATGATCAGGTGGCGGCGGAGTTGCTAACCACGAACTACTGCATCGGCCGGGTTGAAATCGTGGTCCTCGGTTTGTTTACATGGAACAGCCATCACATCATGGATGTGTTGAACGCTGCCATCGATTTGCCGGGCTTTGAGGAACTCCAAAAAAAAGTGGAAGCCGGTGGCTCATCTATCGATGTTGGGCTGCCGGCCGATGCTCCGAGTACCGACCCAGCCTAGCAGATCTGCGGGCGTTGTCGATGGGATTGGGTGAACAAGATTCGTTAGTGATCCATAACTATCCGGTAGCGATGCACACCGTGCGGATTGGGTAAGGTCGATGTCACAAGGTGTTGTTGTTGAAATGACGGCCAATGAGAAGACGCTCTTGGCCAAGCTGGCTAAACTCGAGGCGAAGATTCGGGACCTCGAGCATGGCTTCCGTGGCGCCGGACGCAGTGGCAAACGGATGGGCGATGCGCTTACCAAAGCCCTCGACCCACGCAACCTCTCGAATTTTGTAGTGGGGCTGGTGGGTGCAGGTTCGGCGGTGACAGCGATGCACTCGGCGTGGAAGTTGGTATCGGCCGAAATCCGCAACTCGATCAATTTACAAAAAGAGGCCGCCGGCGCACAGGTTACCGTGTCATCAGCGCGGCAAGATGTCGTCCGTAACATGGCCGGCCGAAGCAAGAAAGAGATTACTGACACCCTGGCCCAAGGCGCAAAGATTGCCTCGCGCACGTCGGTCGATGAAAAATATATTCAACAAGCCAGTGCATCGGCGATTAGCGCAAGTGGTGGCAACATCCCCGCCGCTATGGCAGCGGTCGAGCAAGCGGCCAAATTCCTCGGCGATCAACCGCAAGCGATTGCTGGTTTTGCGGGCTCGCTTTTGGACTTATCAAAAGTGACCGGCACCATCGACGCCCGTGTGAATCAGGGCTATCTATCATTAGTGGGTGCACAGTCACGTGTTGTTGACCCACGACAACAAGCGCAGAATATTCCACGATCCATCATTGGTCAGATGGCGTTTGGTGCGACACATCAAGAGGCTGCGGCGTTATTCGCTGCCTTAACGACTGGCTCGGGTGACATCACCGGCGCGACGAGCGGGACAGCGGCCATTTCATTAACGGAGCAGTTAGAGAAATTCATCCCCGCCGCTGGACGCGCGGCAGTTGTGTCGGGTGGGTTGACCGAAATCGAAAAGATTGAGAAGGAGAAAATCCAGGCACAAGCTGAACGGGCAAAGGAGCGGCACGACAACGGTCTCAAGCTGAGCGACAAAGATCTATCAGTATGGGATAAGTACAACCGGCTGCTTGAAAAAGAAAAGGATATAAAAACTTTGCCCGCCATCGCGCCGGGCGCGAAGACCACCGGTGCGCGGATCAAAATGCTCCAAGCGAATCCAGAGTTGGCCAAGGAGTTCTTCTCGCAGGCGAGCTTTGAGAAGGTCGCACTTGGTCCCATCCGGCAGTTGTTGACTGACAAAAATTCCGAGGTCTCCAAACTATTCGCTGCCAACATGGGGGCGATGAAAGACAAAGCCGGCCTTGCTGCTTTAGCTGATGAATCACTCGCGAACAAGGCGGCGGATCCATTATTTCAAAACGCGAAGCTGCAGCGATCATTCAAAAACGCGGGATCGATGTTGTTAACGAGTACGCCCGGCCGTGGACAGGCCGGGATTGTGCGTGAGGGGATTAAGGACCTACTGATCAAGTCGGGGCAAACCGAGCTGGCGACAAAGATCGATGGCGCGATATTCGAGGGGCGGAGTGGGTTCGGGGCCAAGGGCGCAATCGATGCGGCGATCCCTATTATCCAATCACGGATCAACGAGTTGGGCTCGCCACAGACACAATACCCGGTCTCTTTTGCTGGCGCAGGAGCTGTCTCAGGTGTTGGCAACCTCACACGAACACCCACCGCTGAAGAAAGCGCACAGGCGGAGATTCTGCGTTCGATCTTGCAGACGTTGAAGGAGATGCAAACGACAAACCAAGAAACCGCACGCAAAGCGCCAAACAATCGGACGCTGGGTAAGCCTGACGAGGATCGATAGATGGCAAACGTCGGCGGGATTGAGTGTACGTTCGTCAAAGGGGAAGTTCGCGGGCTGAAGCCGCGCGGGGTGGTGTGGCAGGTACCTGGGTTGAACGGCTACGGTGCGCAGGTGCTCGGGTTGGGTGATGCGGAGTTTGAGTTTCGGGCCATTTTATACAGCACGCTTGCGGTGGTGGAAACGTGGTTCCGAACGATTGAGGCGTTGCAGTTTTCGACGGTGTCGATTGTGGATGATGGGGCGATTACCTACACAAACCTCATGATTACGAGTGTAGGGATACCGCAACGACAAGTAGCAATCGATCCAGGGGCAAGCTATGACACGCGCGGTGAGATTACTGTGTCCGGTGTCAAGGTGGCGTGATGGCGATTACCAGCTACAGCCAACGTCGGTATAGCAACGTGACAACAGTCACGGTGGTGAGCGATCTCACGCCGCCATCAGGTGGAGCGGTCTATTATCACTGGTACATAGACGGCGCGTATGTGGCTATGACCCGGTCGTCATCCCGGTCGTTTGCATTGGAGGCGGGCGATCAAGTCAAGATTGTCGCGCAGGATACCACCGATCCCGATTACGACGCAGTAGCTAATGCGCCGGCCGGTTATCCAGCGCGTCGATCATTGTGGTGGTTGCGGTCACTCGATGACGATGTCGAACACTACCGTGTTGAACAGCGACGCGAAGACGACAATGATTGGTCGGTGGTCGCGATTGTGCGTCATGACAATCGTGTGTGGAGTTATTCGCTTTTGACTGGGCGTTTGGATGATCTGATTGGTTATGCGTGGCGGGTCGTGCCGGTTGATCTGGCGGGTAACGACGGAACACCGTGGGAGCTGGCAACCGAGATGATCGTGCGTACACCGGATGCACCGGATTTTGCTGTTACGTTCGACGATCAGACGACGTGTGTCACGTTTGCCTCGGCCGCGTGACGATGAGGACGATTTATGCCCGAGGCGGCCACGCGAGCGGATGCGTTGATGTTGAAGACGACGGGAATCAGTGGCGTCGAGCTTCAATATTTGCACGCTGTCGGCACGATTCCGGGCGTGCAGGTTGCGTGTGTGGCTGCGCGGAATGGGCCTGGGACCGGGATAATTCGAAGTACGGGCGACGGGCAGTCGATGCAGTGGCGCGCGCCGGGTTCACAAACGTTCGGCGAGGTGGTGTGGTGCGGTTGTGATGGGATGTATTTATTGGAGGACGGGGAGGATTACGACAAATGGGTTCGCGTGCAGGTGTACGCTGATTACTTGTTTGCCGGTGCGAGCGAATCGCGAATCTACTTAGCCGACATGTTTAACAATGTGATAGGTAGTCGCGACTTCACAGCAACCGAAGCGCAAGACGGCTCGTCGTTGATCTACTTGTTCGAACGCAAGAACGTCAGCGGGTTTGATGCAACGGATTTAAAGCTCTGGATCGATCCGGATCATGTTTTTGATGCGGTTACGGGCAACGGTGTCAAAGTGTGGGGTGGATCGGATTGGGTAGCACCGGACAGTGAAGACCATCCAGATGTGTTGATGCTTGATCGTTTGAAGCCTGGGGAATACGTGGTCTCCATGGCGCGCCGATGGGTGGCGGCCGGTGAAACGGCTGCCCCGAATCTTTTAGAATGTCTACATTTTTCGTTCGTTTCGTATGGTTAAGGAGATTGAGCGATGCATTATGCATTAAGTGTACACGGGTTGGCGACGGGAACGACGGCGGGCACGTTCAAAACATTGTTAGGGTTTAAACATGCGGACACGACTGGCCATCGTGCACGCGTTCGGGCGCTGCATGTCAGCGGCGGCAATGGCGCGCCGCAGGATTTGCAGGCTACGATCAAGATGGCGTTGACTGACAACACAACGGACGGCACATCGACGGACGCTTCGTCGGATGTGGCCAAGAAAGATGGCGACAGTGTGGCCAGCCGTATGACGGCGGTGGGTAAAAACTACACCGTAGAGCCGACGGCCTATGGCGATCCTGTGTTCCTGGGTGCACTCAACACCCGAGGCCAGTTGCACAAAGAATGGCATGACCCAGATTCGATGCCGGTCTGGGGAAAGAACACCACATTGGGGGTGTTGGCCACAATTGGCGACGGGACGACGGCCGCAAATCTGGACGTGACCATCGAGTGGGAAGAGTTCTAGCAGGTGATACGTGGACAAGCTGGTGCTTGAACTACGTTTAGCGGTCTGTCATGCGTGCGAGGAGCACGTGGCAGCGTTGAAGCTGGGCGGCTGCCGACTGATACGCGATCCGAGCGAGCGGGTGTGTATCGACCGATTCGAGCACGCGGTTCGGCGGGGCGTCTGTCCGGCCGGGAAGTTCGAGGACCTGAACCGCTCAATCCGGGCCGGACGTAGGGCGGCAGAGTAATCAAGAGTGAGGTGTGTTATGGCAGGTACGGCTCATATCATCGATGTCCAGCCTACTCGTGACAATGGCTTGTCATTATTTACGATTGCATGTCATGTGCCGCCAGGGGTGGGGGGTTATCCCGCCGATCCCAATGCGACCAGTGAGGTGCCTAACCTCGAGGCGTCGGATTTGGCTAAACTGCAATCCGGCGAGCTGGTGGAGGTGGTGACCACTGTCAATATCAATACTCGTGCGGATACGCCGGTCAAAAATGCGGTCATCCAACAGCGATGGTCCGAGGTGGCGGCCGAGGTGAAGCTCCGTAACGAGCAGCGGGCCGAATGGGTTGGCGTGGTTGTGGCGTGCGAATGATACGTAGGAGCTGCTCGTGAGTTGGGCGACGGCAATGACGGCGGTGCTGTATGTTCCTCCACCGGTTGCGGTGCCGGTGCCGGGGCCGCCGGTCGCTGTTGAGCCGATGATCTTTCAACGCCCCATCGTGCCGGCAGTTCCCTTTGTTCAGGCGCCCCATGTACGACGTCGATCGATCGATGGTTGTACGCCGCTACTCTTTCAACGACCTGCCGTTCCAGCAACGGTGCTCGTTGCAACTCCGCGGCGGGGAAAACGGGGGCCAATGGTAACCTCCCGGATGCCCGTCTTCCCATTTGCCAAACACTATCTCAGTGCGCGTGGCAAGTATCGGATCTTCAACGATGCCGAATATCGTTTCTACCGAAACACCAGCCCAACCATGGACTCTGTATCACCCTTTGCGACGTCGGCCGCGTTGCCGCACACACCGAGCGATACATTTGCTGACGGGACGTGGTATCTGGGCGTTAGCTATTTCAACGGTGTTTTGGACTCAGGTTTCCTTCCGATCGGTCCGAGTGGTGAGCCTTACGTTAGACTCGACATCGACAGCGGCGAGGAGGCGGCGACACCTCCGAGGGCGCCCAACGATTGGCGGTTGGAGTTGAGACCCGCCGGTGTGGTGCGGATTGTCGGATTCTATTATCAGGCAGGGGCCAATCGTGCCACACAGTGGGCCATCAACTACACAACCGACGGCAGTGACCCGGTTGAGGATAGCCCTAATGTCACGGTTGCGATCAATGCGGCGGGGTTGGCACCGCTCTCCTATGACCTGCCTGCACAAACTCACGGCACAACCGTCAAGGTTCGCGTGCAGACTCGACGGCAAGACGGTGAGACGTGGCTCTATTCGGAAGGGTCCACTGTCGTGTCGGCTGTGGCCGATACGCAGGGGCCTGAAGCGCCGTTAGCGGCTGATCGTTGGATGGGCCGATTACCGGAGGATGTGTGATGCCGACCACAGTTCTGAGCCCCGCAGAGGTCACGCTTCCATTCGTGGTAACGGCTCCGGCGGTCTACATCAAACGGTTATGGAGCGATACGTGGTCCTATCGGCCGGATCTGGAACTGGTGCGGGCGATCGCGGCGGCCTCGGGTCAGGATTTGGGATCGTGTGAACTTCGCCGCCGTTACGGCCTCATCAAGCAGCCGTGGGAACTTGATGTGACGGTCTATGAGCCGATCGATCTATCGGGCTACTGGGTGAAGGTATCGCTTGTCGGCGATCAAGGTGAGCAACAGCAGTGGGTTGGCCGAATCAGTAACGACACGCGCGAGATTTCGGGCACAACAACAACACTGTCTGGATCGCAGGTCCGGTCAGGTGAACAAACCTGGGTAGCATATGAGCCGTTGCATATCCTTCAGCGGATTCACATCAGCCGCTCAATTTGGAAGGTCGGCGACAATGAGAAGGAGCTTGGCTGGGTGCCCGACCTGAACGCTCGCGATGCGAACAATATGATCGTCGGCAATCGATCAGCATCAAAATCAGAAGGAGGCGGAAACACAACGTACGTCTACGGCGGTACTGATTTGTGGACGCACTACGATTACGCTGAGTACATCCTCAAACGGTTTGTCGATGAGAACAGCATCGGTGGACCGATATGGAGTCTAGGGGGTCAAGCCGATCTGTTGGCTAATATCACCGACACCATCCGATTTAGTACAACACAGACGGTTGCCGATCTGTTACGGCAGTTGATCCCGATCCGGCTGGGACTCGACTATACGATTCGGGCAACCGAGACAGGCTTCGAAGTACATGTCTTCGCCCTCTCCAGTCAGGAGTGGAGTTTCGGCGGGGTGACGCTGGCCCGGAACCCGAACGCGGTAAATATTGTTTCATCGAAGGCGATTGATGTACCGCAGTGCCGGGTCGTGCGAACCGCCGATCATGTCTATGACCGGATCCGCGTGCTGGGCCGCCGTGTGGTGGTGTGTTGTTCATTGCGGGCCAGCGATGGCTCATTGGTGCCCAAGTGGTCGTCGGCACTAGAGACGGCGTACAAAGCGGGTACCGGCAACCCGACCGACGCGGGTGATGACCATGACGCCGCTCGCCAGGCAGAGACCTACCGACCTGTCTATCAATCCTATGGCGCGCCGATTGATTGGAATTTCAACAACGGCACCGCGGCACCGATTATCAACTCTTCCGGTCAAACCGCCAACGGCGTGGCCGATTATCAAAACCAAATCCGCTCAACGTTGAGCTATCTGCCGTTGCGTGAGGGGTACGACTATTCCACCGACCCGCCGACTGACCACAATTTGTCCGGCCATGAGTCGGACTTTTGGCCGCCGGCGGTGTGGTTATTCGATCCTGACCCCGAAGAGGGCGAGGGCCGTTACGTGTTGGCTGAAGAGGCGGACATCGGCGTCAGCGTCAGCCGCACCGATTGGGGTGTGTTTCTCTCGCCATCGCCGAACCACCTTCTGGCGCTCAATCATTGGGCGTCGTCGATCGCTACGGACACCGATCCCAAGTATGACTATGCCACCATGGTGGCGACCATTGCCGTCGAGAGCGATCAGCGGTTCGGCCTGGAGGTCGCCGTCGCCGGCGGCGGGACACCGTCCGGTGGCGTGCTCGAGATCGAGGTGCCAGACGCCGAGCTGTGGTATCTGGCGCCGAACACGGTCGTGGGAACGGATGTTACCGGCGCGCTGAAAACATCAGGTGTGACGGGCCGCGTGTTACGCAACGATGTCACGCGATTGGGATTAGTGATGGCCGGCGCGTTGGCGCGGTACAACGCGTTACGGGGGCGGGCCGAGATCACGATCAAGGGGCTATTGCCTTGGGGCGAGCTGGTCGGCCAGGTGATGGCGGTCGTTGAAGACGGCGGCGACACACAGATGATCGATGCGCCGATCACGGCAGTGGAATGGGTCACCGGTAACGATCCGACAACGATCATTCGAACGGGGTTTGCACAATGAGTGGACGAAGCGGCGTGATACCGGTTCGAACAGCGAAGGGGCAGCCACAACGCACGTTATGTGTTCGTGTGCAGTCAGTGCATGACGATTATCTGATTTGCCGGACCTGGAATGCGAAAACACAAACTGTGGGGTCGTCAAACATCGTTGTATTGAAACCCTGGGAGCTACGGAAATCATCGTATCACGAGAAGTCGATCACCTACGCCGATGGTGATCAGCATAGTTACGACTATACAGGCGTGCAGGCGCGAACCGTCACGGATGTTGACGATGATAGCACCGAATCCCAGATCATCATCCCGCCTTATCGTCCGGCGGTTGTTGACGGCTGGAAAGGTTCGATCATCACCGCGGAACCAGTCGCCTCTGGCGACAACGTTACGCTGACGATTGATGAGCAAACCGTAACGGCCAAATGGGTTGATTGCAATCACGCCGGCCGGGCGTGGGCGGCATTAACTGAAGCAACATAATGGCGATTTTTAGTAGTTATAATTCAACTGAAAAAAACGCCTATATTCGATCACGAATGAAGGCGCGAGCAACGGAGGTCATTCGATACTCTGGATGGCGGTTTGATTCCAATGGCAATCTTGTTAAGGGCTATCAAGTTCGGGGCGTCTCAACCGATGTCATGGCAGATGGTAACGTGGTCGCGTTTTCAACTTACTATTCGCCCGCCGGAAACGTATGTGCTTTCGAGAAGGATGGAACATTTCGATGGCAAACACTGTGTGGCGACAATTCGCAAGCAATGAATGGCGTGGCCACGGACGGCTCCTATGTCTACGTCGGTGGCCAACCAGATGCCTCTAGTCAGGCGGTGTGCTATAAGATTAGTGTATCCAGCGGCAATGTTGTAGATTCGGCGATTGAAACAAACACGGATGCGGTTATCAATGACATCGACGTCGGGGCAACATTGTTGCGTTTTGCGTCTTCTGCGTCGGCTGGCAATGATGTTCCATATTATGCAGATAAATCGTCCATGACCATGGCTTCGGTTTTCGTCGCTCTAGATGCCACAAATTTTATGTCTGTCTTCGCTGAATTAGATTCAGACCCTTTATGGCCAGAGTTTGCGATCACTGGTTCCGATCATTGTCAATTTGATGGGTGCCGGTTTGCTCGGTACATAAAAAACGATCCATTGTTGTGGTCTTTTTATGTTTGGCATGAAGACCAAGGCGCAGTAACTGGACGCGGCTGCTGGTACGACAATAGCAACATGGACTCTTATGTGGCTGCATACTCTGGCCTCTACAAGATCACGCGCATGTATCCAGACGCCATTATTGGCAGTCCGGAATGGATGAACTATAGCTTTAGAGCAGAGAAAGTATGGAGTTTGGGTGGTATAGGTCAACTCCATGATGTTTACGGTACGGCAGACGGAAGCGCAATCTATTGCTGTGGCCAAGCGGTCCCCTACGAAGGCGGTCAGGCAAGTTTGTGGAAGATCTCGCCTAGCGGTGACATCATTTGGGGGAGGTACGCTGGGCCAACGGCAAGACGCATTTACATTGATTCATCGGGTGACTTGTATGTAGCTGGATCGCCCGGGAGTGTGACTTAGGGTGTAATCAATTCACCGTTCCGGTAGATGTTCTCAGATTCTTTGGAGCCATCCGATCGAAATCGGATCCAGGCACCTTCGGCTTTATCATCGATGTGTTGGCCGTAGGAGATCATCCCATTGGGCCAATAGATGGCGGCGGGTCCGTGTTTGATCCATCGTTGGGTAGTGTCATCGTAGGTTTCAACTTCGCGGCGAAGCAACTCGCGTTGGTTGAATCGTTCCATGGTTTCGATCAACTTTGAGGCTTCTGGTGGCATGCCCAAGCCACGGTATTCGATGAGCCGACGATTGATGTCGGTTCCATAGTAAATGAGGCTCGGGAGGCCGAAGGAACCGAACCGCGCAGGCTTCCACCAGGTGCCACCGAATTGGAGCAGACCTGCGGAGGTTTTCTCGTTATCAGGTATTTCCATAAGTTCTATAGCAACCTTGCCGCGTTCGATGACACCCATCGCTTGTTGTCGCTGTTTTTTGGAGAGGGTGGTATCGGCTTCGATTAATTCGGCAGCCTTATTGAGTGTTGATCGCGTTTCGTTGTCTTTAACCTGTTCTTGATTACGGGTCACTGGTGCGACTGGACCTGGTGCGGCG
>Ga0180433_10011474_pt1 | contig 10504 bp, 3 predicted proteins | sample SS_ome_8_FD_132980 | JGI IMG/M metagenome (GOLD analysis project Ga0180433, IMG submission 132980) | Hypersaline lake sediment archaeal communities from the Salton Sea, California, USA - SS_1_D_1 metaG | ecosystem: Environmental > Aquatic > Non-marine Saline and Alkaline > Hypersaline > Sediment...
CAACCCGGCGCCTTGAGGCTCTACCCTCCTTCACGACGAAGACCCAGTTCCCCTCCGGCCCGGAAAGCACCGCCTCCGCCGGCACCACAACGGCGTCACCGGCGGTCTCGAGCAGCACGTTCAGGCGGGCGAACATACCGGGAAGAAGGCTAACGGATCCACCGGGAACGATCTCAACGGTCCGGGTGCGCAAACGCGGATCGAGATAGGGATAGACCCGCTCGATTCTACCCCTGAGGATACTGTCCGGATGGGCGTCCAGCCTGATCCTGACCGGCATGCCTGTCGCGATCCGGGCGGCGTGCCTTTCAGGAACCGCCGCACGAATCACCAACCCGACGGGATCGTACATCTCGAGCAAGGGAGCGCGAGGTGCTACGAACTGGCCTTCCTTCACGATCACCTGCGATACCACCCCACCCCACGGAGCGGTGATGGCGTAGTCCTGTGCCTTTTCCTCCGCGCTGACCAGCTCGGCCCGCGCCTTTTCAAAGGCGGTCTCCGCTTGATCGAGGTCTTCGACGGACACGAGTCCGCTTTCTGCGAGCCGGCGCTTTCTAACCAGGTTCTCTTCTTCCCTGGCGAGGTCCTCCTGGAGCGATGCGATCAGGGCATCGACGGCGTCCCGCCGCCCAATCCGGAGCAGCGAATCCCCCGCCCCTACGAGGTCGCCTTCCCTCACGCGCACATCTACTACAGGACCCTCGGCGGGAGAAGCCAGCCGAGCGATACGATAGGGTTCCACGGTGCCCGTCAATTCCAACCCGTCCGAGATCAAGCCTCTTGAAGCCGGGATCACGCGCACTGCCGCCGGCGGCGTCTCTCTGGCGGCCTGACCGGTTTCAGATCTGACGGAAACGACCTCACGGACGAGCACCACGCCCGCTACCGCAATCGCACCGATCAGAAGCGCTGCCAAGACGGTTCGGTTTTTCATTCTTCACCATTCCCGATCCAAGCCGGGCCCGGGCCGTCGAGAACCCGGTCCGCCCTCACAGTGCGCCCGGCACCGGTAGTGGGCTAGCCGCTTTCCGTAGGGAGCACAAGAGCCCTTGATAACCTGAGCGATTAATGCCATCTTTCACCCCTTACAATAGTAAACGGGTGACCTCCGCGAAACCCCCACCTGCACGGTGCCGAATGCGTCCGGACCGGCTTGTGCACGGTCTCGAGCCGGGACGAATTCGGTTTCTTCGCCCGATGCGCTGTCAGGCATCTTGCCCACAATCTTGAACCCGAACCGAGGATGGTTTATGTTATGGGAACCTGGGGCGATATCATCAAAGCGGCCCCGGTTTGCCTGCCGTGGATATTTGCCCGGATGTTGGTTGTGAGGCTCTCCAGGGAGGAGATGATGAGCCGGGATCGAGGCGACCTGCACTGGCACGCGTTGGATGAGTCGGAGATGATGAGCCGGTTGAAGACCGGCGAGGATGGTCTCTCAGCCGACGAAGCCGCGCGGCGTCTCGAAGCCGCCGGCCGCAATACCCTCCAGGGCCAGGAGGGCATCCATCCGGCCGTGCTGCTTCTGACCCAGTTTCATAATCCGCTGATGTACCTATTGTTCGGTGCCCTGGCCCTGTCCGTGGCGGCGGGGCATGTTGTGGACGCAGGGGTCATAGGCGGGGTGATAATCCTCAATGCCCTCTTAGGATTCGTCGAGGAGTGGCGTGCCGAGGGGGCCCTTGCGGCCCTACGGCAAATGAGCGCCCCGCTGGCCCGTGTCCGGCGCGGGGGCCGTACCGAGGAGATCGACGCCGCCCAGGTGGTTCCGGGGGACCTCTTGGTGCTGGAGACGGGGCACCGTGTGGCCGCCGACGCCCGGGTGCTGTCTTCGGAGGAGCTCGAGGCCGACGAATCCGCGCTTACCGGCGAGTCCGATCCGGTTGCCAAGCGGGCCGGCCGGGTGGAGCGAGAGACCGCCGTTGCCGACCGGAACAATATGGTCTGGATGTCCACACCCGTCACCGGCGGCAGGGGCCTGGCGGTGGTGGTGGAGACGGGAGCGCGCACCCAGATGGGCCGCATAGCCTCCGAGGTCAGCGAGACAGGGCGCGAGAAGACGCCTTTGCAGAAGCGCATGTCGAGGCTGGGACTGGTGCTCGGCATAGCCGGAGTGGCTCTGGGCGGCGCTGTGTTCGCCCTGGGTCTCGTGCGCGGCCGGGGGGTCGTCGAGATGCTCCTGTTCTCCGTGGCGGTCGCCGTCTCGGCGATTCCCGAGGGGCTTCCGGCCGTGATCAGCGTAACGCTGGCTCTTGGCGTGCGGCGCATGGCCGACCGCGGGGCGATTATCCGCCGGCTGCCCGCGGTCGAAACGCTCGGCTCGACCACGGTCATCTGCACCGACAAGACCGGCACGCTGACCATGAACCAGATGACCGTGGAACGCCTCTGGGCCGGCGGACGGCGGTTCCGGGTTACCGGCGAGGGCTACGAGGCGGAAGGGCGCATCCTGGACGACGGGGATGAACCGGTGGAGGATCTTCCAGGACCGCTCGAGCTCTTGCTCCGAATCGGGGCCCTCTGCAACAACGCCGAACTCGCCGAGGGGGAGAATGGTCGGCGGGTGGACGGTGATCCGAGCGAAGGGGCGCTGCTGGTACTGACCCGCAAGGCCGGTTTGGAGCCGGAGGATCTGGCCGAACGATACCCCCGGCGGCACGAGATTCCCTTTTCGAGCGACGCCAGGTACATGGCCACGGTTCACGACACCCCCGATGGAGGCCGGTGGTTGTTGGTCAAGGGGGCGCCTGAGCGCGTGCTGTCCTTCTGCAGCCGCGTTCTGATGGACGACAAGCCGCGCGAGATGGACGACGAGCTCCGCCGAAAGATAGCCGCCAAAAGCGAGGCGCTGGCCGGCGAGGCTTACCGGGTCTTGGCCTGTGGCTTCAAGGAGGTCCCCCGTGATGCGGATAAGCCTCCTCGCGAAGAGGCCGAGCGGGGACTTACCTTCGTGGGCCTGTGGGGCATGATGGACCCGCCGCGCGGGGAGACGATGCAGGCGGTGGCCGATACGGCGGAGGCGGGCATACGCACCGTTCTGATAACCGGAGATCACGCTACCACTGCTCTTGCGGTCGCACGCAAGGTGGGTATAACCAAGGCCGAGAAAGCCCTCTCGGCCGACGATGTGGAGCGGTTGGAGAAACGGCCGCTTGCCGAACGGGCCATCGAGACCGCCGTAATAGCCCGCGTGGCCCCGAAACACAAACTCAAGATCACGGAGGCATTGAAGGACGCCGGCCACGTGGTGGCCATGACCGGCGACGGCGTAAACGACGCCCCGGCCCTCAAAGGAGCCGACATCGGTGTGGCTATGGGAAAGAGCGGCACCGAGGTGGCAAAGGAAGCCGCCGACATGGTACTGACCGACGACAACTTCGCCACCATCGTCCATGCTGTCGAGGAAGGGCGAACCATCTACCTGAATCTGCAGCGCGTCGTCTTTTTCCTACTGGCCACCAACCTGGGCGAAGTATTGACCTTGATTATGGCGCTCATTCTCGGGCTGGACCTGCCGCTTACGGCAGTGATGATCCTGTGGATCAACCTGGTCACCGACGGCGCGTGCACGATCCCTCTGGGACTTGAACCCCGCCACCAGGATGTCCTCAAACACCCGCCGCGCGATCCGCGCGCCCCCATCCTAGGCCGGCCCATGATACTCCGCGTAGCCGTGCTGACCCCTCTTATGGCCATCGGCACCCTGGGCTTGTTCGCGTGGTACCAGGAAGGCGGCCGCGGCCTGGCGTATTCGAGATCCGTCGCCTTTGCCGTTCTGGCCGCTTTCCAGTGGTTCCAGGCCTTCAACGCCCGGTCGCACTATCTCTCGATACTCAAGATTGGCCTCGTCGCCAATCGCTGGCTGCTTCTGGGCGTGGGAATGGCGGCGGCGCTACAGATCATCGTCATCCAGACGCCGCTGGGGCAATCGCTCTTCGGCACCGCGCCGCTTTCCTGGACGGCCTGGCTGCTTGTGGTCGGTGTGGCTGCGTCGATCTGGGCGGCGGATGAGATCTTGAAAGCCCTCGGCGCATATGGCCGCCCCCATCGGTAAGTCCGGGATCCATGGGCTGCACCACCGGGACCAAACCGAAGGCACCGCACACCCCCGCGCGGCGCGGGAGCGTGAAGCCGGCCTGCAGTTGACAGGGCGCGCCAAGATACCCACAAGAGAGGCCTGTTGCGTCAAAATAAGAAGTATCTGAAATGGCATTGGTTGCCTCAGAAATAGATGTATCTGAAGTGGTGGTGATATTTCGAGGGAGTGAGAGGCATGGATGGACGAGGTATGCTGCGGGCGTACTTGGGTTCGAGACAAACCGATGCTCCGCTGCCCTTCCAGATTCTTTTCCCGGTCTTCTTTTGGTACCTGCTTGTGCAAAATCGCGGCCTCAGAGGCCCTACACGGCTTCGACCGACACGCTTTTCCAGGGCCATTGCAGCTCAGTCCCGGCTTTTTTGACGAGGATAAGGATGGGCTGTGAGACCAGGGGCCTGGACGGCTCAAACCCGTCACCATGGCCTGGAGCGGATTGGATCTTACCTTAGGCGAGTGCTGGATCAGGGAGGTGGCGGAAGGTGGCGAAATCTCGCTTGATGTGGACGGGGAGTACATCGCTCCCGAGCTTGCGAGTGAGGCTCTCCTGGCGCCATACCGGATTCAACGTTCACAGTAAGGTAAGAACCACTACAACGGAAGACGCCCGGAGGGTGGCAAGATATATGGCCAAGCCAATCCTGGCTCTGGGGCGCCTCTCATTCGATAAGGACTAGGGCAAGGTCAGATACCAATACGGAGACGGCGATACCGACCGGGTGGATATGGACTACCTGGACTTCATTGCCCGAGTCACCGCCCATATCCCCGATAAGGGACAGGTGATGGTCCGTTATTATGGTCTTTACAGTAATGCCTGATCCCCTCACCTGCCCTGCCTGCCGGGCCGAGATGAAAGTCATTGCCTTCATCACCAACTATGCGGTCATAGACAAGATCATCCACCACCTGGGATTCACCTTCACCGCCAAGAGACCCCGCCACCTGTCCGCCAGGAGGAACTATACTCATACATCTTGCACCCAAAGGCGGGCGCAGGGATACCCCCCCGCCACGGCGCCGTCAGAGGCCCTAAGACCATATCTCGACCCCTGCCGCCTGATCCGCTAACGATATCCTGGGCGAACACCTCACCGGCCGACTCGAAATTTCCTGAAAATACCTGACTCACCTCATGTCGAGAAAACGAACTTCCTATAGGTAATCGGTGTTATCGCATAATCGGATTGTCTGAACGGGTCTTTTGCTTATCCGACTCAGTGTCAAAAGATATCATGATATAACTGCTGCTGTTGCAGGATATACCCTCCACTGTCTGTGTGGTGCCTGCAAATTGCCAGAACCGTTCAACTGTACAGTTATCACATAGCCACTGCCCCGTGGCCTCGTTCTCCTGCGAATCATAGAATGGAGATATGAACGTAGCGGGAAGGTCGACGTCACCATTGCTCTCGATGCTCCAGGTACTGATCAACCCTTGATCTTCCCATGACGAGTTGTAACTAAACCTGATAACATGGTAGGTCTTCGGGTCTATCTCGATTTCAACTGTGCCTTCTTCATAGTGGTAATCCGGGTCAAGCTCGCCGATAAACTTGTTCCCCTGGAATCCGCCCCGAATGTAGGACTGTCCAACAGCCATATCCGTAGTAAACGTCGTCGTGTCGTGGGTATCCACACTCTTAATGGTCATATTGCAGTAGAGCATGAAATCGCAGTGGTCGTAGTGGAAATTCGGCGTCAGCACCTCGAAGTTCATGTCCACAATCCGATTATCCTTGTAATCAGGTGTCCGGTAATTCGCGTTGGTCAGGACAAAGACAATGCCGTGATAGTCGTTGTCCTTCAGTGCCCTAAGATTGCTCACCGTGATCTCTGTCGTCGCCTCATCCCACGGTTCAAGGAAGTAACCAAAGGGGCTGACTCTGCTGCCGAACCCGTACATCATCAGCAACATGTTCTCCCCGCTGCCGGAATAATCGGTCAGAGTTGCGCGCAGTGATGCTGAACTGTCTATGTTGCCCCAGTTAAGCATCACGGCGAAGTCGGTCGCCGATATGTCCGGAGGAAACGGCTGGCAATCCGCCTCGGTATCGCTAGCATCATCGATAGTGAACACGTGACCGGATCGCGAGCGGAGGCCCTCCCCATAATCGCCGCCATCTCCAAGCGGGTCATACTGGTAGATATCACCCGCCAGGTAGCTGCGCATAAACGCCGGCCACCAGGTGCTTACAGGGTCGCTTATGTTCCTAAGCAGCGCAGTGACAGGGTGGCAGTCTGTGTTGCTGATATCGTTGTATATGTTTAGTATAAGCGACTCTCCGTATTGCCCGACGAGGTACTTGATCATGCCCGCCATACCGCATCCATGCTTGTAGGCTTCGTATCTGGTGCTGCCGACACCTTTTTGGAGCCCCCGAAATGGGGCCGCGCCGCGATCACCTTTGAATAAATAGTCTTCTCCCCAGAAAGCAACCGGGACCGATATACGCGCAGCACGGAACTTCTCCTCGCACCATAGCGCTACGGCGGTGTGGAACCAGTAGTGTTCCAGGTTCAACTCCAGCAAGGCCCCCGTGAAGTAGTAGAAGTCGTATTTCGATATGATGGCATGAAACAGCTCGCGTCCCATTCCGCAGTCGATATGATCATAGCTTGTGCCCGGGTTCTTCAGCCTTTCACTGTCGACATAGAGGTTCATCTTGTCGTAGGCCGGCATGAAGGCAACGCAACGGTTCTCATCGCGGTCATTGAGTGGCGATATATAAACATTGATCGGCCATTCGATCTCATCCGTCCTGAAGTTCATCGCCTCGATCTTCTGACGAGCGTCCATCAGATCCTCTGCGACCAGAGTCCTTATGCTCGTAGCTAGGAATGCCGGGTAATGAACGATGAAGTTGCCGTCGGATGTGGTGGTCGCTGTGACCTGATTCTTGACCGCCATTATCTTCCTGCTGCTTTTGTCGGTATCACCTACCGCCGGCTTGGCCAATCCCGCTCTTGATGATCCCGCCCCGCGCAGCGCCGGGATTGATGCCTTGAGGTAGCCTGATGAATCCTCGGCTGCAAACAAGCTGTATACCACGGAGCCCTCGTCTGATATCGCAAGTATATTCTCTTCGCCGACAGCTACCTTCCCCACTCCGGGCATCTCTCCTTCATACTGAAGCCGGACTTCAACAGGCGTGTTGTAGGAACTCGGCATGCCCTCTATCAAGTAAGTCTTCGATATCTGATCCGCGCCGAACGCATCGGCGGCGGTCTCTTCGTAGAGCTTCAGATTGGTACTGGAGGAGAACGCGCCGGCCGGGACAATCACCGTGAGTTGCCCTCCGCTCAGCGTACCACCTTCAGAGCCGATTGTCTCAGAGGCCAGCGGCTGGTTGTCATCTATGTCGTTGGTGTCTGTGTCTGTCACCCCGCCACAGCTCAGACAGAGCAGAAGGGCTGCAAACCCAAAGAGCAGATACCGCGGATACGCTCTCATCTGGAATCCTCCAATGGTTATTAGATTCAATATACAGGATAGACCAATCGCGGCCGCCTGCAAGAAGATTCGCGTGTTTTTTCGAAATAGCCAACTGCGCTTGACTTTCGTCCCGCGTATGACCGCTGTCTTTGATGATACTCTGGCGGGAACTCACGGGCCGCGAATGCAGGGGTTGACTGAACCGCCCCGGGTTTTCCCGAGGCCCTGTTACTTGACTCCAGCCGGCATGACCGGAGCCTCCCGGCTCTGGGGGTCTCTAATTCTATCTCGCCCGGGCCAAGGTCATATACCAATACGGAGACGGTGACTCCGAGGGCGCGGAGGCCGACTGCCTGGACTTCATTGCCGGGGTCAAGGCCCCTTAATCATGGGAAATTATCATCTGTAGAATTGCAGGAGGGCGCATTCTACAGGTGGCAAGGATCATGGCGGCCGTGTGGATCAAGGATATTGTTAGCCGATCAGGCCCTAGGTGTCGAGATATGCTCTTCGAGCCGCCGACGGCAGTAAGAGCGTTGGACTGACAGCCTTATACGCGCAGAGGATCCCTGTGATGGGCTTTGCGGGGGCGCGATCCATCAGTATAATTCCTCCTGCCGGGAAGGTAACGGGGGCCTCTCTGTGGTGAAGGTTACTCCCAGATGGTGGATTATCTTGTCTATCACGGCATAGTTGGTGATGAAGGCAATGACCTTCATCTAAGCTCCGCAGGCAGGACAGGTGAGGCGATCGGGCGTTACTGTAGGGGCCATAATAGCGGATCATGACCTGTCCCATATCTGGGATATGGGTGGTTACGCAGGCAATGAAGTCCAGGTAGTCCATCTCTATCTTATCATCATCAGCCTTCCCATACCGGCATATGACCTTAACCTCGTCCTCGTCGAAGGCGAGGCGCCCCAGGGCCAGGATTGGCTTGGCCATATACCTTGCTACCCTCCGGGCATCCTCAAGGATGGTGGTTCTTACCTTGCTGTGTATATTAAAGCCGGTGCGGCGCCAGGAGAGGATCTTCTCTTCCGTCTCAGGCCTTATGAGGTCTTTAGATACCAGAAGTGCGAATACCTCATGAGCGAAGATACGAGCGAGGGCTGTATTGTTGAAGGTGGGAATGGGCTGGAAGGAGCCATCGATGGTGCACCTCCCCTCTGTTACGAGCATATGGAGGTGAGGGTGGAAGTCGAGGCGGTTTCCGAAAGTCTGGATAACGGCTACCACCCCGGCCATGAGATCCCTGTCGGCGCGGGCCTTCATGTAGAGAGTGACGGCCCTCACCGCACAAAGGCACAGATCACTGAGGAGGGGCTCGGTTGTACTTGAAGAAGGGTCTAATGATCTTAGGTATGGTGCATACAGGCGAGGAGGTCTTGCAAGAATCGGGCGGGGCGGGGTGTCTGAGTGCAACCGGCCGTATAGCAACTGGTTACCTGTAGCCAGTATCCTGGTAGGGGGTCATTCAGCGTGAACAGACGGTTACACCTGTCAAAGGGGTGACATGCCTCTTTCATCGTATTAGATCCAAGTCGTTAAAGCCCCGCGCGGATCCGTAGGTAGAGGTGGGCGCCGTCGCGGTTGCCTTTGCCGGGCCGGCGGTGTAATACTCTTAAGAGGGAATATGCAGGGGCAACCATCTTAAGCCTTGAAGCCGTTGGGTAATGATGTGAACTACGACATAATCCTGACGCCCGCGGGTCACCTTAGCCTGCGGGAAGCCCGCGGCGATACCGTGGCGGCCGGTGACGCCTGGATGAAAAGGGTTGCGGCCGGTTTCTCATCATCGCAGGGCTCGGGCCTCTTCGCGCTTGCCGCTACGAGGCCGGAGTCGCCGCCATCGCCCGTCTTCGCATTCTGGCGGGATTTTGCCTGCCTCTACCTGACCCGGCTCTGCCGCATGCCTGAACCCGCCGGGAAACCGACGGATCCGATTGAGCCCCCTTCCGAATCCGAGCTGGCGACCATGCTGCTTTCCGCACCGCCCATGCAGGGGGGAGAGTATCTGGACCTTGAGGTGTTTCGGAGCCTATGGGCGGATCTGGACTCGCGGGTTCGCAAGGGGATCGCCGCATCTAAAGCGGGCCTCGCCGGATGGCTTAAGGAGCATGCGCCGATGTGGCACCGGGTAGGACGCGTCTGCTTCCACCTTGCGGAGAACAAACGCGATAGCGATTTCCCTTTTGCTTTTCTGGCCACCTACGCGCCCAGCGTTTCGAGGGCGGGGAGGGTGCAATACCTGCCCCTCGGCAAAGCCCTTCAGGAATATGCGGGTGAACGGAACAAGCAGGCCCTCATAAACCTGCTTTCGCCCGTGCACCGGGCGTCGGAGAAGGTGGACTTCGTAAGGGATCTGGTCGATTCCGGAGATATCTTTCAACCCCTGGCGTGGACTCCGGGCGAAGCCTACAGCCTTCTTAAGAACGTGCCTCTTTTGGAGGAAAGCGGCCTTCTGGTGCGCCTGCCCGACTGGTGGCGGAAACGCCCGCGCCCGCGCGTAGCCGTAACCGTCGGCGAGAAGCGGCGGAGTAGTTTCGGGGCGGCCGCGGTGCTGGACTTCAAAGTGGATCTGGCCCTGGGAGACTCCGATCTCACTGAAGAGGAATGGCGCACGATCATGGCCTCGGGCGACGGTCTTGTATACTTGAGGGGGCAGTGGGTCGAGGTTGACAGGGAGAAGCTGTCGGAGGCTCTCGAGCACTGGAGGCAGGTTGAGGCCGCGGCCGCCGGCGAGGGGATCTCATTCATCGAGGGCATGCGGCTCCTGGCGGGAGCTCCTGCGGACCTTGATGCGGACGGCCCGACCGAAAGCGGCGACCGGGAATGGTGCTTCGTCGGAGCGGGCCGATGGCTCTCCGATATCCTGTCGGGCCTGCGCGATCCCGACGGGCTGGCCTCCGGGGGACCGGCCAGGGGCTTTCGAGGTACGCTTCGTCCTTACCAGGAGACCGGGCACA
>Ga0180433_10011475_pt1 | contig 10503 bp, 10 predicted proteins | sample SS_ome_8_FD_132980 | JGI IMG/M metagenome (GOLD analysis project Ga0180433, IMG submission 132980) | Hypersaline lake sediment archaeal communities from the Salton Sea, California, USA - SS_1_D_1 metaG | ecosystem: Environmental > Aquatic > Non-marine Saline and Alkaline > Hypersaline >...
CTTTCCGGACAGGGGACGACGCTTCAAGGCGGCCGGATTGTCCAGGGGTCCGGAAAGTCCGTTGTGGGCGTCAAAATTAGCGGGGACGAATGCGCCGCCCGCGACGTGACTTTTGAAGCGGACACGGCGGCCATGACCGCGCTCCGGATAGAATCCGGCGCAGAACGGAACCGCGTCAATAATTTGATTTATGACGGAATCACGGGGGCCCCGGTTGTAGACTTGGACCCGTCCACCATTTACGAAGACGCCGTTCTTTTCGAAACCCAAACGCAAGACGCAACCAGCGGGCGTATAACCGAGGGGTTTTACGTTGAAAAAGATTTGTGGATTAACCGGGCCTGGGTTATATACCCGGACCCCGGGATCGGTGCAAGCGCCACAAATTTGGAAATCGGAAATTGTATCACGCCCGGGTCGCCTACTTATACGGCCTACTACGGGGCCGCAAGCGGAAACACGAAATCGGCCTGGGACAAAGAAACCCTTTCCGGGTTTGCGGCAAACCCACAAATTCCGCCGACAGGGGTCCTTTTGGCGGGAAATGACGGGTCCGCAACTTTGGGCGGAAATATAAAATTGAGTATTGAAATGACGCCCTATCGTACCACGAATTAAAGAAAGGGGCCGCAAAAATGCCGAACGGAAGTCACGTCCCAGACGACGCGCCCGCATGGGCCGGGTATATGATCGGGAAAGTAGACACTTTAGGAAAGCAAACCGAAGAAATCAAAGGGACCCTGGTCGGAATTCACGAACGCTTAAACCGGGCAAATGACATTGACCGGGACGTTGAAGGCCGTCTTTCTAAAGTCGAAGCGGACCAGACAAACTGTCCGGTTCGGTCCGGCGCGGCGCTAATCAAAGCGCCCGCGCCCGATGGTGCGGCACCGGTTGACCGCCATAAAGAAATAGTGACCCGCGGGGACCTTGTAAAATTCCTGGGCGCTATTGTAGTGGTGGGCGCATTTATAGGCGGTCTGATTGCGGGCGTTTTGCGGGTTTTTTACGGTCTTAAAATAGACCTTCCGGGGGTTTAATATGCCAGTCGCTGAAATTCTCCGAATAAAATCACGAACTGATTTGACCTATTCGGTTTTTATGTGGGACGGGGCCCCGTTGTGTTTTTTGCTTGAAGAAGCCTGGCGCAATAATGAACGCGGGAATTCTTGTATTCCCGAGGGGTCCTACACTTGCCGCCGGTACAAATCCGCAAAGTTCGGGGAATGCTGGCGGATTGAAGGGGTCCCAGGCAGGTCTGCTATCTTAATTCATTTCGGAAACACAACCGCCGACACCGAAGGCTGCCCGTTGACGGGGAACTGGGCCTGGGGGACCGTCATTCGTGCAAGTAAAGACGCATTCAATCGGTTGATGCGGGTTACAAAAGGCCGCGGATCGTTTTCGTTGACGGTAAAGGTATTGAAGCCAAGCGAAGGCCACATGGTCCCAAAATAGGGGGGTTAAAATGCGCCGATTTGACTTTATACTTCACACGGACCGCGGGCCGCAATCTGTGACCCGGTCCGAATGGTTTAAGCGGCTGCAGCCGTCTGATTTGATTTTTATTCGGAATGACAATTTCGGTTCAAATCTAATCGTCTACGGTTCAAAGATTGAAGCGCCGCCGGAAGCGTTGCGGTTTTGCGTTGAATGCAGCCACGCGGAAGGGGTCACAGAACCCGGATCGCCCGCTTTGGCGTTGACGCTGTCCGCGGGTCCCACCGGCTTTAATATTGAATATTTGGACCGACTTTTTGAAGACCGGCACAAATTGACGCGGCTTTATGTATTCCGCTGGCTCACCGATCCGGACGAACAAGCCGAAGCGGTCCGGATTGCCCGGCAGCTTTCGGCCGAAGACCACGCATATAAGAAGCGGGGAATTTTCGGGTTTGCGCTCCGTGTCATTCGCAAGTGGTTAAAATGGCCCGAACCCGCCCCGGCAAAATACGAACTTTCCGCGCGGTCTAATATCTGCAGCGAAGCCTGGGCCCGGGTTGCGTCCCGGCTAGGAAAGAAATTGACCGGCGGACAAATCCCGTCAAGGGTTTCCCCGCTTGAACTTTCGGCCTTTGTGTCTATCCATTGCGAAGTGAACGGCCTTCCCGGCCTGATTGCGGAAGCGCGGTATATTAAACCCTAGTCTTTGCGGTATCTTTTCCCGCGCCAGCCGCCAGCGGCGCGCACCGGCCAACCGGCCGCCCATGCTGGCATTTGTCCCATTATGTCTTCGAATTCCGCAACGGACCGCGTCCCTTCCGGGACTTCGGCAACTATTTCGTCGTGGACGTGCAAGACAACCGGGAACCCGGCGCGCGTCAAATTTTGAATTGAGTTTGCCAAAATATCCCGGGCAACTGCTTGAACCACGTTTTCCGTTAATTTTCCGCCGTAAGTATCAAGCGGGGACCATCCCATTCGTCCTTTTTCCGGGTTAGTATTCCAGCCGTAATACATTAACCGGTCAATTTTATTCCCGGCAGGGGATTCGTCCGGAATCAAACGCGGGTCGTGGTATTTTAGCGTCCGGCCGGACGGAAGGCGGCAATAAAGAATGCCGTCTTTGACGCCGTATCCTATGCCGCGGAATTCGTAACATTGACCCGGATTTTTAACCGCGGCAACCGCGGCCCCTTCCAGGCCGTGTAATTCGTAACGGAACGCCCACCGGTCCGGGTCTTTGCGCCATTGGCCGCCCCAAAATTCAACTATTGACGGGGACGCTTTCCGCCATTTTAGGATTGCGTCTTTTATTTCTGATTCGGTTAAAAATTCGTCCGCGCCGAAATTCAGCCAGGCCCCGATCCATCCGGCATAACCTGACGCAAGTTCCGCAACTTTTCCAAGTTTACGTTTTGGGTGGTGGTCCCCGGTTTCTTTTTTATAGTCTAAAAATTCTTGAAAGGGCGTCCCGGTTATTGCGGCCGCACTTTGTTCGTAAATTTTCCCGTGGGTTCGGAATACTTCAAGCCGCCAGGTTTCCCCGGCAAGCGCCGCCAAAACGACCGCTTCAATTGCCGAAAAGTCCGAACAAATCAAATCGCAACCGGGAGCCGCGCAGAATAGGCCACGAAGACAACCGGAAACCGCCGCGGTTGCGTCCCCCCATAGGGTTTCGACCGTTTCAAGGTCCCGCGTTTTGATTGCCGCCAGGGCGAATTCCGCGGCGGCCGCGTTCCAGTCGGCGGATTCCCCGTCCCGGGACCCGCACCGTGGGCACTCTGCCAGGGCCGTCCAAAAATGCACCCCACATCGGTTACACCGTATGACCGCGGGACCGCCGGACGGCAAATTTTGCGGCTGCGGGCCGCGTCCCGCCCACCGGCCGGTTCGGTCTGCGCCGTAATATTCGAAAAGGTCCCGGACCCGGCCGTCGGCGCATAAACGGGACCGAATGGAAAAGACTTTTTTCACGCTTGAGGTTGAAAGGGATTGACGAATTTCAAGCGCGCGACGGCAGGGGTCCGGAATTTTGTCATATTTTAGAACGGACGAAACTGTTTCTTCCCGAAGGTCCGGAATTCGGCAACCGGCCCCGGCAAGCCAACCGGTCAATTTAGCAACTTCCCCGGCCGAATTTACCGCGCCGCCGGTTATTTCGGAAAGCTCCACGGTATACCGGGCATGGGCCTGGTTTATAATGTCCGCGGCCGCTTCCATGCCATCCGGGTCAATATAGACGCCCCGGCCGTTTATTTCGCGGTCAATAAACCACATTTCTTGTTCGAAGTCTGAAAGGTCCGGCACAAGGGCCGAAACGGCCGCTTCGGCTTTTATGTCTTGAATATTGTATTCGTAAAGGGCCGCGAATTTGTCCGGGTCCGTTTGTGGGGTTCGGCGGCAAATCAAATTTTTCGGGGAAGGTTTCCGTGGAATACACAGCGCCCGAATTAAATTGTCCCCGGCTTTGTCTTTTTGCTCCGGGGCGTCCGTTGCGGCCGCGGCTTCTTTCAGCGGGCCCGGGAGCCCGAACGCCCGCGCCTTTGCCATAGCGCACCGCAACTGGCGCAAGGGAAGCGGCGGCCATCCGTATTTTGGGACCATGCAAAGGTTCCAAATATAAAACTCAAAAGCCGCATTCCAAGCGGACAGAATCCCGCCCTGGCGCACATAAAGGCCCAGGTCCATAGGAATGACGGCCGCGGGCGTCTTTTCCGGGGTCCAAAGTTGCGGGGCGTTTCCCAAATCATACGCAAGGGAAAGGGGTTCCGTTGACGGGTTTTCGGCGTATTTGGCGGCCCCGACGGCGGAAATTCCGCTTTTCCGGTCTTCAATTCCGCGCCAGGCCCCTTGCCGCCAAATATACCCGGCTTCGGAATAAGTTTCCCAGTCAATTGATGGGTAAAGCGTTGAAAAGCCGTCCCCGGCCGGTTGGAAATTATAGCGCAACTTTGACACCGGCCGGGGACCCGCGGCTTATTCCAAAAAGCCCTGGGACTTCATAGCGTCAACCGTCCAACCCTTCGCCAGCCAGCCGTCCAAAGTTTCCCCCGGGGCGGCTTGCAGCGCCTTTGCGGACAGCTTAGGGGCGGCCGGGGCCGGGGGAGTTGCCTGGCCAGCCTGGGCCGGATTTGGGGGGATTCCGGGCGAAGCGCCGACCGGGTTCAAAAAGTCCGGGGCGGGCGCAACGCCCGGCGGGGGCGTTCCTGCCGGGGCCGGGGCGGCTCCGGGCGCGGGCGAACTAGGCGCAGGGGCACCACCCGGGGGCGGCGGCGTTCCGGCGGGGGGGCCGGGAGCCGCGCCAGCGGTCCCGCCGATGGGCGGACCCGCCAAGGGGGTTTCCGAAGCGCCAGCGGGAAGCGCGCCGACGGGCGCATTCCCGAAAATTTCCGAACCGGAAGGCCCGGAATTAATTTCTTCGCCAAATGCGACACGTTCCACGGCGTATTGATTAAGATAAACGCCGGGGTTTGCCTTGCTATCATTCCCTTTCACCGTGAAATAAACACGGACAAAAAATCCGCGTTTCAAGTCTTCCGGTCGGGTCAATTCGGCCTGGCCGCCCTTTTCGTAGATTTTGGGCGCAATCCCCGTGGAAAATTTCAGAATGTGACAACCGGCGAAACCTTCTTTTTCGGGGGCCGTGTCACCGTCAACGTATTTCCACGAAAAGTCCGCTTTGTCACAATCCCCGGGAAAAGCGGCCTGGCCGACGGCGTAAATTTTGGCCCACATTTCGTCAAATGCCGGGCCCTTCGGGAATGCGACCGCCATAAAATAGTCCACCCGCGGCTTCCCGTCTTTAGTTAAAAGCGGGTTTCCTTCCATGTCTTTGTCCCGTCCCGTGAATACGTCTCCCTGGACCATCCGGCCAACCGGCGAAAGAATTTGAACGCGATCCGTCATTGTGATTTCCTACCTTTCTTTATTTATGCGGAAAATTAAAAGTCGCGTGACTATTCCACGCGATCACATGGTCTATTTGTTGACCGGAAAGGTCCACGAAATAGTCTAGCTGGCCGTCGTACCTTCCGACCGTCAAACATTCCTTTTCGCGCCCGGCATACGATTTTAAATGCGCTAACATAACGATAATTTCTGGACCTGGAATCGCATACTCGGGATCGGTCCAATTATTACCGCCCCGGGTTACGGCGTATTCATTCATTTACCCGAAAACCTTTCTGGCAAACTTGCCGTCGTCCGGCTCAATTTTGACGCCGGTTTTTTTACGTTCCGAAAATTGCGCGATTAATTTTTTGTCAAGGCCCTTTTTTATTGCCTGGGCGGGCGTTATAGGTGCAAGCGGCTGCCGAAGGTCTTTCCCGACAAAATCCCCCAGGGCGAATATTTCCGCGGGGTCCCGGGTCCATTCCGCCCTGCCGACCGCTTCGAAGACCCGGAAACCGGGGATTCGGCCGCCGCCTTTTACAATTTGCGCGGCCGCGGTTTCGATTGCGTCAATGCGATATTTTATCATTTCCGCGGCGCGGTTCAAAAATTGAAGTTCAACGCCGACCGCTTCGGGCGTCAATTCTTGCGGTTGTGCCTGGGCCGTATATTGCATGGCGGCCGCGGCGGCCCGTTGCAACGCTTCGCAATTGAACCGGGCCCGGCAAAATTGACAATGGTTCCCCGTTATACAGCGCGCGCCGGGCAGCCCAGCTTCGGCCGCGGCGGATTTTAAACGGGTTATTTGCCCGCGAAGGTCCGAAAGGGGAACTTCCCAAACGTCAACGGGTCCCGCTGTCTTGAAGGCCCGCGGTTGAACGATCCGAAGGTCTAGGGTTATATCCGGGCCCGGGAACCGGTCCCATTCTACTTCGGCCAAAACGCCCGCGGCATAACATAGAACCTGGGAGTTTTCAAAAACGTCAACGACCCGGAATCCGTGTTTATAATCCCAAATGTAAATTATTCCGCGTTTATAATCTATTAGGAAGGCGTCAACCGTCCCCCAGCAATCCGGGGAAATAGACACAGCGGAAACCCGTTTTTCAACTTGAAGGGACCCGTCCGCTTCGGCCACGGTTTGTTCTACGTCTTGAAGGTATACGTCAACCGCTTCGGCCATTTCTTCCGTAACACGAAGGCCCTGGGGCGTTTCTTCCCCCAAATAGTCCCGCGCTTCCCGGCTGTGAAGAAGGCATTCCGCCGCGACATGGTGCGCGGCGGTCCCTTCAATTGCCGCGGCGCTTTCGGATTCGTCCGGGGCGGCCGCTTCCATAGAAACGGACCCGGGACATTCAACCCATCGCGCCGCGGACGAAGGCGCTAGTTTTGCGTGGGCGGACATAACGCCAGGCATTCGGCCAAAACGGCCGGAATAAGGTCTTCCCGCTGTGTCAATTCAAGCGCGCCCGCCAGGCCGTGTTTTGACGCCGCGTGGTCAATTTGGGCCTGGGTTATTGCGCCGGAAGTTAGATGGGGCGTCAATGCCGCCATGAATTCGGGGAAGGTTTTCGGGCCGTCTTCGGCCGGGGGCGTTTCGGGCGCGCCGGGGGGTTCGGGAATCCCGCCCAGGTCCGGCTGGTCCCCGGCGGGCGGTTCGGGAATGTTCGGGTCCGGGTCCGTTGTGGCGGATTCCGCGGATTTAAGTTCCGCGGTCACGGAGTCCAAAACGGCCGGGTCAACGCCCTTTTTTATCCGCCAGCAGCCGTCTTTGGTTTTGGATTTTGCGCCGCTGTGAATGCGGGCGTCCCAGGGGATTCCCGCGGCGTCAAGTTCAAGGTTCCCCGGTTCCGTCCCCGCGGGTTCGGTTCCCGCGTCCGGGGCCGTTTCCATGGTTTCGGGTTCGGGCGGCGTAGAGCCAGCCGCCGCCGCTTCCGGCCGGGGGTCCGGCGTGGATTGCGCCCCGTCCCCGGTAGTCGAAGGGACGGGAACGCCGCTTTCTTCAATTTCCGCCGCGGCCAGGTCAATCCCGCGCGCAATCCCGCGCAAGAATGCCGCAACCGTTCCGGCGTTGAACCATTTCGTTTGCGTCTCTGTCATTTTTGAAACCCCTTTCAAAATTTTTATTTGACGACCTAATAATAACGCGGTATTCTTAATAAGTCAAGACAATTTTTCAAGGGCGGGACAATGCGGGAAATTTGGAAACCCATAAAGAATATTAAAAAAGGTTACGAAGTTTCAAACCGGGGCCGGGCCCGGCAAAAAACGGCCGTTATTTGCGGCCGGATAATTGAGAACTTCTTAAAATCGCTTTCCGTGTCCCCTTCGGGACTTCTTTATTTTGGAGCCCGGGACAGCCGCGGCCGCCGGGTCAACGTCTATTTACACAAGGCCGTCGCCGCCGCGTTCGTCCCGAACCCAGACGGGTTGCGGTTCGTCCGGTTCAAAGATGGAAACCCGTTCAATTGCCGCCCGTCAAATTTAGAATGGTCCGCGCACCGGGCCCCGAACGGGGGCGGCGCGTGAACCTTCGGGATTATCAAACAACGCTTAAAACGGACATTTACACGGCCTGGGGGACCGGGGCGCGGGTTGTTTGCGGCGTCTTGCCAACCGGGGGCGGAAAGACGGTCGTTTTTTCGGAAATTTTGAAAGAATTCCCGGGAATCTGTTTTGCTATTGCACACCGCCAGGAACTTCTTTCACAAATAAGCCTGGCGCTTGCGCGGGACGAGGTCCCCCACCGGATCGTGTCCCGGTCTAATATAATAAAATGGATTGATTCGCTTCATTATGCGGAATTCCGGAAGTCATTTATAAACCCCCACGCCCGTTGCGTTGTTTTGGGCGTTGACACCCTACTCGCGCGCGCGGACAAGTTACGCGAACTTTGCGAATCCGCGGGCCTTTGGATTATTGACGAATGTTTCCCGGCAGGGACTTTAGTCGACGGTCGGCCAATAGAGCAGATACTACCGGGGGATTTTGTAACGGCATTTGACCCGGAAACCGGAACTTTTCACGAAAAGAAAGTAACCCGGATTTTTAAAAACCCGGCCCCTAAATGCATGGTGCGGTTTGAGGCCGCGCCGCATCATGTGATTAAATGCACAATAGGGCATCCAATCTGGACGCAACGGGGTTGGGTTTGCGCCGCGAATTTAAGGGAAGGGGATTTTATTCTTGGAACAAAAAATTTCATGCACAATGTGCCGAGCGCCCGCAGATTTGACCGCGTATCACCGGCGCAAACTGTACGAAGCTACGGGGCGCGCGTATTGTTCGAAAGAATGCGCGTCAAAATACCGCGCCGGAATTTCTTCAAAAACAATGGCGAAAACAAATCGAACGTATGCGTCGGGGCGTATGCGAAAAAAGAACCCCATGCACCGTGCGGATATCCGCCGCAAGGTTTCAAAAACTTTAAAAGCTATTGGGCACCGGCCGAAAGTTCAGGGCGGAAATGGCCGCGGTTTGAGCCGCGCCGAATCTCATTTATTCGAAAATTTAGGGCCGTGGGGGTTTCTTCCGCATTTTGTAATAAAAACGGGAGTCAAACGAAAGAACGAAAAACGCATTCCGTTGCATTACAAGATCGACTTGGCCCACCCCGTCTTGAAGCTCGCCATCGAAGCGGACGGCGCAAGCCACGGGACTTTAGAGCGCCAGGCGCAAGACCAGAAAAAAGAAACGTTTTTGGATGGCATCGGGTGGGCCGTGTTGAGGTTTACGAACGACGAAATTTTGAACGAGTGGGCGAAAGTTCGAAATATAATTTTGTCTACAACATCGAAGTTGACGGATTCCATACGTACACGGCAAACGGGATAGTCGTTCACAATTGCCACCATATTCTGCAAAAAAACAAATGGGGGAAAGCCGTTGACCTTTTCCCGAATGCGCGCGGCCTGGGTGTGACCGCCACGCCGGTCCGCGCAGACGGCAAAGGCCTGGGGGCCGCATTCGACGGCGTTATTGATTGCCTGGTGGAAGGGCCGCCCATGCGGGAATTGATTGACCGCGGCTTTCTTACTGATTACAGAATTTTTGCGCCGCCTTCCGACCTTGACCTTTCCGACGTGCCGTTGACCGCGTCCGGGGATTACAACCCCCAGGCCGCAAAAAAGGCCGTCCGGCGGTCAAAGATTATCGGGGACGTTGTAACGCATTATTTAAAAATAGCGCCGGGGAAATTAGGGGTCACATTTGCGACGGACGTTGAAACCGCTTCGGACATTTCGAAAAAATTCCAGGAAGCTGGAGTTCCCGCGGCGGTATTACACGCAAAGACCCCGGACCGGCTCCGGGTTGAAACCATTCGGCGGTTTGCGGCCGGGGAGTTGAAGCAACTTGTTAATGTGGATTTGTTCGGGGAAGGGTTTGACCTTCCCGCGATTGAATGCGTTTCGTTTGCGCGGCCGACCGAATCTTACGGCCTTTATAGCCAGCAATTCGGCCGGGTTTTGCGGCCTATGGACGGCAAAGACGCCGCCCTAATTATTGACCACGTCGGGAATGTTTCCCGGCATTGGCTGCCGGACGCAAAACGAACCTGGTCCCTTGCGCGCCGGGACCGGCGGGCCCGCAAGACGGACCCGGAATTGATACCGGTCAAAAATTGCGTTTCGTGTTTTCGGGTTTACGAAGCGGTCCACCGTGTCTGTCCGTTTTGCGGACATTTCCCGGAGCCGACGGCGCGGTCCGCGCCCGAATTCGTCGACGGGGATTTGACGGAACTTGACGAAACGGCCCTGGCGCGGTTACGCGGCGAAATTTCACGAATTGACAGCGCGCCGAAATTCCCGTTCAACGCCAGCCGCGAGGCGCGGTTCGGAATTGTAAAAAATCACACGGCCCGGCAAAAAGCCCAGGGGGAATTGCGGGACAGTATAGCCTGGTGGGCCGGATGGCAACGGGCCCGGGGCCGGTCGGATTCCGAATCATACCGCCGATTTTTTCACGGGTTCGGGGTTGACGTTATGACCGCGCAAACTTTGGGACGGCCGGAAGCTACGGCATTGACCGCGGAAATTGAAAAAACTTTGAAAGAATACGAAAGGGGATAAAAATGGACAAAGGCACACTTCCGGGGCGTACCGCGCGACCGGGAAACTATCACACTTTAAACGGAACGCCCGTCAAGCCGGGCGCAAAATGCCGGTATTA
>Ga0180433_10011477_pt1 | contig 10503 bp, 9 predicted proteins | sample SS_ome_8_FD_132980 | JGI IMG/M metagenome (GOLD analysis project Ga0180433, IMG submission 132980) | Hypersaline lake sediment archaeal communities from the Salton Sea, California, USA - SS_1_D_1 metaG | ecosystem: Environmental > Aquatic > Non-marine Saline and Alkaline > Hypersaline > Sediment...
GTCTCTACCAGCTGCCCTATGATGTCAATGTATCCTTTAATTTCATGGCAAGAGAAGGCTGGATATTGAGGGAAAGATTTCAATATTTCGACTACACCCTGCCCAATCCCAAATCCAGAAGCGCATGGCTGTACATGTATCCCTTTGGATCCTACCGTCTGCCCACATTCTTGAACCTGACCCTGAGACTTGAAAAGATGCTTAGGATCGGTGAGACCGGCCGCGTCTATCTGATGGGCGACATCTTCAATGCCCTAAATTCTTCCATCATGAACCGCAGATATCAAAGAGACTGGGGCAACTACTACAACTACGCTGATCAGTCAAAGAATTACTGGAGAGCTAATCCCGACTTTTTTGCAGCTAATGAAATTCTTAATCCTTTGGTTGTACGTTTGGGAGTCAGATTCACCTTCTAAGCTGAAACAGACAGACTAACTCTCATAAAAAGGCCCTTCCTGCCGAATGGCAGGGGGGCCTTTTTTCTTTTATTCCTATATAAAAATATCTAAGCCTGGTTTAGAAACACTATGAGGATTTATCGCGGGTCACTATTTTAAATCTTATAAAATTATAGAGATATTTCGGATATTTTTATAAAATAAGTGCAGATCGGTTATGCCTTTAAGCTCAACAAATCAAGAAATAACTGCTTTTTGCAGTGATCATAATGCCATATCATTTCTGAATCAAAAAACTGAAAGTATAAATTATACTTTTTAGGAGGCAGTATGTATAAAAAGTTAACAATATTTATCTTGTTAATCTGCGTTGGATTTTTTATCCATTATACAGACGCACAAACATGGTCAAGTCTTTTTCGCCTGACCTGGTCTTCCGGAAATTCATTTACTCCGAATGCATCCACAGATTCCGGTGGAAATATTCATCTTGTCTGGGTGGATCAAACCCCCGGAAATCCAGAGATCTACTACAAGAAAAAACCTGGAAGCGGGACAACCTTTTTAGCCCCTCAAAGGCTGACCTGGACTCCGGTAGGTTCTCAAGCGCCCTGTGTAGCCACCCATTCATCCCTTAATCTCTATGTTGCCTGGTACGAATCTTCGCTGTCAAACAGTGATATCTATTTCAAGAGATCATCAGATAGTGGGTCAACCTGGTCCCCTCCTCAAAGACTAACCTGGAATTCAGGGGCCTCTCAAAATCCGGTCATGGTTACAGAAAGCTCTGCTATTATCCATTTATTTTGGGAGGATTATAATCCTGGAAATGCAGAAATTTTTTATAAAAAGAGTACTGATAACGGCAGTACTTGGGGCCCGCCCCAAAGGCTCACCTGGAATTCGGGATTTTCAGGAAATCCTGCTGTCGCTTTCGCCGGTATTTCCAATATCATTCACTTGGTGTGGGAAGATGACACTCCGGGATTGAGTGAGATATATTATAAAAAGAGCGGAACCAGCGGCACAAACTGGTCAGCCCCATCCCGCCTAACATGGAACACAGGCTGGTCACAGACTCCTACGATATGTGTAGACAGCAGCGAGTATATTCATATCACTTGGGAAGACGATACTCCGGGGAATTTTGAGATCTTATATAAAAAAAGCACCAACAGTGGTTCAACCTGGTCGGCACTCAGCCGGCTTACCTGGAATCCGGAAACATCCCTGGTACCGGATATCGCAGTAGACAGCTTCAATAATCTTTTCATTGTATGGGAAGATTACACCCCCGGAAATTTTGAAGTCTTTTTTAAAGAAAGCACTGATACCGGAGTGACCTGGTCGGTCCCCATGCGGCTCACCTGGAACAACGGGGGATCGAGAAATCCGGATATTACAGAGGGTTTCAGCAGCGATATCCATGTTTTTTGGAACGATTCCAGTCCAGGACCCTTCGAGATCTACTACAAAAACCGTAAATAATAACAACCACTCCTAAAATCTTGGAAAAATATTAAATATATATATTTCTTTGACTTTTAACCTAGGACTCATGATAAAATCTGTTAATATAAATTTAAAAGAAGTGTATTTATGAAATTTCTGACTGAAACCTTCCGCTATCTATGCCGGACATCACCCGTCATCAAACGCTCCTTATGGAGAAAATGGTATGAGTATTTAGCCACCAAAAACTGGGAGGATGAACTCCTTTTTATGAATTATGGATTTGTTGGCCTTGATTCAGAATTGGGAGAGATCCATATCAATGAAGATGATGAAAAATACCGTCTTCGAATACAACTCTACCATTATGTAGCCGATTCGGTTGAAATAGAAGGAAAAAATATATTGGAAGTCGGGTGCGGCCGGGGAGGCGGTTCCGCCTATATTGCACGACATCTAAAACCACGATCTTTTATCGGTATTGACTTTTCTCAAAAAGCCATAAATTTCTGTCAAAAACATCACAGCTTCCCGGGCCTGTCTTTCCGACACGGCGATGCTGAGTCTCTCCCTTTTGAAGATAATGCTTTTGATGTACTGATCAATGTAGAATCTTCTTACTGCTATGGGCATATGGACCGTTTTTTAGCTGAGGTTAGAAGAGTTCTCATTCCCGGAGGGTATTTTACCTATGCGGATTTTCGAGGGATGGAAGACATAGAATCTCTCCGGTCCGATCTTTATAATTCCGGATTGAAGCTGATCGATAAAAAAGATATCACTTCCAATGTTCTTAAGGCTATGGAACTGGGACATGACACTAAAATACGATCCATCCAGGAAAAAGCCCCCCGCCTGCTAAAAAAATCATTTATTTCCTTTACCGGCACTAAGGATTCTACGGTTTATAACGCTTTTTCACGGGGAGAAAAGGAATACTTCCGGTATGTCTTTCAAAAACCCGAAGATTAGAGTGTTATTTTTTTAGGGAAACACCTCCATAATAATAAACGTCATTGTTTACTTAGTGCAATTATGTTACCATCCAACTGGGGAGAAACACATGAAAAGCAAACAGATTTCAGTGTTATTATTGGGATTGGTACTCCTGTTAGGAACAGCCTGCACACAAAATCCCCTTTCCCTTGAACAGGAAGACCAGATCAAAAGAATCGGAACAAAGGCAGCTTCCGCATTGACAAAAAATCTAAAAGCACACCTCATGGAAACATTAGCAGCAGGAAATACAGCCGAAGCATTCGAATTCTGCGCTGCCAGTGCGCTGGATCTCACTAAAGAGACCGCGCAAGATCTGCCTGAGGGAGTTATGATCAAACGTACGACAATGCGACCTCGCAATCCGGAAAACGCGCCGGATAAATACGAAAATGATGCACTCGCCTATTTCGAGGCGCAAATCATCAAGACCGGAGTTCCCCCTGACAATTATATCCAGTATATTCAAGACAAATCCGAGTATAGATACTATCAGCCCATAGTCATCAATGAACTGTGTCTTAAGTGTCATGGAGAATTGGATAAACTCCGGGAAGGCGTCCACCAATCTCTCTCAGAAAACTATCCTCAGGACAGCGCCGTCGGTTATAAAATCGGCGACTTCCGCGGTGTAGTCCGTATCAGCATTCCCGTTGATGTTATTAAAGAAGAAAAATAGAATAAATACATTTATATTTTGTGCGATAGAATTCACAAGCGTTTTATCTCGTTAATTATATATTTAAGGAGGGGAAAATGAAAAAATTATTTAGTTTCTTGACAGTTGTATTAAGCTTGTTCTTATTGCTGGCTTTGATCCAGAGACCAGGATTAGCCGGTAATACAGGAGAAACCGCTGCAGTCAAGGTGCTTTCCATTCCGGCGCCTGCCTTTGAGATGCCGGGAGAAATGGTGGCCTACACCAATAATGGAAGATTGTGGCTTAACTCAGGCGCTGAATATGTAAGAGCTCCTCTGATCCTGCCGCATAAGACCAGGATCAAAAAAGTCCAACTGGTGTGCAAGGACAACAATCCTGACGGAAATATGAAATTATGGATACACGTTTTCTCTAACGACCTATCAGAAAGCTTTACTATGTGTCTTGTCGAGAGCGAAGATGCAGTAGAAGGTTTCAGGATTTTCACAACTACAGATATCAAACCCAATAAGATCGACAATGTAAAATACAATTATTTTCTCAATCTGAGGCTTCTCGGATCGGATGAGGACGGATATGCCTTTATCGCCGCAAAAATCTGGTATAAAGGAAGTTGGTGAGGATGAGAAAAGTAATTCCTGGAACTAACTTCTAATATATTCACTTCTCATAACAATCCCAAAAAATATCCGTATATATAGGTATCTAATGTGGAGGATAGGATGCGGATAATCACAGTATTTTTATTAATCTGCCTGATGAGTATGGGCGGATCGGCTGCTTCAGGGCAGCAAGACCAAAAATGGGAATGGCCCCGGTCAACTCCAGAAGAACAGGATCTGGATGGAAACCGCCTGAATGAACTGGTTGAGCTTATACGAGAAGGTGAACTGTTTCCCAGATTAAACAGTCTTTTGATCGTCCGCAATGGATTTCTGGTTCTTGAGGTCTATTTCAGGACGTTCGCAAAAAATAGACTTCACACCTTACAATCCGTAAGTAAAAGCTTTACATCTGCCTTAATCGGTATCGCCATTCACAGGGGCGAGCTTAAGAATGTCGATGAAAAGATACTCGATTTTTTCCCTGATAGAGATACAATCGAAAACCTGGATGAAAGGAAACTCTCCATCAGAATCAAGGATCTGCTCACCATGCGCAGTGGAACGGATTACCGGGAAGACTACCCCGATTCTCCCCATCATCAGCTTAATCGATTGGAAACTGGTTGGGATAAATTTTATTTAAATAGGAAAATGATCTCTCAACCCGGAACTTCCTTTCTCTACGACAGCGGGGGTGTTATTTTGCTGTCCAGCCTGCTCAAGGTCCGGACCGGTATGCACGCTGATGAATATGCCCAAAAATTTTTATTTACTCCTTTAAAGATCAAACATTTTTTCTGGTTTGCAAACAAAGAAGGTCATCCTCATACCGGAGGCGGGCTCAATCTTGAACCGGTCGACATGGCAAAGTTCGGGCAGCTCTACCTTCAAAAAGGACAATGGCTGGGAAAACAGGTAGTACCCTCAGATTGGGTCGAGGAATCTTTCAAAAAACAGGTTGACTTTGAAAAAGATGATTCTCTGACTGTTGGATATGGCTATCTCTGGTGGATCCTGAAACCGGATCCAAATGGATCAGGGAAGGAAAATATTTATGCCGCAATGGGATTCAAGGCCCAATATATATTTGTAATTCCGGAACACCACATGCTGGTTGTGGTTACGGGGGATACACGGAATCGAGATGACCAGCGCAAACCAATAGAGTTCCTCTACAGCCACATTCTGCCAGCAGTTAAAAGATAGGGGAAATCTAAACCTCCTTTAGGACTTAGCTAAATCATTTCCTATTTTTATAGTAAATATCCTGTCCCCCCTGGATACTATCTTGCCAGACAATATGAACACGATTGTTTAAACCGGTTGTGACTACAGGTTTCTGGGAGAGCCCGGAATCCCAGGTTAGTCTCTTTAATGCCGACCAATTTGCTCCACCATCTGCACTTTCTTTGTAATAGATCTCATAATTCCCGGCTGAATTATCGCTCCATACAATATGGATATGATCATCAGAACCTATATTGATCTTCTGTTCTGTAGAGGTTCCTGAATTCCAGGTTAATCTCTCTGGAGAACTCCAGGAAATCCCACCGTCTGTGCTTTTTTTATAACAGACTTCTGAGTTTCCATAAGAGTATTCACACCAGCTTACATAAATATTCGAACTCGAATCGACCGCAACATCGGGGGTATAGGAACCAGATGAATTCCAGGTCAAGCGCTTTAAAGAGGTCCAGGTTGCTCCTCCATCCGTACTCTTTTTATAATATATCTCATAATTCCCGGGGGTGTCGTCTTCCCATACCACATGCAAAACATCAGAGGAATCGATGCATAAAGCAGGATTTTTAGAATAACCGGAATTCCAGGTCAACCTTACTTTTTGATTCCAGGTGCCTCCAAAATCACTACTTTTGTTATAAAAGATCTCCTGATTGGACGAAGCCGTTTCAAACCAGAAAACGAAAACAACATTGGAACTGTCCACACCTATTTCGGGCTTATAGGATGAGGCGGCATTCCAAGTAAGCCTATTCAATGCCGTCCAGCTCATGCCTCCATTGGAACTGGTTTTATATAAGATTTGATGCCATCCGGCAAAAAGCTCCTGCCAGGCAACTATAAGCTTTCCCCCTGAATCCATGGCAATAACCGGATACAGGGAATACTCTGAGTTATAAGTTAATCTTGACGGCGCCTGCCAGGTAAGACCGCCATCCAGACTCTTTTTAAATATGACTTCGGGATTAGTGAAACCAACAAAATCCTCCCAAACACAAAAAACGGAATTTCCGCTGGATATCATATGGGGATTTATTGTCGATCCGGAAGTCCAGGTTAATCTCTTGGTTACAGACCAGGATTGCGATTCCAGGTTCTGGCAGTAAAAAAATAAAAAAAATAAGATAAATATTACAAAGTATTTTTTCATTTCCAGCTCCTCGCGTTATTTTACCGCCTGAGCACCGCAACCGCTTACAGCTCCAAACAGCTCCAGTGCTTTTTTCCAGGGATAGCGGTTAGCAAACATCGAAACCTGAGTGGTTAATTTTCCCTGAAGATTCATCCCCAGTATGGACCGCCACTGATTGGCGGGGGAGGTTCTGTCAAAATCCGCCTGCTCACTGTAGCGGGCATTTAAAAATCCCTCTAAATATCCCTGGTCGACTTTTAATCCTGCCGGGATATCCCCTTTATTTTCCTGAACGCTGGCAATTTCGAGGTCTTCAAACTGCTCCACCCGCAGATCCAATGAGGTATTACTGGCCGGGCTGTACCACAGGTCGGATTTTTTATTCACAAAAAAAATGTTGTGGTCGATCTTAACCCACTCACTGTTATTGAAGCGGGTATGGTCTATACCTCCTAAAATATTTCCCCCGAAAATATTATGATGGATGTTATACTCCAGCTTGGTCATAATCCGGAAACCATATCCCATGTCCAAAAAATCTTTGAGCCGGCTCCAGGTAAAAAGCACCGTGTTGTAGGCAAACTCAACACTTCCACACTTGGAGAGTGAATTGGGGCCTCCGCGGTTGGGGCAGGTCCCATAAACTTCAACCGCAGCCATGCGGTTTGCTACGAATACATTGTTGAGGATGCGGCAGGTTCCTTCTCTTAAACCCAGTTGAATTCCAAAATTGGAGCCGTTAATAAAAAGATTATTCTGGATCAAAATAATCCCACCCTGAGCGGCACTGGGAACTGAAAGGATAGGTTCAGTAACTGTAGCATTTTGGCCGGGTGCTTTAGAGGGCGGAAGAAGAAGCATTCCCGTCTCTACATTTTCCGGTTTGCCTTCATCCGGAGAATAGGAATTGCGTTCCCCCATATCAAACACAAAACCATCCACTACAACTCCATCGATCTCTTTGGTGAACTTTAGCATCGCCTTTCTGGATTTGGCCCCACTGGCATTATCCGGCTGAAAGATAGTTGGATGATCAATGATATCTCTCTCAGAAAAATCAGATGAGAAGCCTCCATAGAGTTTCACCGCTTTATCACATTCCAAATAACCGACATTAAACGTCCCCATATAAACTCCTTCAGCCACAATAATGGTATCACCTGACAGAGCGGTTTTTAGGGCCTTATCTATGTTCTTAAAAGGCTGCTCTTTGGTCCCCGGATTGCTGTTTTTCCCGGTCTCTTGAGAAACAAACAGCGATTTCCCGCCGGCAGGATTGAAATATTGGCTTAAATCCTGAGCAGCAACGAATGGCCCTAAAACAAAAAACAAACAAAAAATGACAACTAAAACCTTGAACTTTGAAGCTCCTACCATATCCATTTCTCCTCCTGATAAAAAATAAATAAATTCAAAGCTTTGCAGCTTTATCCTCGAACCGGGATTAGATCAATATATCCTCTGTATATCCCAACTTGATCAGATCGATCTTATTAGGATCAGCTGTCCCAAGATGGTACTGGGTATCGGCAGTAAAGATATGCTTGGCCGGAGGGCTCAAAGGTCTATCCTCTCCAAAATATTCCTTTCGTTTGGCCTGAATGATTCGCAGACCAGTGGCATCTACAGCTACTGGATCAAAGCCTAACATCAAGCCATAATATTTCCAAACATATTCAGGATTAAAATTATGGGGACCGACACCATGGAATTGAGGTGTCAGCATTACCAGAACATTTAAACGGGTTTTACCCTTACAGAGGGGATTACCCCAAATAGAGGCAAGACGAGCGCAGGCATCATCATGGTAGTTAGGGGGATCAGGCACGAACATGATGTAATTTTTGATCAAAGATCCTACTCCGGACCAGTGATGCGACCGCATCGGCCGTGCATTGATCAAAGCCGTTGTCCGGCTAAAGAGCGGGTTCCTTAATACCCCTCTGTCATCGATCCCAATATTAGCTTCTTTGACCCCCACATCCATGACTCGTTTTTTGATCGCTTCTTCTACTTGAGTTGTAGTGGGGATGAATCTCCAGACATTACTCTTGATCCCCACAATATCCTCAGGATTAATAATGGTTTTCCAAGCCGTAATGACATCGCTCTTTCCAGTCAAGACCGCAATTCCCTGATCCAGCATTTCCAATACGATCTCTGCTTTCGGCTTACTGTTTTCATCCAAAACTTCTTTGTTTCTCACGAGAACAACTTTTGATTTTTTCCCATCCGGCACAAACAGTGGCTTTCTTCCAGCCATTAAGAATGGGCTGCCTACAGCAGCCAAGGATGTATTTTTAATGAAGTCACGCCGGGTTATAATCCTTTTTCCTCTCATGTTTCTTCCTCCTTTTTATCCGTTAAAAAAACTATAATGCACTATTTTTAACTTGAACCAAATACGCCTCCAGTAATTCTATGGTTGGTGCGTCGAATAGTATAACCAATAAGTTATTTTTGAGCTTGCATCCGGTCCACTTTCCTGGAGAAGTCTCGGCTTTTCCCTCCACTGCATCCGGCAGGTAATGGGACAAAAAGCTCGCATGGGCTTTTTCAGATCTCTGTGTATCCGGATAATTTAAAATCAACAAATAAAAAGACTGTTTATTTTCTTTATACCTCGCAATCACAGTGGGAACATCTTCATCGATAAAAAGAATATTTTCACTGGCAATGTAGAATAGATTATTTAGTACGATATGATGATGTAAATAGCGAACACTTTCAGAAATGAGATTTTTTTCGGGCAGAAGTTTAAGGATAGGAGGAGTGTCCCCTATTAAGGGAATAGAATTTTCCAGTATTTTTCCCAGGGCCATAACGATATCTTTCTTCTCTTCTGTTTCCGGATAGGCAAGAATTGAAATAAAGTATCGATCTTTCCAAAACGACAACAATCCGGAACTATATTCCGATCCCTGTCCCAACAGACCGTCCTCTTTTTCGCGTCCTTGTGAAAAAATCCCATATGCATCATAGGAACTGCCCATATCAAAAAAATCAATGATAATCTCCGAGTTCTTTTCATTTTCATATTTTACGGACAAGACTTCTCTAAAATTATATGCGATATAAAGCTCTGCCCCACCATTGATATAATCATAAAGAGTATCCTGGGTATAAATAATCGGGAGGTCCGACTTTTTCCAACCTCCAATATCTGAGGGAAGTAAATTATAGACCTTATTGAGGGAAAGGGACATACAGGACTCCACTAATATTAAAAAAATGATTGAAAACAGAAAGAAACGCAGCCGGAATATCTCATCTTCTTTCTTCCTATGCACAAACACTACTTAGCAGATAGCCAATTAAAAGTCAAAAGATGAATAACAAATCTGGGTAGTTTTAAAAATGTGCTTTTTGCGTACAATCGGAAAAAAAATAAAACCGATTGATGAATATTTTATAAGTCGGAATCCTTACGATCAGTCAGATCATCAAGGCTGGTTTCAGGATCATGAAAACGCCGGAAAAGGTGGGTAAAGGTAGTATAGGTGAAAAGAAAATTTATTGGTTTCCATCGGATCAAATAAAAGAAAATAAAATAGGCTATAAGAATAGCCGGATAGAGATAAACAATATTAAACAGCTCAATGGTTGAATAACTTCGGATCGATTCCAGCACAGGAATGTACTTCGCAGCCAGAGAAAATATTGATATCGATAAAGGAAAACTGGAAATAAAAAAGAGGAGAACTCCCCAAGAATGACCCACCTCAATTGCTTTTTGGGGACAGTAGTTCATACAGCGGAGGCAGTCTTCACAGTTATACCGCCAGTAGGGACGTTTATGTTTACTTCCCATCATCACAATGGCATTGTTGGGACAGGAACGGGAACATAATCCGCATCCAATACAATTGGTGTTGGCAAACATTAGTTTACCCATATAAAACCGGCCTATTAATAAATACAAGAGGGGAAATAAAAACCAAAATCTCATGAGTAAAACAATCCAAACCATTTCATAGAGATTGTTTAAGGTCCACCAAACCGATCTGCCGGAAA
>Ga0180433_10011478_pt1 | contig 10503 bp, 9 predicted proteins | sample SS_ome_8_FD_132980 | JGI IMG/M metagenome (GOLD analysis project Ga0180433, IMG submission 132980) | Hypersaline lake sediment archaeal communities from the Salton Sea, California, USA - SS_1_D_1 metaG | ecosystem: Environmental > Aquatic > Non-marine Saline and Alkaline > Hypersaline > Sediment...
CTTATTTTATGAATTAAACTGGAGGTGCTTTTTTTTCAAATGGAGAGTTTTTAACAGATAAAAAAGATTCATATAATGATTTAGGTGAAATTTTTATAAAAAAAGAGGCTTATTCTCTTTTCAAAACTCCAAGAACTATGGGAATGGTTCTTAATGCAGGATTTAATTATACATGGTGGGCACCAGAGGTTGGTGGACCTGCAGGTCCAGGAATTGCTATACATGGAATTGGAGGATCAAGATTAAAAGCATCTGCCTTACCACCTGCGATTCCAGGCTTTTCAATCGGACTTGTGCTATTAACTATGATAACCTCGATTATAGGGATAATCGTTATTAACCGCAAAAGAAAAATCTAAGAGAAAAAAAATCAAATTTTAAACTATTTTTTTTATTTTTCTACTTATATCGTTCGAGTGTTTTTCTATTTCCTATATTATAATTTTATAAATGATGAAGATTCATAATTTTGTTTAAAGGAAACATAATAATACTAATAAGAGATTATAAGAAGGTAAATTATCTTATTTTATTCATTCAGGATTAAATACCGATTTTATCCCTAAAATCTTTTATAATTAGAATTATATTTTTCATTATTCCTTTGAAATACATTCCCAACAATGAGCCACTTAAAATCATCAAAAACAAGAGCAATACATTAATGTAACCTTCTAAATGTAAAAACTGTAAAACAAAAGGTTCTAAAGAGACTCCAAACATCCACCAATAAAACAAGAAACCCTGAGCTACAATAACCGGAAGAAGCCATAAAGACGCTTTTATACCGTAAGCAGGAATTTCCTCTCTTAATGTGAGTCCGAAGCATACAAAAAATAGTAAGATAAATGGTAAGAAGAAATTTTTGGAAGCTGATAAAAAAGGCCAAATTAGCAATGTTCGATCCATATCAGAAAAGGGAATCCACTCATTATATTGATTAATCATTATAGTATTCGCAACAATCCCATAAAACCCTAAAATGATAATGAGATATCCAATAAAAACAGCTCCTTGGCGCCCAAAATTAATGCTGATTCTTTTTTTCTGTATTGCTTCTTCTTCTACTTCTTCTTTTATTTTATATTCCGTCATTACAAAATCGAACTTCTTCCTAATCACATTATTTAATATTTTTATTTTTTAATAGTTGTTGATTTTACTTCATAACTCGTTATTGGTTAGAATGGATTTTAGCACTCTTATCGTGTGTTTTTTAAATAGATCAAAGGATATATCCACCTGACTTAATTGAATAGTCTCCCAAACCCTACTAGGTGGGCCATGTCCTTTAGTTCTATTCATTTGGATGTAAGCAACGCCCATCACAATGCTATACATTAATAAAGATAATAAAGGAGCAGCATCTTGTTTAATTTCTCCCTCGTCTATAGCTTCTTGAATAATTTTTGTAGTCCCATCCAATAATCTGTATTCTCTATATTTTGCTTCTATTGGACCAATCTTATTTGAGGGAGGGGCTTCGATAACATTAAACATCATTTTAAATTGATCATAATCTCTATTTGCATAATCTAAGAAATGTTCATAAAGTTTAAGAATTAACTCCGATTTCGAGCCTTTATGGTTTTTAATTAGCTCAAGATTCTCTTCTTTAAATTGGTTATAAAATTTATTACGAATAGCAATCCATAACTCTCTCTTGCTCTCAATGTAATTGTATAAGTTGTTTTTGGTCATATCTAGCATTTCCGCTAAATTTCGCATGCTAAACCCTTCACTCCCTTTTTTTAAGAACAATTCTTTCCCTGCATCGAGTATTCTCTCAAATTGTTCTTCCTTTTTCTCTTCACTACGAGCTCGAGTTTGTTTTAATTTAGGATTCAATTTTTAATCTCCACCTTTTATATTTTTTCCTTCTTCTAATTTTGATATGTCAGCTTCTTGGAGTTGGCGCCTTAAAACTTTACCCGTTGCGGTCACAGGTAATCGTTCAATAATTTCAATATAAGTAGGACATTTCCAGCGAGCCATATTTTCTTCACACCATTTTTTCAAATCATCAACTTTTACATCCTTTCCCTCTTTATAACCCGGTTTTAATACAATCCATGCCTTCACTGCCTCACCCCGTTGTATATTAGGTAAGCCAGCCACCGCTACTTCACTAATAAAAGGATTCTTTCCCATAATTTGTTCTACTTCTTTAGGAAAAACTGAATGACCCGCTACTTTAACCAACGACTTCTTACGATCGCGAATCTCTAAAAATCCGTCCTCATCTAAAAATCCGATATCACCCGTCAGAAGCCATCGCTTTCCATTCCAAAATTTAAGATTATCTTCTTGTTCTTCCTGTTCTCCTTTATATCCAAGCATTACCTGTGGTCCAGCTACACATATCTCTCCAGTATGCTCTACTCCAAAATTATTTTTTTCCGGAGTTCCATCACATATCGGTCCCAGATCAAAGTTCTCGGCGTCAAATATGGCAACATCCGTGCCCGGTAATGGTAATCCAATTTTCCCAAATTTGTTTGGACCCCAGAATGGGGACGAGGAAACAACTGGAGATGTTTCTGTTAAGCCATAACCCGGCCTAATCGTACAGAAGACTTTCTCAAACGGTATTCGGACATAATCATGAAGCGGTCCTGCTCCTTGGCTCGCAAATTTTAACTTTTCGTGGATATCATACTCCTTTTTAAAATTATCTTCTCCCATCTCTTCTGCAAAATCTATGAGACGTTTGAAAAGCAATTCAACGCTGGGATAAAGAATTTTTTGTGGTGCCTCTAATTGCTTTACGGTTTCACATAAATGTTTTTCATCAGGGGGCTTTGGATAAATAAGCATTACCATGCCAAGATATAGTGAACCATTCATGCAAGAAGTAAGTCCATAACTATGGAAAAATGGAATTATACTAATATCAATCATTCCTGTCTCTAGTTGGACCCAGTCTCGTTGTTGATATAAATTTACGATTAAATTCGCATGACTTAGCATCGCGGCTTTTGGTAACCCCGTGGTCCCTCCGGTCATCAAATAGGCTGCAGGCTCAGTCCAAGGATCAATATCAACCTTAAACTCTTTTGGCTCCGTCTTAAAAACTACATTTTTCATTCGGTATACCTTATAATGTTCGGTCTCATCTGGAATTGTATTTTGTAAATCAGGCAAGCTATTTCTTAATGCTTTTACAGTGTCTGGTCCCGCTGTTACAAAATCGAGTAAATTTGTTGAGATAACATGCTTTACTTTTGTTTTTGGTAAGATAGTACTGGGTCCTAGAGCAAAGAGAGCATCCAATACTACGAGAACTTTAGCATCAGTTATATTTAGCGCATGAAGTAATTCCATCGGTTTATAGGTAGGATTAATCCCAGCCATAATACCTCCAATATATAACGTTCCTAAATAGGCGATGACAAAATTTATAGAATTTGGTAATTCAATTGCCACCACATCTCCTTTTTGAATGCCTAACTCATGAAGAAAAGTACCAAACTGCTTTGCTTTTTTTATCAAGTCGCGAAACGTAATTTTTTCAATATAAGGACCATATACTGCCATACAAACATTTTTATCCCAAAATCCTCGTTCATCAGCACTTCTCATGAATCCTTCAAGTAAGGGTTCAATAACAATACCCTCGACATCATATATCTGCTTTGGAACACCCTCTGCCCAGTAGTCACCAAACCAAACTTTATTCTCATCAACCTTAAAATCATTTAATGAAGTCATGATCTTAATCTTCGTTTTTTCCCATTTTTCTTTGTTATTACTATTTATGCATCATATTATTTAAGATAAATGGACAGTGGTAACCTTTAAATTTTTCTTTGTATTTATTCAATAAGTTTAATTAATTGATAATTCGATAATTAGGTGATTATTTCTTGGGAAAAAAACTTTCGAAAAAAGATATGAAACCACATGAACGTAGTACTCCATTATTTTTAAAGGCAAAGAAATATGGATGGTTAACACGATTGCCTATCTTAAAACAATTACATAAGAAAAAGAATGCTCCACGTGGGTATGATATAGAAGCAGCTCAAATAATTCCTATTAATCTCAGTGTAGGGGATTACGAAACTGAGGTTATACCTCTTAAGTTAATGGATTATTTTATTGATAAAGCAGGAACGATAGTAATCGTGCAGTGTCCTTGTCGGGTTACAAATGATTGTCAAAACCACAGCAAGGACTTAGGCTGTGTCTGGATGGGCCGTGGAGCAGCAAATTTAGATTTAGAAAATCTCCCCGGAGGTAGCAATGGTCGATATGCAACGAAAGAAGAGGCAAAAGCACATGTGCGGTTGGCTCTGAAAGATGGCTTGATCCCTGCTTTGGGAAAACTTAGAGGAGATGCCAGGGCGTATAATGTTTTGGAATATGAAGATGAGTTCATGAATTTCTGTTTTTGCTGTAGTTGCTGCTGTATTACAGCGGGTTATAAGTATGGGAATTCTGATTACAAGAAATACATTAAACGGATGAAAGGTGTAAAGATGGTCACTGATCTTGAGAAATGCGTTGGCTGTGGGACCTGTTTTAAAGTATGTATCTACGATGGTCTGAAAATGGTTAAAGGAAAGTCAGTACATACCGATAATTGTATAGCTTGTGGAAGATGTGAGCAAGTTTGCCCCGAGGGTGCGATCTCTACGGTTTTTGATGAAAATGTGGATATTGATAAGGTAGTAGATGAGATAATAGAACGATATGAAAAAATCGTAGACATATCAGGTTAAGATTAATTGATTGTTAATTTCGCAGACAAGTATGTTTAAATCCTATTTTCAAATAAATCTTTTTTAAATTAAAATAAATAGTAAAATTATAGATTATAATAACCCAAACACACAGGTAAAGCAAATGGTTATAAAAAAAATACTAAGTAAATTACCTAAAAAAACGCTAAGTAAATTAGTGTTGAAAGGCATTTTAAGGAAATCTGTTGATACATCTAATGAAATATATCAAAAAGATTTTAAAAACTTCACATTTAAAGTTAATTGGGATATCGCAGGTGCTATTGGCTATCAAATTTATGAACAAACAAGTTACTCCTATAAATTCGGGGAACATCTCGATGATGCGGACGTATTGCTTTCTATTCCAAATATTGAACATGTAAGACTGATGATTAGAGATGATGGGCTAGATCTTGAAATGAGCAGAGATAAGGACCGAAATTTTCAATTATGTATAAAAGATCCCCTTATTAATGCCCGATTTAAAGAAGGAGTTAATCCTAATCCTCGTTCAATAACACAGCTACCTCTCTTTAAGGATATACAAAAACAATGGCATTATGGTAAAACTCTATTTGAACCCCCAAAGGAAATATCCGTAGAAAAGGATGAACTGGAGTCATTAGTGAAAAAAATGTTAAAAAATTCTGATCGCGTCTCAGATGAAGACTATCAGCAAACCTTTAAAGATCGGGTTTTTAAAGTGAATTGGGACATACAGGAAATTTTGGCTTACCAAATCTTCGAGGAAAAAAGTTATACTTATGAATTCGGAAAAATTCTGGAAGATGCGGATGTTACATTAATACCTACGAGTATGGAATATGCAAAGCTATTGTTTCAAGGTGTCCCCATAGACATCACCCATGGTAAAGATGCTCATAATAATTTTCAACTCTGTGTGAAAATCCCGATGTTACTCACTCGATTTAAGGACCCAAACCTTAGCCCACTTGTTCTATCGAAATTGCCCTTTTCAAAGAGTTTTCGTAAGGAAGAAAAACCCGAGGAAAAACTTGAAGAATATGGTTCCTATATTCCTGTTAATCTCTCAGTTGGTGACTACAAAAACGAAATTATCCCCTTGAAGGTGTTTGAATACTTCATTGAGAAGGCAAGTAATATTGTTGTCTGTCATTGTTTATGTAGAATAAACTATGACTGTCAAAATCATGATAAAACGCTTGGATGCATGTATATGGGCGATGATACAAAGAATATGGTACTTACTGATATACAGCGTACCATTTCAAAAGAAGAGGCTATTCAATATGTTAAAAAAGCCATAGATGATGGATTAATTCCTTTAATCGGAAGATCAGTAGGGGAAACTGAAGGACAATCTATTGAAGATACAGGACACTTCCTATCAAGTTGCTTCTGCTGCACATGTTGCTGTATTAACGGAAAAATGATTTCTAACGCGTCACATGCTATGATATCTGATAATATGATAAAAAAAATGAAAGGGTTAGAGGTAAAAATTGATCCTGCAAAATGTGTCGGTTGTGGAACATGCCTTGAAGTATGCGTGTTTAAAGGTAGAGAAATCATTAATGGCAAGGCAGTAATTGACTCTGAATTTTGTCTAGGCTGTGGAAGATGTGTAGATGCATGCCCAAATGGAGCAATTTCTATAGAAATTGAAGATCAAAGTTACATTGACGAATTGATTTCAAAAATAGAGTCTATAGTTGATGTTGAAGATCAAGAAAGTAAAATGCTGAAAAGTTAATTCTTTTGGGAATAGAAGTTGTCTAATATCATTCTCTATCTAAATTAACCCTGTCCATTAATTTAAAATAGAATGAAATCCTATTTTATTTTAATTTGGGATATTCTTCCGTATTTGAAATAAATAAATAATTATGAGTGAAAACAAATTGGCAACAAAAAAATTAACAAAGAATGATTTAAAACCACTTGAACGCAACTCACCACTTATGCAAAAAGCGAAAAAGTACGGATGGCTAACAAGATTACCAATACTTAAACAATTATTTAGAAAAAAAGAGCATCCTCGCGGATTTGATGTAGAAGCGGGGCAAATCATTCCTGTAAACCTCAAAGTGGGCGATTACGAATCAGAAACAGTTCCTCTAAAATTAATTAATTACTTTATCGAGAAAGCTGGTACAATTGTGATTGTACAATGTCCATGTCGCGTTTCTAATGATTGTCAAAATCATAGTAAAGATCTAGGATGTATTTGGATGGGCAAGGGGGCAGCGAGCTTGGATTTAAATAATCTGCCTTTAGGAGTAAAAGGTCGATATGCCACTAAGGAAGAAGCAAAAGAGCATGCTCGGGCTGCTATCAAAGATGGTTTGATTCCTGCCTTAGGAAAATTTCGTAGTGACGCTAAGCTTTACAATGTTTTAGAATTTGAAGATGAGTTCATGGATTTTTGTTTCTGCTGTTCCTGTTGTTGTGTCACAGCTAGTATGAAATATATGAACTCTGATTGGAAAAAATATATAAAACGGATGAAGGGTGTAAAGATGGTCACTGATTCTGAGAAATGTATCGGCTGTGGGACCTGTTTTAAAGTTTGCATCTACGATGGTCTCAAGATGGTTAAAGGAAAATCAGTACATACCGATAATTGTGTAGCTTGTGGAAGATGTGAATTAGTTTGCCCCGAGGGTGCGATCTCTACGGTTTTTGATGAAAATGTGGATATTGATAAAGTAGTGGATGAGATAATAGAACGATATGAAAAAATTGTAGATATTTCAGGTTGAGACCCTGAAATTAATTTTATTAATATTTAATTAACAATTGATATTTAAATTATGATTCCTATTCCTTTTTAAAAGAATATAAATGGCTAGTAAAAATGCATGAATTTTCAATAATGAGTCAGATATTTAAGAAATGTTTAGAGGTAGCAAAGATGAATAACGCATCACGTCTTAGCGAAATTAATCTTGAAATCGGAGATTTTGCGTTAATTGTAGAGATTTATGCTGAGCAAGCTTTTGATGTGTTAAAAAAGGGAACTATCGCAGAAAATGCGGTTTTAAACATAAAAAGGACCCCTGGTGTTATCCATTGTAATTCTTGTCAACAAGATTCGGAAATATGGTTCAGTAAGGAAAAAGAAAAAGCAGCGAAGGAAGGCAGATTGGATGAATATGAACAATATGAAAAAACTATTACTAAGGAAGCTATAATGCTTGGAGACCCAAATTTGGGAAGGAATGTTTTCCATTGTAGGAAATGTGATAGTTCTGACACAATTCTTATAAAAGGAAAGGGTGTTTTAATAAAAAATATTAGAATTTAATAAAATATAAAGAAAATATCATGAGTATAAAAGAACAATTAAGTAATTTGCCGGAAGACAAGTTAAAAGAAGGATTAATGAAACTTATCCTCAAAGAGGTTGATGTTTCCGATCAAGTTTATCAAAACAGCTTTAAAACCACTTATACAGTCAATATAGATATTTGTGGATTAAAAGGTTACCAAATTTATGAGTCAGATAAATACACGTCTAAATTTGGAGAAAATCTCGAAGATCCTGATCTTAATATTATGTTTAGAGATTTGGACTATATTAAACAATTACTTCGAGGAGAAAAAGTAGATATTGAAAATGGACGAGATAATAACTATGTTCTTCATATAAATAGGAAAGATCTTTTTATATCTACAGATAGAAAAAATGCCCAAGTACTATTAGCTAAAATCCCCTTCTTTGATTCGATAGTAAAAAATTTTGGCACAAGTCGTTTAGCTAGAAGGTTACGGGATGAACCAAAACCCTTTGATCCGGCACAAGAAGATGAAATAGTAGAGTTGATGATAAAGACGATGAAGGAAGCTGTAGATACGTCAGATGAATTATATCAAAGAAATTTTAAAGGACAAGTATTAAAAGTCAATTGGGATATCAAGGGAATTATAGCTTACCAAATATTTGAAGAAACCAAATATACTTATGAGTTTGGGAAACATATCGAAAATGCCGACCTCAACCTTCAAATCCAAAATTTAGATTTTACACAACGATTTCTTTTAGATCTTCCCACTAACTATGCCCCTGGTTTAGATGATGATAATAACCTTGTTATTTATGTTAAAACTCCTGTTATAAGTGTAGAATTCAAAAATCCAGATGAAACCCGCTTCTCTTTGATTAAGTTACCTTTCTTCCGAGCTATGATGCAAGCAGAATCCCAAGAAACGTTGGAAGAGGGGAAAGAGGATGATAGAGAGAATTATGGTCACTATATCCCGATGAACCTACCCATGGGCGATTTTGAAAGCGTAGTAGTTCCCTATAAAGTATTTGAATATTTCATTAATAAAGCAAGCAATATAATTCTTCGCACCTGCCCATGTAGAGAACGTTGGGATTGTCAAGACCATGATATATCGCTTGGCTGTATCTTTATGGGCGACGATACCAAGAATATGGCTCTTTCTCCCGAGGAAGGACACGTTGCAACAAAAGAACAAGCACTAGAGCATGTACGAAAAGCAATTGATAATGGTTTGGTTCCTATACTAGGAAGAAACGTAGCGGAAGCAGAAGGTGGACATGGCATAGTAGATACTGGTAAATTTTTGGCTGGTTGCTTTTGTTGCGAATGTTGTTGTCTAGGTGTAAAAACTCGTCAATATGGAGTATATGCAAGCATGGCAGGTGAGGGTGGTGGTAGCATGGAAGGTTGGAAACTTAAGATCGACCGTGAGAAATGTGTTGGGTGCGGTACTTGTGTGGAAGAATGTCCTTTCAATTTTAGAAAGGTTGTCGATGGAAAGGCAGCAGTTGACCCCGATCAATGTGTAGGCTGTGGAAGGTGTATAAAGGTATGCCCAGAAGGGGCAATATCGATTGAAATAGAAGATCCAGATTACATTGAGAAATATATTTCGAAAATCGAGTCAATTGTTGATGTTACAGACCAAACAACAAAAACTTAATCATTTTCACTCCTATCTATTTGAAATATCTTATAATTTGAGGTATTTAAACATTTGAATTTATCCTTCGGTATCCAAATCGAACCACAATTTGGATTTAATAAACAAGAAATCGATTCAATAGCACAAAAAGTCATTTCCTCCTCTTTATGGAACATGATCTGGCTTTCAGATCATTTTTTTTTAGATATTAATGCTGTAGATAAATCATCATTCGAATGCTGGACTCTAATGACTTATTTAGTCTCGAAATATGAGGATCTACGAGTCGCCCCCTTAGTATTATGCAATAATTATCGCCATCCCAGCTTGCTTGCAAAAATGATAACTTCCTTAGATCAATTATCTGAAGGTCGCATTGAAATTGGTTATGGAGCAGGATGGAAAGAAGTGGAGTATAAGGCGTATGGGTATGAATATCCCCCGGTAAAAGAACGAATAGATCAGTTTGAAGAAGCTATTCAAGTATTAAGGAAATTGTGGTTCGAAGAGAAAGCAAATTTTCAAGGAAAATATTATCATCTAAAAGATGCAATCTGTGAGCCAAAACCATATCAAAAACCTTATCCTAAATTATGGATAGGTACTCCAAGTGGAGGGAACCGAATGATTGGGATTACAGCACGTTTTGGTGGCGGTATTAATTTAGTCTGGGGTGTTTCCATCGAACGATGTAAAGAAATAATTAAAACTCTTAAAGTTAAATGTGATGAAGTTAAGCGAGATTTTAAAGAAATAAAGTTATCAATTGGATTTTTTACCCGAATATTTAACTCTAAAGGTCAATTGGGGGAATTTTTAGACGAGCAATCAAATAAACGGAAAGTATCGAGGGATAAAA
>Ga0180433_10011479_pt1 | contig 10502 bp, 6 predicted proteins | sample SS_ome_8_FD_132980 | JGI IMG/M metagenome (GOLD analysis project Ga0180433, IMG submission 132980) | Hypersaline lake sediment archaeal communities from the Salton Sea, California, USA - SS_1_D_1 metaG | ecosystem: Environmental > Aquatic > Non-marine Saline and Alkaline > Hypersaline > Sediment...
AGATGCAGGACTTCGCGGTTATTGGAAAGCTTGGTTAAGCTCAAATTGGGTAGATGCTAAAGATAGAGTTAGGGATAAACCATATTATCTAGTTGATTCAAATGATCCATCCACTCCAGCTTATCAGGTGTGTACAAATTTGAGTGATTTAACTGATGAAGATATCCAATTTTATATTTGGCGCGATGAGACAGGTAATGATTTGCCACTTCCATCGCCGGATTCTCAAGCTGGTGAACCTGAAGACTTTGGAAGTGTGTGGACTGGTACAAAAGCAGATGGAACTAGGAATGGTACATATACTAGTGAGTTCTGTAATGATTGGGCTTCAGAATCCTCAGATTTAAATTCTTCTACGGGAGTTTACTACAACAGTAATAGTACCTGGACTGAATCTGTGAGACGGGATTGTTCAGGTGAATATCCGATATACTGTTTTGAATACTATAAGGATAGAGATGGTGATGGATTTAATGAAGATGATGATTGTGATGATAACAATTCAACTGTTTATCCTGGAGCAGCTGAGATTTGTGATGGTCTTGATAATGATTGTGATGGAAGTATCCCGAATGAGGAGAGGGATAATGACCAGGATGGATATATGACATGTAGTTCTGTTTATGGTGATTGCAACGATAGTGATGCAAATATTCATCCGGGTGCATACGAGAGATGTAATGGAATAGATGATAATTGCGATGGAGTAATAAAAGACATTGAACAAGATAATGATGGAGATGGTCAAAGAGGATGCGAAGGTGATTGCGATGATTTCAATGCAAGTATAAATTCTCAAGTTGATGAGATTTGTGACAGCGTAGATAATGATTGTGATGGAAGAGTTGATGAAGGGCTAAATAGGAAGTGTGGAACAAACGTTGGTATTTGTACTGTAGGCTATGAGAAATGTGTAAATGGTAATTGGGGGAACTGTGATGGTGTTCTACCTCAACAAGAAGTTTGTGATGGGTTAGATAATAATTGCGATGGACAGGTAGATGAAGGTTGTTCATGTGATTCAGGGGAAACACAACCATGTGGTTCAGATATAGGCGAATGCAGTATAGGGACTCAATGGTGTGAGGATGGAGTATGGGGAGAATGCAAAGGTAATAAAGAACCATCGGCAGAGATATGTGATGGGAAAGATAATGATTGCGATAGTGATATAGATGAAAATTTAAGTAGAGCTTGTGGAAAGAATATAGGGTCTTGTGAGCAAGGAATTCAATACTGTGAGGGAGGTATATGGGGGGATTGTAGCGGAGGAGTAGGTCCTAGTGATGAAACATGTGATGGAGTTGATAATGATTGTGATGGTACTATAGATGAGGGGTGTTCGTGTTCCAGTAATGATAAAAGAGAGTGTGGGATAAATATTGGGATATGTGAAAAAGGAATGCAGGTATGTAAAGATGGAGTATGGGGAGAATGTGAAGGAGAGGTGAAACCAGAGGAGGAAATATGTGATGATTTCGATAATGATTGTGATGGAGAAATTGATGAGGGGTATGTTTGTGAAGAAGAGGAAGCAGAAGAGGAAAAGGAGGAAATAAGTGAAGTTAGTGAAACTCCAGACGTTAGTGAAGATAAAGTAGATTCAGAGAAGAAGAAATTAGATTTAAAAGGATTATTCGATGATATAAAGTTATATCTGATATTGGGATCACTGACAATTGTTTTAATTGTAAGCGGTTTAATCTTCATAAAATATTATCTTAAGATTAGGAAGGAATCTAAGTTGGAAAATTTTAAAGAGAGCGATATCGATATTAAATCAGATAAAGATGCAAGGAGTCCTCTTTCTTAATACATCACTTATAATGGGCATTGACCCAGAAAAATAATTGTGATATATTATTAATAAATAGTTAATTATTAATAATATATTTATGAATAGAACATATAATAGAGGCAGAGGAAGAAGAGGGACAGGTGGCAGAGGAGCTGGAAGAGGTGGAGTAGATGTTTGTGTATGTCCAAAGTGTGGGAAGGAAGTTTCGCATGCACGAGGAGTTCCTTGCACTCAAACAAAGTGTCCTGAATGTGGTGCTCAAATGAGAGGGAAATTCTGTCTATAAAACATTAGCAAAAATCAAAATGAGAGGGAGAAGAAGACAAAGAAGGAATCTGCAGTTCAATTATAGTGAGTATTTTTACAAACCTGCAGGTGTTCCTCTACGGCAGTTAGATGAAACTATTGTATCTGATGAAGAATTAGAAGCATTGAGATTGCAATATCTTACAAAACTAGAACAAAGAAAAGCTGCAAAAAAAATGGGTATATCACAAAGTCAGTTTCAAAGAGATGTTACAAAAGCTATAGAAAAAATAACTAGAGGTCTTATTGAAGGTCATGCTATTAGTGTAAGGAGATACAGTTCAATAGCAAAAGAAAGCAAATAAGATAATGTAAGTTGTTATAACTAGTTAAATCAAAACCTCACAAATACAGTATTCCTCGATTAACTTCAATAACGGATAAATTTCAGAATTAAAATTTGTTTTTCTATGAGATAGGTTTATTATGTTACGTAATTATTATGGATGAATTATCTAGCCAAATTACTATGTATTTTTATTTTATATTTATAAAAAGATACCAAATCATTTGTGTAGAAAGATTCAAAATAAAAAGAGTCAGCAAGACTTTTATTAAAAGGTCTTATAGTAATACTGTCACTCCTATTTTCCTCCTTTGATTATCTTTAATATTATATAAAAAGTGATAGAATTGACATATAAAGATAATATAACAATATACATTAAATATATCAAAACAATATATTGAACAGTGTAGATATTTCAATAAATGATATGTAAAGATATTTGATTTGAAATAAAATAGATGATAAGAAATTAGTTTAATAGTATATTTTATGAAACATATATATAGCAATGTAGTGAAATGAGATTGGTATGAAAAAATGAAATGTTTGAAAAAAATATGAATTCAATCCACTAATATAGTAATATAGTGGAAATAATTATAACATCAATTCATATCAATAAAGAATAAAATTGTTAAAATGCAATATCTGTTAAACTGATAGATTTACTATGTAAATATGTTATGAGAATATTAATTTTAAATAATATGATTATTTATAATTTATTGAAATGCTTAAGACAAATATATAAAAGTAAATTATAAGAAAGATTTAAAAATAAAATAATCTAAATGATGAAAAAATAAATTTGTTAAAAATGCTATTAAAGAAGTAATAAAAGGATCAAAATATATAAACGATCAAAAATACAGAACGAAGAAAAGAATAAAAAAATACATAGATGTATGGCAATAAAAAAAGAAAGAAAAGTTAAGTAAAAATGTAAAGAAGGTCGATTAAGAAAAAGAATAAAAAATATCAAAAGAGTAACAAATTGATTTTATTCTGTACTTTTAAAAAATTGTTATAAAAACACATAAAATGATTAAAATATTTGATACATGAAGTAAAGAAAGCTTATAGGAAAATTTTATAAATAAAAGTATTAGAATATATAAATTGAAATAAACTAAGGAATTGAAAAAAGAAGTATATATTAAGAAGTAATTTTAATATTGGAAATGGAACATACATAAGTTATGGACAAAGAGTAAAAAAAATGCTCAAGTAGGTGAGAAATAGAACTAAAAAAGTATGGTATAATAATTGAATAAAATTAGGAAATAGAAATGTATTATATAGATCCGGTTTACATACTCATATCTTTACCAGCTTTATTAATTGGTATAACAGCACAATTATTAGTAAAGTATTTTTATAATAAATATAATAATGTAGCTAACAGCTCAAGGATAACAGGAGCTGAAGTTGCTGAAAGGTTTGCTAAAGATTATGGATTAAATATAAAACTAAAAATTTCATTATCAAGATTATCAGATAATTATAATCCGATAAATAGGGTATTGACTCTTTCAGATGAGGTAGCTAGAAGACCATCAATAGCATCAATTGGTATATCAGCTCATGAACTTGGGCATGTTTTGCAGCATAAAAAGGGGTCAATACTCGTAGGGATAAGAAATCTAATTGCTCCAGTTGTAAACTTAGGATCAACATTAGGTTATATAATTTTTCTTATTGGGTTATCTTTACAAATATTTGGAGCAGTAATAGCTGGTATTGTTTTATTTTCACTTTCAACTCTATTCACTATTATTACGTTACCAATTGAAATTGATGCTAGCATAAAAGCAGTAAATATGATTAAAAGAACAGGTATTTTAGAAGAATATGAGATGAATGGAGTGAAGAAGGTTTTACTAGCTGCTTCAATTACTTATGTAGCTGCTGTTATGCAGTCAGTGTCTACTCTTCTTTATTACGTATTTAGAGCAGTTGGAATTAGAAAAAGGAGAAGTTAAATAGAATTAAAAAAAGGGTTTTTGACAGAGTCAAAAACCCTTCATTTTATAACTAATCAATAAGCCGAATTCTGTTCCTCAAAATATAGAGGTGATAACTATTTATCTACACAAAGCCATGCACCAGCTTTATGTCCTTTTTGAAAAAGGTGCAGTAATTTATCTACCTTGCTCCAAGTAGGGGTTGCCTAGCATTTATAGATTACTCTATAAACCGGTGTGCTCTTACCACGCCTTTTCACTATGACCCCGCATAGCGGGGCTACTTGTTTCTGTGGCCCCTATGTTAAAGAACATAGCCATGAACAAAATTGTTCATGATTTTATCCCAGAGATTGCTCCCTGCCTACTTTCATAGGTACTTACTTCTCATAAGCCAGAGGCTTATAAGGCAGTCCGGACTTTCCTCTATACATTATAAATCAAATGTATAGCAGTTATCTAGATTAGTTATGATTATATTATATCATAAATTAATGAGATTGGTTGCCCATGTTCTAAAAGGGTCTAGGAATTGGGAAATTAGAAAATGCAGTAGCGAAGGCATTTAATTCATATTCTCTTAGTAATATCTCTGATCTGGCATTGAGGTGAGGCTTTACTTTTTGTATAAACTCAGTAGGTGAGGATAAGTATTGAAGAAAAGTATCTAGCTCATTGTCTCCATATTCAATATATAGTAGAGAGAGTACGAAGACGATTTTTTCATGATTTAGTCCTTCATTATGACCATTTATTGCTCTCAAAGCGTATCCTATACTGTTAAGATATTTATATTTATCATTCAAATCTTGTAAAGTATCAAGTCTTCTTTTTATCAGAATAAATAGATCAGAAATACGTTGAAAATTAACTTCGTCACTTAATTCTTGATCTTTCAATCTTTCGAGTAAAATTCGGTTAACAAAGGCGGTTGAAAGATCTGAAAGTACTGATAAAGCAGCACGACTCAGAGAAGTTCTTACATTTTGATAAAATAACTCCGAATCTTTTTCAAGCATTTGTTCGAAAGTATATAGTTTATCATATCCTTGTTCCAGAGCTATTAGGGTTAAAGCAAATGAAGAATATAAAATATTTATTTCCATTATGCTTAAAGTCCATTCTAGTGCAAGTGTTCTTTGTGTCTCTATTTCTAGTAAGTCATATAAGCCTATTCTAGATTGTCTAATTTCGGCTTTTGAGATCAAAGAACCAGTTATTCTATAAATAGTTCTTAAATCTGCTTTATCGAATCTACTTTCAACTGGAGTAGCAAATTTTATACGTATTATTAGATCATATCTCGAGAAGGTTTCTAATATGTGTTGAGCATTTGAGTTTAATTCTGTTAGAGATTCTTGAAAAAAATGGTCATGTGATTCTGAAGGTTCAAGAAATACTGTAGGAATTTCTGCCGTAGAATAACTAGAATTCTCTAGTGCTGTTAAACCTAGTGCTATAATAGTTCGTGCTCTGATAAATTGTTGATAATTTGTACATAATGTAATAGCTGCTAATGCTTGCCTATGGTAAAAAGCGTATTTCTCATATAAAGAAAATTCTGAAGGATTTAAATCAGAATATTCGTTAGCTAAATCTCGATTGAGTAAAACATAAGAATTTGTAATTTTTTCTAATTCAGTAGTTTCCATTATTTAAGTAAATAAGCCTATAGGAATATTATTATATCATAAAAGTTTACAATTCAATCATTCTTTTGTAGAATCTAGTACCTAAAATAACGAAATTGATGTGATTATGGTAAGAACAAGATTTGCTCCTAGCCCAACGGGATTTATTCACATAGGAAGTATTCGCACAGCCCTTTATAGCTATGCACTGGCCAAAAAGCATAAAGGCGAGTTTATTTTAAGAATTGAAGACACTGATAAAAGTAGAGAAATAAAAAAAGGCGTTGAAGATATAATATCAAGCCTAAATACATTTGGAATTAAGCCAGATGAAGGACCTAATGTAGGAGGGAAACATAAGCCGTATATACAATCTAAGCGTTTAAAGATCTATCAAGAAAAAGCAAAGGAGTTAGTTGAAAAAGGTAAAGCTTATTATTGCTTTTGTAAAAAAGAAAGATTAGAGGAACTAAAAAATAAACAAAAAAAGCAAGGTAAACAACCGAGATATGATGAAAAATGTAGAAATATTGATATAAAAGAAGCAAAGAAACGTGTCGAAGAAGGAGAATCATATGTTATAAGGTTAAAAGTGCCAAAGAATAGACGATTAACTATTAATGATGCTTTGCTTGGGAAAGTAAGTTGGAATAGTAATGATGTTGATGATCAAGTACTTCTAAAGAGTGATGGGTTTCCTACTTATCACCTAGCTGTAGTTGTCGATGACGTCTTGATGAAAATATCTCATATTACTAGAGGTGTTGAATGGTTAGCCAGTGTACCTAAACATATTCTATTATATGAGGCTTTTGAATATGAATTCCCAGCTACTGCACATATGCCAGTTATACTAGATCCGGATGGTGGAAAATTATCAAAAAGAAAAGGTACGGTATCTGTAAAAGAGTTTTTAGAAGAAGGGTATCTACCTGAAGCACTTCTAAATTTCTTAATGCTTTTAGGCTGGGCTCCAGATAATGATCGAGAGTTTTATTCATTAAAGGAATTCCAAAGAGAATTTTCGCTTGAGAGGTTAAATAAAGCTAGTCCAGTTTTCAATAGAAAGAAGTTATTGTGGTTTAATGGAGAATATATAAGAAAATACTCAAAGACGTTGTTTACCAGTAAAGTAAAAGATTGGACTAAAAAGTACTGTAAAGATAAATTTATAAAAAAAAGTATCCTAAATGATAAAAAGATTCTGCATAAACTTGAATTAATTCAAGAAAGAGTTTCGCTTTTAAAAGAGGTAGTAGAATCTTTGAGATTTTTTTATCAGAAGCCAAAAGTGGTTCCTGATCCTAAAGGTGTAAAGGGAGTAAAAAGATATAAAAGTTCCGATTTCAAAACTGCTATAAAGGATTATTTGGATATTATTCATAATTACCCCTCAAAAACTAATAAATGGAAGCATAAAATATGGGAGGGAGATATACGTTCGCTAGCGGATAAATATGAGTGGAAACATGGAGATATGTTTATGATGATCAGGCTTGTTATATGTGGAAGTCCTGTATCTCCTCCATTGTTTGAAAGTATGGTTATATTAGAGAAGGATCAAGTAGTTGATAGATTGAGCTCTTTCCTGTAAACTTCTTTAAACTATACTACTTAGTATGAGAAATACTTATCATTTTTCGAGAACAATTTTAGTAGTTGTATTTAGGATAATTTTTATTCTAGCTATTTATCTAGGTATTTCATTTCTTTTCATAAGAAATGTTCAAGCTTCACCAAGTGCTCAGAGTAAATACAAAGTTAGCGTTGAAGTAATAAACTCTAGGGAAGTATGGGTTGAATACGATATACACTTAGTAAATATGAGTGATGATTTTTTTATTCGTGATTACTCAGTTATATCGGATCATACAGATTTAATTGACTTAACTGTTCGTGAGAAGGGACAGAAAGTAGATTTCAGAAAGGAACATGAGAATGATAAAGTGAGAATAAGGGTAAGTCTAATACAAAGATTAGTTTCAAAAGGTGATTATACTGATTTATCGATTAGATACAATACTAGGCAGATTTTCAAGAAAGAAGGGATGTTGGATGTAATGTATATACCTAATATCAAAACAGAGGAAAACCTTGAAGAGGCAAGTTTTACTTTAATTATGCCAGATTCATTTAGAGAAGCGTCTTATATATCTCTTAGGGATAATGAATTTGAGATAGTTAATGGGAAGAAGAGATTTACTTATACTCAAAGTCAGACCCCGTTCGGATTTTTTGTAATATTTGGCAATACTCAGCAATTCGAATTCATATATACATTTAAGATGCAAAATACTGATATGAAAGACAGAAGTTATTCTATAACTCTGCCTCCTGATACTGAGACTCAGAAAGTATATTTTACAAATGCATATCCAGAACCATATAGAGTGTTTAGTAATGAAGATGGGAATAATATAGTGGAGTATAGATTAGAGCCAGGAAGTACAGAAAATGTACGTATAACTGGATATACAATGTACGGATTAGAACAATCTGGTGCGAATATAACTTCAATTGAAAAACTTCTAGAAAGCACTGAGTTGTGGCCGACTGATATGCTTTATGTAGAGGAAGTTGTAAGGAAGAATACTCATAATAAATATAATGTATCCGAAAATGCATTCTTTTTGTACGATTACCTAGTATCAAATTTTAGTTTTAAAGATTCAAATTTTAGTGAAAAAGTAAAAATATCTGAGGTTAATCTTGCTGATAAGAAACTTACATGTGAAAATTTTACTGATCTTTATGTTACTTTTCTTAGGTCATCAGGAATTCCAGCGAGAAAAATAGTAGGTTATTCCAAACTTGAAAAGAAATTAGATAGTGTGCATTTTTGGATTGAGATTTATGATGAGGACGAGGAAAGATGGATAAGTGCTGATCCGTGTATGGAAGCTAAACTTGGATATAAAGGTTTTAATAATATAGATCCACAGAGATTCATTTTGGCTACTTATGGGGTAAATGATGATAAACCAGATATTATAGCTCCTTTTTCTAAGTATCAAGATATTGAGAATGATAATATTGAAATTAAATGCACATCTTATGAGTATGAAAATAAAGAAGAAAATGTAAACTTAGCTTATGATGTAGGTTATCCAGATTTATTTTTTAAAAATATTCCTCTAAAGCTTCATATAACGAATAACTCACGAAGTGTATTTAGATTAGATGATATTAGAGTGAATTCAGCTGAGGTTGAATATATGTCAAAGCATGTTTTAGATGATTTTAATCAGGCAATATTTCCAGGGCATGCAGATACAATATATTTGAATTTAACAAATATCAAAGACGTTTTTGCTGAGAAGATAGAGAATTATGAATTTGAACTTAATGCTAATTATGGAGTGAATAAATTTTATAAGAAAGAAAACTTTTCTGTTAACCGGCCATTTTCATATATGCATTTAGTTTCATGGTTTATATCTGCATTATTCTCTGTAATGTTAATTTCACTATTCCTTTTGTTAATAAGAAAACTTAAAATAAAACCTAAATTGAAATTAAAAAAGAGAAAGATTAAATATAAATATGATTTTAAGAAATCGAAAAGTAAAGATTTTCTAGATGTTCCGGTTTCATTAAGATAGATTGTTCTTGAATATTTATATAAATATTGTTTTAATAGTATAGATATAATTTTTTAGATTAAATTTTTGGATTTAATTTTAATAAGAGAGGTTGTTTTAATATTTGTATTTGCTTTTCTAGGCGGTATATTAGCAAAGCGTTTAAAGCAACCTGCAATAATAGGTTATCTACTAAGTGGTGCTATTTTAAGTCTTCCGTTTTTCTCAGAATATATTGATTTTGATGTATCTCGTAGTGTTGCTACTATTGGAGTTGCACTATTACTATTTACAACAGGTTTAGAATTCCCTATATCAAAATTTATAACTATTAAAAAGGAAGTTTGGATTAGTGCTATCTTTCAACTTATACTTTTCATATTATCGTCTTTATTAATATTTCGAAGAATTGGGTTCTCGAACTACGAAGCTTTTTTCATAGCTGTAGCTTTTTCAAATAGCGCTACAATCATAGTCTTACAAATGATTGAAAAAAGCAAACAAATAGATTCGAATATGAAGGAATTATTAATCAGCTGGCTAATAATTCAAGATGTAGCTATGGTTTTATTGACCCTTTTGACCGATGTAGTGTCAAAGAGTGGTGAATTTAATATATATATACTTTTTGAATCATTTGCTAAAAGTGCAATTTTTATTATTTTATCAATTTTTCTAGGCAAAAATTTAATTCCAAGATTGTTCAATGTTGTTGCCAAAATAAATTCTATGGAGTTGCTTCTTATACTAGCATTTTCATTCTGTATGCTCTTAGCTTATTTCTCAGAAGTCATAGGACTTTCTTTTTCATTAGGAGCCTTTTTTGCAGGTATGATGATATCAGAGAGCTTTGTAAATCATGAAGTGTTTTCTGAGATTAAACCACTTAGAGATTTATTCTCAGTCATTTTCTTTGTATCTCTCGGTACTCTG
>Ga0180433_10011480_pt1 | contig 10502 bp, 7 predicted proteins | sample SS_ome_8_FD_132980 | JGI IMG/M metagenome (GOLD analysis project Ga0180433, IMG submission 132980) | Hypersaline lake sediment archaeal communities from the Salton Sea, California, USA - SS_1_D_1 metaG | ecosystem: Environmental > Aquatic > Non-marine Saline and Alkaline > Hypersaline > Sediment...
AATCGCAGGTTCTTTATATACGGATGCCTGAGCACGGCCAAGTAACTGGGGGCATAGTATTTACCGTCTACGCGTTCCTCCTGTGTCTCCAATACCGCATCAAGCAGTTTGGCAAGTGCTGTGCGTTCAAGTGGATAGCCCATGGATATATTGTACGGAACAGACGTATCCTCAAAGAGTCGGTTCAGCAAGGGAATAAGGGGCTCAGGCCTTGGAAGGACTATAGCTTCCTGATCTGGTGCAAGCCCCCCCTGGCCTTTCATCTCACGAGCAAATAAATCTTCAGCCATCTGTAACTGGGAATGGAGATCAGTGCCCTGATGGAATTTGATTTTTTGATAATTCAAGGTGTCGGGTGGTTGATTTGTCGCTGTCTGTATGTCTGGTTCTATGGTAGAAGACCTGTTAATTTCAAAGTCCCATGTGCCATGACATACAGAGCGCAGACGTTTAAGGTGCTCCCATGTGGCGCCGGTTGTCCGCCATGGAGATGGGCCACCCTGGATTACTACACGGGCGATAGCGATCCTGGTCAAGGCGGAAAAGACCTTTTGCTCTGCCCTGTTGAGTGCTGCGAAACCCGCGAGATATATCTGTGAAAAGGGCCATTCCATGGCATCTATATGCTCTGATGCGATACGATACTTTTCACCTCTGGACCAAAGTGAAAGACCGGTCAGTGCATCCAGCCATTTGTTATAAAGTTTGGGCAAAATAGGCCAGAATCCTCTTGCCTCTTCAGTAATGCCCGCATTGGCGAGAGCTGTTGGCACGACCTGTTTAATCCGTTCCGGAGGGACCAGTTCGGTCCCCAGCTCATCAAAAAGATCAAGGAATTTCAGACCCCAGAAAAAAAAGCCCTCAAAACTGGATGTCGTTTCAGATAGTGACAAATATTTGGCATCTGCTGACATACCCGTTGCAGTGGTGTAGACAAGGTGCAGCAACTCCACCTGACCGGCATCTCTCCTCACAGGCTCACCAGTGGATTTGCATGCTATATAGGCCATGAAGCTATCTATGTCGAAGATTTGTGGTGGATGAAAAGGAGTACCGATAAGCCTTCCAAGCTCTCTTCGCAGATAGAGGGCCGGTCGCCTGCCTGGAAACACAACTGCTATTTGAGACAGATCCCGTTCTTCCGGGTCCCGGGCCAGTATATCAGCAGCAAGCCAGCCTATCAGTGAAGAATCAAGGGGCAGCGAGACATGTGAATGCTGGAATTGGAAATTAGAAATTGGAAATCTGGCCTTCATGCTTTTGTCGTGTTTCAGGTGGTCATATTATCTTTTGCCCGAGTTGAGAGATGCGCTTTCAGTCAATAGGGCTTGGCTTCAAAAAATCGAGACATTACGTTAATTAGAATTAACGCCTGATGTTCAACAGTTACCCATGCCAGACTATAGAGAATGTGGAATGAAGAGTAATTGACTATTGCAAAATTGCGAAGTGGGTACACCACGGGCAGTGTCCGGATTGGAACCCCACTCCCCGGCTCTTCATTCCGGAAAGGGCATTTTTTACTGACTTCTCGCGAGCTGTACAGAGGTTTCTCCTGATTATGATTAAACGGGATTGCACCTGTTCTGGTCGAGAGAGCTCTAACACCGGCAATTCAGTGGCCCCCTAAATAATTCTTGACCAAATTCAACATTTCACTCGTCTTAAAAGGCTTTGAAAGGGTACGATAGCCATATCTCAGAATATCTTCATCGAGTTCACGTTTCAGTCGATCGATTCCAAAGAAACCACTTATATATACCACTTTGATTTGGGGATTTACTTCTCTAATTTTTTTTACCAGGTCTAATCCATTCATTCTGGGCATTACGACATCGGTAAAAAGCAGATCCGGTTCAAATTGGTGATAAAATTTATAACCTTTAATTCCATCTACGGCAATCCTGACATCATAACCTTCCATAAGAAAGATATCCCTGAATATCTCCTGCAGACCGAATTCATCTTCCACGATTAATATTTTCTTTTTTCTTTTGCATGATTTTTTGACGTCTTTTTTGATCAATTCAATGATCTCTTCGTCTTTCATTCGGCTTATGATACTATTAACCCTGTTAAGTCTCTGTTGAGTGATTTTCGCTCGCTCTATATTTTTTGGATTTAAATCAGGGTGATAAACCTTGCTCAAAAGACGATAACCGCACTTTATATAAGAAAGGGCTGCTTTGTCACCTAATTCAGCATGAATCTCTCTAGCTTTATCAAGCAGGCCCAGAAAAAGCAGTTCTTTTTCCAAATCGATCCTGTTTTCCAATGTACAATCCCTCCTAAAAATTACCAGAAGGAACTAAATCCGTTCTGCTACTCCCCTGTCAAGATAAAGAATCACACCCCTGGTCTCGCAGTCCGGGTAAAGTTGAGAAAGTAAATCCAAATATCGGGACACCTGTCTCTTGTCCTCCGCCCTTGTCCTGCCACCTGTCTTATACTCGCCGACCCATAAAATATTTTGGTCCCTAACCAGCCTGTCCGGCCTGAAAACTTTACCTGATCTGTCAGCCACTTCTTTTTCCACCCAGGTCTGATTCCCTGTATCCATCCAGAAAAGCGGCCTTGCTATGGGATGACAGATAGTTCGTGCTACGGCCCCAAGGTCTATCTCTTTATCTATATCAATATAAGGGTTTTTGGGGACAGACCAAAGAATCTTTTGCAGCATCGCATACACTTCATCGGGATTGGATCGGCAATCGAGCGGGCCATCCAGTCTTGCGAGAAGCCTGTGTATAAAGTCTCCCACCCCCGTTGCCCTATGCCTTATTGGAGACAACAAGACCTTTAAGTCCGTAGGCCTTCTGACTAAGTATTTGGACCAGTTCCAGCCTTTATCAACTTTTTTCGCTCTGTTTTTTCGTGTCTTTTCGCACGGCTCAAAATCAATCGCCTGTTCATTGAGACCACCCTTTTCGTCTCTTGCCCGCTCTGCCGGTGGCATAATTCTTTCGACCGCTCCCCACTTGGCCATAAGGTCTCCACTTAAAAGCGGTTCCACCAGTGATAGAAACCTATTCTTCTGTCTGCCCCCGGCGTTTTGTGGAACGAATATATATAATTCGTCTTTTGCCCTTGTCAGAGAGACATAGAGGACGTTTAACTCGTCCAGCCATGCCTTGCCGCAATCCTCTCTATAGATATCCATCAGCTTTTTAGATACATTTCTGAGTTCCCGGCTGGTATGCCATACCTTGAGGAACCTGGCATCCATTGAATATATTCGGCTATCTGTCCTTATCCCGAGAGTTGCAAGCGGCAATATTACTACCTTGGCCTCCAGCCCCTTGGCCTTATGTATGGTCATGATCCTTACCGCATCTATTTCCTGGGGAGTCCTTACACCGAATATCTCATCCGGTCCGGTCTCCATCCACTGGATAAATCCCCTTAGATCGCCGCCATATTCAGGTTCATTGGCATATAGAAGCTCCAGGAGGTGACTTAATGCACTAAAATGGTCCGGGAAAGACCGGATTAGATCTAATCGGCGGATAAGCATGGATACAAGGTCATAAGGGGGCAGAAAGCCTACGGAACTGAACGCGTCGCTCAGGGTCCTTACCCAAAGGCCGGGGAAATCCTCTTGAAGCCTCTTATAAAGATATTTCCTTCGCCGCCCTATGTTTTTTAATCTTTGATCCTCAAGCCACTTCCATGCGCTGAGTCCTGCCGTCTCTGTTTCCCAGGCGGCTTTTAGAATATTTCCGGTCATTACAGAAGCCAATGCCTGTTCATCAACAGGCATTTCCAGAAGGCGCAGGATCTCGAGGATCTCCTGCACTATCGGGTCCTCTCTTATGTCAAGCTGCCTGTGGGAAAATATCGGAATACCTTGCGAGATGAGACTGTGGCTGAAATCCTGTACGTCCTGATTGTCCCTGACAAGTATAAGTATATCACTGGGACTATGTCGAAGAAGGACATCTTCCTTCAAGAGCTTGACCATGCCTGCCTTTGATTCCTCTTTTACCTCCGCTGAGCTTCCTCCCTGGCCGAGGACCTCTACCTTTACCAGGCCTCCCTTGTGGCTTAATACATGTGCAGGCGGAAGCCGCTGTGCGGCCCCTGAGAACATGTTGCCCACATAGCAGGGGTCCAGGACATCTGATACGGCAGGCTCTTCTTGAGTCCAGCGCTCAAGATTTTCCCTGTTAAATACCCGTGCCACAAACTTGAGCAGGACTTCCCTGCTCCTCCAGTTATACGGAAGGACAAAATCCAGAGGACCAGTGTTTCCAAGAGAGGCGAAGGACTCGGGACCATTCTGAAATACTTCCAGATCGCTTCCTCTCCACCGGTAAAGCAATTGTTTTCTGTCTCCCACGCAGAAAAGGGACCCCCCTTGTGATATGGCATTATCAATCAAAGGGAAAAGGGTCTCCCATTGGAGAATACTGGTATCTTGAAATTCGTCCAGCAGAAAGTGATACAGCTGGTCGCCAAGACGAAAAATTACTTCCGGCAAGACGAAATCGGTCAGGAGCCTTTTTGCAAGACCGTTAATATCACTGAAAAAAATGCGTCTTGATCTGGACTTGAGGTCTGAGAGATGATCTCGCCACGGAACCAGCACCTTCAAGTAAGGCCCTGATACCTCAAGCGCCCTGGCTTCAGCATATTCCCCGGCAAGGCTCTTTAGTGTCTTCCATTCAACAGAAGCACCTTCAGGAATACTTGCTCCCTTAAGGCACAGATCTTTTAACTCTTCTGTTTCCCATGATTTTGAAGATAGTGCCTTGGGGAGATCTCGGCTGGCTACCCGTGACAGGGCCTTACGGCTGTATGATTTCAGCTTTAGACCATGTGTGTCTGCCGTATCAAGAAAATTCCGGGCTGATCTGGATAGTTCCATAGCCAGTGCCGTAGAGCCCTTGCGCCTTTTTGATATCTCAAACAGGAGACCGTAGGTTGTTTCTTTTTCATTGAGCGATTCCAATACACGAAGAAGCTCCGTCCTTGGCCACCAGGAACCGCGTGCCTGAAAAAGAAGATAATGATGCACCAGGTCCCGCAACAGTCCCCATAACACCTGATCTTGTGCTGCACAGAGTAAAACACGATCAAGGGCAGCCGACCTGAGTGGCGCCTCGTGTGTCTCGATTTCGTCTTGCCTTGACAGCCCCAGTTCCTGAGGAGCCGACTGGATCAGCCGGTATATGAAGCTGTCAATGGTCCTGACCTGCCATTCGTCGTATCTTTCCAGAATCTCATCTGTTTGTCTTAATGCGTGTTCCTTTATCTTTTTCTGTGATAAATCCAGTAAAGGAGAAAGGATTTCCATAGCTTTCTTTTCTTCAAAGGCCGCTTGCTTTAAAAGCTTCAGTATGCGTTGACGCATCTCCACGGTGGCTTCGTTGGTAAAGGTTATGGCGAGTAGATTTTTGAGACTGGCCCTTGGAATCTTTTCTGAAAGAAGAAATTGAACAAACCTGCAGGCTAGAAGAAAGGTCTTGCCTGAACCGGCAGAGGCCTCGACCCTCAAAGCGTGAGGAAAATAAAGCTCACGGTCTGAGGGAAGGATATTCATTTGGTTGTTAATTGATTCAGTTATCTTCTGACTGGATTGCAATAAGTCTGAAACATGATTCTACTTTAAGACTCCAAGATCCAAGCAGCGAAATTTTCCAAGAAATAGAAGTGCGGAAGTATTTAACGTATACAGGAGTCAAAAAAACTGAGGCAGCGCTGCAGATGGGTTTTTCAGCGGAATCTTCCTATTAATATTTCAGCCGACACACAGGTCGTGAACCAGTTTAAACGTTTCTTCTGCCCTGGAAAAGACTGCCTTGACCTCAGCCCTCGATGGAAGTCTATCATATGATTCCCCGGTTTTCCGCAGTTCCCAAATGGATTGGCTTATTTGTCTAGCCTCTTCAGGTGTATGCGTGAGATCGGAAACGGCTTTATATAAGGCCTTGTTGTCCATTTCCAAAAAATCTTTTTTTATTCTGGGAAGTGCGGCGGCCATAGCCTTGATCAAGGCTATAGCCATATCTGAGCAACGGCCGATGGCAATTTCAGGGTGATCCATCCTTAATGCAGAATCTGCCTCCTGAAGGTGGGTCCTGGCATATTTTAAAAAGGTATGTACACGGATCATCACTTAGAGTTTTTAGAATTCTTTATTTAAAAAGCTGTATAGAATTTCATTGTCCCGAACCCAGCCCAACTCCCGGCGGACTATGTACTCCTGATATTCCGGATCATTTTCGAGCCTTTTGATCTGCTCTTCAAGGGCCGCATTTTCTTTATTAATATCCAGGACTGACAGATAAATACGCTTGTGTTCCTGCTTCATCCTGTGAAGCTTCCATAGCCCAAAAGGCCCTACCATATCCCATAAAAAGACAAGTCCGAAAATGATACCCGCGATCAAGTAAATACGGGATCTGGAGAATTCGCCATTTCTTAGATGAACTGATTTGTTGCGACTATACCTTCGCATACCATTCTCCTAAGAAAAAATACAGAACTTTATTAAATTACAATTAGTTGCTACGATAAACTATTATTATAGTATTAGTCAAGCATTGACATGGCTAGACAGAAAAACCGTGAAATTCCAGTTACCGGTCAAATCAGGTCCGCACGTCCTTGCGGAGGCGCCTAGCCTTTAAGGGCCTCAAGGTAGGTCTGATAAACCTCCTGCAGAAACTGGCTCACCGCAACAAGGGCAGCGAGACTGGTAGCCCATTTTATTATCTGCAAACGAGTGGGATTGTACTTGAACATCTTCTTAGTAAGTCCGATAAAGAGATAGACAATGCCAAACCCGTAAAGAAAGCTGACAAGCAGCTGCCTCATGATTTCAGCCGTAGTGCCCGCTTTACTCGAAAAAAATAGAGTTACCAGCACCATGACTACAACGTGTAATATATCGTGTTTTGTCCACTGGCCCTTTTGGAATGTAGTTTTTTCAGACATTTTTTAATAGGTTTTTCATACCCTGCATTCGGCTTACTGGATTACCATGTTGATCTCTGATAAACAAGTCCTGTGTAGCTCATTTCACCAGGTACCGAATCAGTCTGCTATGACCTTCGGCTTTGAGAATTTTGTTTGTTGCCATACGTTTTACCAGTCATAGAGCACCTCCCAGTGATCATGAAAAAGTGGATCTGTCTGGCTGTATCGACAGGATATGGTTTTACCCCTGCCAGGTCCGGGACTGCTGTCTTCACTCCAGTATCGCAGTTGGATAGCGGGTATGAGATTTATCCCCGGCGCTGAGGAGCCGGATAATGCCCGTTTTTCTATCCACATTTCTTTTTCTTCAATGATTTTCCAAATTGTTCCAAACTGTTTATTTCTTATTCGCTCTCCCACATGGGGAAGTTCCTGCTTTTCCCGAAGATCTTTGAACCTGTAGGCAGAACGTTCTCCATGGTCCAGAATCCTTTCTCCAAAGACCTTGATCCCGATAGCGCCAAGTGGTGCCGTCACAAGAATTGAGAGTACGGCAACAGCCAGAATTACCTCTCCAGACGCCACTCCGGCAGCGAGTGGTACAGCGCCTATGGCGGCCTGAACCGTAGCCTTGGGAATATAGGCAATAACGCAAAAAAGCCTTTCCTTCCAATTAAGTGGTGTGCTGATAAGTGACAGGTACGTTCCAACGCTTCGAAAAATCAGGCCTACCAGGATGACCAGAGTACCGGCTATCCCCGCCTTCCAGGCTACATGAACATTGACCTGTGCGCCCACAAGAACAAAGAGGAGCAGCTCGGCAAAAACCCAAAGCTTTTTGAGTTTCTGAGAGATTATGTGTGCGATCGCCTCGGACTTTTCCAGTATGATGAACCCAATGGCCATGACGCCCAAAAGGCTGGCAATGGGTACCCATCTCTTACATTCTTCTTCCAGCCAGGTAAGCATTATAGCCACGCCCAGAACAACCAGGGTCTTTTTTGGGGGACGCCAGTCGTACCTGGTAAAAAGACGAAAGAGTAAATATCCGGATACAACTCCCACAATTATACCAAGGGCTATAGAGACCGGGATCTCAGCCAGTTTGGCCCAGATGTTTATATCCCCTCCTCCATATATACCGAGAAAGATGGTAAAAAGTACAATGACAAATACATCATCTACTGAAGAGGCGGCAAGCACTAGCGTGGGGATACCTTTTTCGTTGCCCCTGCCACGGTCCATAAAGTCAATCATCAGAGGAACAACCACGGCTGGGGATACCGCCCCTAAAATTGTGCCCAGAATAGCTGCGTCCAGATAGCTGATGTGAAGCCATCTGGGAGCGACAAGCATGATCCCGATAATTTCAAAAATAGCGGGAATGCAGCTCATAATGAGCGCTGCCCGGCCTACACGATTTAGCGTGTCACGATGTAGTTCAAATCCAGCGCGGAGGAGGATGACGATAAGGGCGATTTTTCGAAAATCGCCTGAAACACTCATCATTTCGGGTGCTATAAGATTTAGCACATAAGGTCCGCAAAGGACGCCCACTATGAGCATTCCAATCAGACCCGGAAGCTTAAACCTCCTAAAGGCGTAATCCGCCAAAAGGCCCATAACAATTATAAAAGACAAACTCGCTGCCATTTGATTTTTTCTGGTCTCCTCGATATATGAGAGGTGCAGAGAGAAATTCCTGCCACGGACGGGAATAAACTGCTTATTGATATTCCGGGGCGGAAAACAAACTACAGGGTTTGGACCCCCTCTGCTCCTCTTGAGGCTCAAAGTCGATGAGACAGTTACCATTGAGGGATTGCGGGTGTCAAGAGCAGAAAGATTTTGAAAAAAACAAGATTTTTGTTTTAAAACAGCGGTCTGCCGGTCATCTCCGCAGGCTGTTCGATACCCAGTATCTTAAGCAGAGTGGGCGCAAGATCACAAAGTCTGCCATCCTTTATCAGCTCAACATCATCCATACCGCATACAATAACAGGGACTGGATTTGTTGTATGAGCCGTCATGGGAGAACCGTCATCCAGAAACATGCATTCACCGTTTCCGTGGTCTGCAGTTATGATAACTGCGCCCTCTTTTGCGAGGACGGCATCAGTGACCTCACCTACACACTCATCCACAGTCTCCCCTGCCTTGACGACTGCGTCAAAGACACCTGTATGACCCACCATATCGCAGTTGGCAAAATTGCATATAATTACGTCGTACTTGTCACTGGTAATTGCCTCCAGGAGCTTGTCTCTTACCTTATAGGCACTCATTTCAGGCTGCAGATCGTAAGTTGCTACCTTGGGAGAGTGGACCAGTATCCTGTCCTCACCATCAAAGGGGGTCTCATCGGAGTCGTTAAAAAAGAAGGTCACATGTGCGTATTTCTCTGTCTCGGCACATCTCAGTTGCTTGAGACCGTGATCGCTTAATACCTCTCCGAGGATATTCTTGTGCCTCACCGGAGGAAATGCTGTTTCAAACTCACCGTTATCATAGTAATCTGTAAGGCCTACATATTTTATATTCAGTTTATTCCTCTTAAATTCCTTGAAATTTGTATCGGTAAAGGCATGGGTGATCTCTCTTGCCCGGTCAAGCCGGAAATTGAAATTGATCACTGCATCGCGGTCTTTCATTCCCTGAAATCCCTGGATTATTCTAGGTCTTATAAACTCATCGCCCTCTCCGGCATCATAAGCATTCTGAATGGCCTCTTTCCAGTCCCTGCAGACAATGCCTTTCGGTTCGGTGAGGCCGTCATACGCGATTTTGATCCTGTCCCAGTTCGTGTCGCGGTCCATGGCATAGTATCTTCCGATAATGCTGCCGATCTTCCCCCTGCCTGCCTCCTTTATTCCGGCTTCAAGATCTTTTATATATTTTGCTGCAGACCTGGGCGGAGTATCGCGTCCATCTGAAAAAACGTGGACATAGACATCATCAAAATCCATCCTGCGGCACAGCATAAGCAGGGCGTTGCAGTGACGGGTGACGGCGTGTACACCTTGGTCCTGTATGAGGCCCATAAGGTGAAGGTTTGATCCGTTTCTTATGCAATGTTCAATAGCTCCCTTGAGGGCCTCATTTTCGTAAAAGCTTCCATCTTCAATATCATCATTAATGCGTACAAGCATCTGTTTAATTATTCTGCCGGCGCCGATATTAAGATGGCCGACTTCCGAATTGCCCTGATTCCCTGCGGGCAGTCCGACATTAAGGCCATCTGCCCTTAGAGTGGCATTTGGGAACATGCCGGAATATCTGTCAAAATTTGGCGTATAGGCCTTTGCCAGGGCATTCTTTTCATCAGCTGGCGCGATGCCCCATCCGTCCATTATTATAAGACATACAGGTCTTTTTTCAGACATGGTGTTATTTGATTCCCTATTTTCTGGAAAGACTTAGAAACGTACCGGTCGTACAAAGGCGTCTTTGCCTGCATATCGGGCGGAGCTGCTGAGGTCTTCCTCGATGCGCATCAACTGGTTATACTTCTCAACCCGCTCACCCCGAGCGGGTGCGCCGGTTTTGAGGTGCCCGGTATCCAGGGCCACGGTCATGTCGGC
>Ga0180433_10011484_pt1 | contig 10499 bp, 7 predicted proteins | sample SS_ome_8_FD_132980 | JGI IMG/M metagenome (GOLD analysis project Ga0180433, IMG submission 132980) | Hypersaline lake sediment archaeal communities from the Salton Sea, California, USA - SS_1_D_1 metaG | ecosystem: Environmental > Aquatic > Non-marine Saline and Alkaline > Hypersaline > Sediment...
ACGGCGGCGATGTCGTCCGGGCCGATCGAAAGCTTCTGCACCTTGCCGGTGTTGTAGAACGGCATGTTCAGGAAGTGCGTCTGAGACTCCGCAAGGCCACAATACTTGGCTGCGTCGATGGCCTCGCCCTTTCGGATCAGGCCCTTGATGGCCTGGATTTCCGGGCTGTCCACGTCGCCGGGGCGCTTGTGGCGGAGGAACTTCTCGATGTGCGACTCGATGGCGGCGGTCTGATCGTCGGTGAGCCCGAATATCCGGTTGTACTCGCCCACGAAGTCGGCGTATCGCGCTACGTCGTGATCGAAAACGCTCAGATATCCGCTGACCATGTACGCCACGTGCAGGTCGTGCCCGCCACGGACCATACGCATCATCGTTCCGCCCATGCAGATCACGTCGTCGTCGGGGTGCGGGCTGAACACGATCACGCGTTTGGCCGCGTCCTTCCCGCCGGGCCAGCCGGTGATGGTGCCCATCATGCGGCGGAACACCGCGATGTTCAGGTCGTAAGCGCCGCCCGAGGTGCGCTGCAATTGGCCCAGACCGTGCTCGCCGTAGTCCTCGTCGGTGAGCTTCAGGATGGGCTTGTTGAGCTTCCGGGCCAGCCAGATCACCGCTCGCCGCTTCAGGACGTCGTCCCATTGGCACGGGCCGACCAGCCAGGGCGTCGCGATGCGCGTCAGGTCGGCCGCAGCCGAGTCGTCGATGTAGAACGTGGCGTTGGAGTGATCCTGGAGGAAGCTGGCAGCCACGCTGCGGGAGATGTCCCCTTCTACGGCGCGCCTGATGATCGGGGCCTTGTGCTCGCCGAAGGCAAGCAGGCAGATCTCTCTTGCAGCCAGGATGGTGCCGACGCCCATGGTGACGGCCATTTCGGGCACATACTCCTCGCCGAAGAAATCGCCCGCGGCGTCCTTGCGGGTGATCTTGTCCAGGTGGATTCGCCGCGTCAGGCTGTCGCGCCGGGAGCCCGGCTCGTTGAAGCCGATGTGCCCGCTGCGTCCGACGCCGAGAATCTGCAGGTCGATTCCGCCAGCCTCGGCGATTTGCTGCTCGTACTGGCGGCAGTGGGCATCCACGTCCTGCTCGCCAACAACGCCCGAAGGAATGTGGATGTTGGCAGCCGGGATGTTCACGTGGTCGAAAAAGTTCTCGTGCATCCACGTATGGTAAGACTGGATGGCGTCGGGCTGGATCGGCCAATACTCATCCAGGTTGAAACTCACTACGTTGGACAGGTCCAGCCCGTCCTCGCGGTGCATGCGGATCAGTTCGGCATATACGTTAACCGGCGTGTGGCCCGTGGCCAGGCCAAGCACGACTGGGGCACCTTGGGCGGCCTTGGCACGGGTCAACTCGGCAATACGCCGGGCCACCGCGCAAGAGGCTTGCTTGTCGTCACGATAGATGCGTACGGGGATGCGTTCGCGGGCCATGGATTCCTGTTCTCCAAGCTCAGTAGATAAAGATCATACATTAATAGCGAAAAAGGACGCGACGTCAATGCATGCGCGCCGTCGTCCCCAGCCCACGGCGATTGACACGTCGCCGGCGTGCAACTACGATGAGGTCAGAGGTAGCTTGGTGCCCACCAAAACGGACAACATCCGATTCGCGCTCCTTGTCGTGGCGATTCTGTCCGCGGTCTTGCCCGGTTGCGCGCCGGACGAAGGCGGGCTTCCGCCGGAGTTGGAGTCCGGCAAGGCGATCATGCCCGCCTCGAACCGGCCCAAGAGCAACGGTGCCGACTACGCACTGCTGGTGCAGATGCGGCTGGGCACCATCGAGGTGCCGGTGGGCATAGCCAGCGGCTCGGAAGAGATCTGGAGCTACCTTGACGAAGAAGCCATCGAGCCGGTCCACGCCGCCAACCTCGGCCGAAACGGCCTGCGCGTGGGGCTGGGCCGAAAGGACAACTGGGCGGACATGGCCAAGATCTTCGAACGAATGACAGGCCGGACCGTGGCGATGAAGGACATGCTGCTGATGCCGGGCAACCCCGCGCCACTGACGCTCAAGCGCGCTCAGCCCGTGCAGACGATATTCATCTTCTACGACGACCGGACGCTCAGCGGGGCCGACTTCGTGCCGGGAGACAACCTTTTCGTGATAACCTGCACGGTCAACGAGGACGATGTGTCCACCGTGTTCCTGACGGGCGTGCCGCAGGTGCGTACCAGCGCGCGACGGCCTCGCGTGGTAAACGAGTCGGGCCGGTTCACGATGGTCGCCAAGCCGGACGTCTTTCCACTGACACCGCTGACGTTCCGGGTGCCTGTGGTCCAGGGCGATTTTGTCGTAATCGGGCCCGGCTCGGCGGCGACCAGGTCCGTCACGGCGGGACATCACTTTCTGGTCAAGAAGAAGGAAGGCGTGGAATTTGAGACGGTACTGGTCCTGTTTCCCAGGTCCGTCCTGGCGGCAACACGGTAAGCGCAACGGCGGTTGACGCCCCTGGCAAGTACATGTGCCCATGAGCGACGATAACCCATCTGTGCCCAAGACCATGCCGGCAGAGGCCTACCGCCGGATGTGCGAACATTCCTCGGCGGCGCTGATCGCCACCGACAGGCAGTTCAACGTAGTGTTCTGGAACGCCGCGGCTTCACGCTTGCTGGGCGCCGATGCCCGGCAGATGCTCGGCAGGCCCATCGAAGCCGCGGTGCCGCCCGATCGCCGCAAGCTCTTCGGCCGCCTGCTTCGCCGCACCCTTGGCCGCAACGAGACCAGCCAGTTCGAGATCCGACTGCCCAAGACCGACGACAACGCGATGGACCTTCTGGTGGTGCTCTCGGCGATTCCCGACACCGACGGCAACCCGAACGGCGTGGCGGCCTGGATAGTGGACGAATCGCACCGTAAGCGGATGGCTGAGCGACTCGCCCAAACCGAGAAGATCGCCTCGCTCGGCACGCTTGCCGGCGGGGTAGCCCACCACTTCAACAACATTCTCGGCGGCGTGGCGACATTCGTGGACTTCGCACTGACCAGCGGCGACCCGTCGGCGATGCGGCGAGCGCTTCAGATGACGGCTGAGGCCGCCTCGCGGGCCTCGAAGATTACCCAGTCGCTGCTGAGCTTTGCCGAACAGGACCCCCATCGCGCCGACCTGGCCGACTTGACCGAGGTGGTGCTGACCTTCGCTCACCTGGTCGAGCGTCCGCTGGCCGAGCGGGACATCCGCCTGCACCTTGATCTCCACCCGGTTCCCGTCACAGCCGTGGAGGCCAACCGCATGCACCACGTTCTGGGCAATCTCCTGTCCAACGCCGAGGAATCCATGCCCGACGGCGGCCGGATTACACTGTCGCTGCGTCAGGACAACTCGAACGTGGTGCTCAGCTTCGCGGACAACGGACGAGGCATCGAGCCGAAGCACCTGCCGCTGGTGTTCGAGCCGTTCTTCACCACCAAGGGCCTGCTGGCTGGGGGCGACAAGGGCAATCCCGGGCTGGGCCTGTCGGTTGTGCACGGAATCGTCTTGGAAATGGGAGGTCAAATCAGCGTCACATCGCAGCCGGGCAACGGGGCCCGGTTCGAGATCACCTTCCCCGTAACCACCAAGGACAACGCTTGATCGCAATTGTCTACAAGGCCACACCGACCGGGCTTGCTCCTGCCAAGCGAGGTGGTCTTAGAGCAACGAAAGATTGAGATGTCGTATGGCTTCGTCGGTGAGGACGAAGCAGGCAAGGAGGCCGAAGCAGGCGATGCTCATCGCATCGTCGATGGAGGCCGAAGCAGCCAGCTGAAGCCGCAACCAGAAGACATGCGGCATATCAAGCTTGAATTGCTCTAGGTGTCGAACTCGTCGCCGCGGAACGTATGGCCCAGGTAGGTCTTACGGACAAGCTCGTCGCTGACCAAGTCGCGCGGGGGTCCTTCCCGCAGCACCTTGCCCGAATCGATGATGTATGACCGATCGGTAACGCTGAGCGTCTCGCGGACGTTGTGGTCGGTCAGCAGGATGCTGATGCCGCGATCCCGCAGGCCGCGGATTTCGCGCTGGAGGTCCTCTACGGCAATGGGGTCCACGCCGGAAAACGGCTCGTCCAGGAGGATCATCGTGGGGTTGGTCACCAGCGCGCGGGCGATTTCGAGCTTGCGCCGCTCGCCGCCGGAGAGCGTTCGGGCGAGCTGATTGTGCACGTGGGAAAGCCCGAACTGCTCCAGGAGCTGGTCGCACTTTTCGTTGCGTGCGGGGCGCGACAGATGCATGGTTTCGAGGATGGCCAGAAGGTTCTGACGAACCGTAAGCCGCTGGAAGGTGCTCGGCTCCTGTGAGAGATACCCCATACCGCGCCTGGCGCGCTTGTACATGGGCATGCTCGTTACCTCGACGCCGTCGAAGACCACCTTGCCGTTCTCGGGGGTGATCATGCCGACGGTCATGCGGAAGGTCGTGGTCTTACCGGCGCCGTTTCGGCCCAGCAGGCCGACGATTTCGCCCTGGCCGACGGTGAAGCTGACGCGGTCCACAACGGCCCGGCCGCTGTAGCGTTTCACCAAGTCTTTGACTTCCAGAAGAATCATCCGGTCATTCCAACATCGCTGTCGACAACTCCGCCCGCCCGGCGTCCGCGCCGGGAACTCCGCTCTAGTGAATCGGCCTCATCCTACCGACATTCGGTATCACCGGCAACCCCGGCAGCCCCGGCACGCGGAACCCGCTGGGCCAATAGACGAAAAGCGCCCGCCCAATCATGTTGTATCGCGGAACCGTTCCCAACTGGTACTGGGGCTGGCCGGATGAGTCCCACAGACGCATCGTCGGCGCAGCGGCCCGCCACGCCCGGCCGTCCAGGCTTTGGGGACTGTTGTCTCCCAGGACGAAGAACTCATCGAGGTCCGGATCGTCCCCGCTGCGCGCGAGCGTGATGGGATATCCCATCGTTCCCCAGCCCGGCTGGGACGCTTCGGCACCCAGCGCGTCGGCATACTCGTAGAAGGCCGAGGATACGGCGTTGCGGTCCAGCCTGGCCGCGGTGTAGTACACGTCACGATACAGCGCCACGTGCCAGAGCTCGCACGCCCCGCCCAAGGCAGCGATTCCCACCTGCGGGGACTGGATCGGGTCGCGGGAAGCGCGCCGCATGCGTCGCTTGAGCGTTTCGTAAGTCTCGGGATACTTCTCGCCGCGGCAAAGGAGAATCCTCTGCCCGTCCACAAGAAGTTCCACACCGAGGTCCACGTGAATGAACTCCAACCGATAGCCGCGGTCCAACTCAAGCGGACCGAGCGATTCGCTCACCTGCCACAGAACCCAGTTGTCGTCGCGCGCCGACGCGCTGCGGTAGTAAAGCTTGGCCGTGCCGTCGGCCCCAAGGGATGCCTTGAACTGATGCTCGAAGCTGCTGAGCCTGGCTGCGACCTTCGCACCGGGAGCCTTCGGGACAAACGAAAACGACAGCTTCAGGTCCGTGCAGATGTCCATTCGCTCGTCGATGAGGTCCGTCATCGCGTCCGGCGGCGTGTTGTAACCGTATCGCGGAAGGAACACCTCCCGACGGGCATCAAAAACGATTTCCTGGGGCTCGGCGGCGCCCCCGAAGGCCATCACCCGCCCACCGTCGCCGGTCATGTCCCACGCGCCCGGCTGGGGGGCCACCCACTTCGGCGGCAACGGCGTCGGTCGGGACTGCGCCTCGAAGAGCTTCAGGTCCGCACGGTAGTCGTTGTCGAACACCACCTGCCACATGGCTCGCTGGGCTGCGGGGGGCTTGGTCCTGACCCGAAACGGTCCGTCTGGCGAATCGGCCACAAAGATGTCGCCGTGGACGATCTCTATGGTCTCCCCAGGCAAGCCGATCAGCCGCTTGATGTAGTTCTGGCTGTTGTCCTGCGGGTTACGAAAAACCACAACGTCCCAAGGTTGCGGCTCGGAAAACTGGTAAAGATACTTCAGCACCAACACCCGGTCGCCGCTGTTGGGGTAGGCGGCCCTTTCGGTGTACGGATAGGCATATCCGCAGTTGGGGCACCTGGCCTCGGTGGGCGTGGCGCGTCGGCCGCGACCGAAGGCCTGCGACTGGACGAACTGCTTGTGCACCCCGTAGGCGTATTCCCAGCCGCAGGCGGGACATTGGAGATTCCAGTGCTCACCCATCAGTCGAGGGGCCATCGAACCGGTCGGAATCACGAACGCCTCGATCAGGAAGCCCCGCAACACGAACGCCAGCACGATCGCCACCCAGACACTTTCGACAGTGTCGCGAATGGGACCCAACTCCGTCTGCGGTTTGTCCATCCTAGTCGCCATGGAACTGCTCACAATATCCATTCGACGGTAACAGGCCAAGCGCAATCTTGTCCGGCGTATTGTTCGCAGCTGCAATCCGCGTTGGCCATGGGCATTGACGCCCCATCACCGGCGCGTTAACTACTGCCTTCAGGTTCGGTCGGGAATTGGCCCGGCCTGAAGGAGCAACGGATGGACACCGCCGAACTGGCTGGACGCGTCAAGGCTGCCGCGTACCTCGAGGGCGATTTTGTGTTGCGCTCCGGTAAGCGAAGCAAATACTACCTGGACAAGTATCTCTTCGAGGCCGATCCGGAAATCCTGGCCGAGCTGGGCAGGCGCTTTGCCGAACACGCCGACGACGCTGACCTGATCGCCGGGCCGGAACTGGGGGCGGTGTCTCTGGCCGCGGCCACCGCGATGGTCTGCGGCAAGCCCTTCGTCATCGTCCGCAAGGCCGCGAAGGACTACGCCACCAGCAAGCTCGTCGAAGGCCCGCCCGTAGCCGGCAAGCGTGTGCTGTTGGTGGAAGACATCGGCACCACGGCCGGTGCGGCGCTGGCCGCAGCCGGAACGCTCGCCGAGGCTGGGGCAAAAATCACGCGGATGGTCTTCGCCATCGACCGCATGCAGGGCGCCCGCGAGAACGTCACCGCAGCAGGCTACGACTTCCATGCAATCCTGACCAAGCAGGACATGGGGATCTGACCCGCCGATCGGCCGGTTGAGAACGACCGGCCAATCCGGAATCGCCCCGGCTGTCCAGCAGTCCTGTCGTCCGGCAGCCCGGTTGCGGTCACTTCTTGGCCAATCGCTCGCGTGGGCCGACGTTGCCGGCCTCGATCGGCTTGATGCCGAGCCCGTGCGCCGGCGAGTTGTCCCGGAATGAGTAATCTCCCCCGTCAGCCGCCACGAACATGGGGTCTTCCGAGACGCTGCCATCGCGCATCTGCAGGGCTTCGGTCCGGACGGGCCCGTAGCTTGTGCTCGTGAGCCATCCGACGGTGGCCTGTCCGTACCGACTGAAGAAGATGTTCCGCGGCATGGAGGACAGCCCTTCGGGGGGAGTATGGATGATAATGTCGCCGTCTGCGACGATAACGTTGCGTTCCATGACGAACCCGGAGCACTTGGGGAACGTGATTTTGCACGTCCCGGAATCAACGAAGACGTTGTCTCGGATAATGAAATCGCTCGCAATGTGCTCGTGCAGCGGATGGCCGGTATTGACGGCCAGGTTCTTTTCGATCACGCAGTTCTTGGAGTATTCGTCCAGGTAGTAGGCGTGCGCGAGGCGACGTCCGGACGAGCCGTAGGTTGCGTTGCCTCGAATGACAATTCCCGTGCCAAAGCCGTACACCGCGGCGCCGTCGTTCAGCTGCATCATGTATTTGCGTATCACGTTGTTGGCGATGAGGCCGGGACCTCCCATTTGCTGGCCGTCCCGTCCCGCACTGTCGTAGCCGCCGCTGCCGTAGATGGCGATGGCGGGGCAGTCCGAGACGTCATTGTGGCTTATCTCAAAGTGTAGCCCTCGCAGGCCCAGTCCATTCGCCCCTGGATAAACGCGCCCCACCCCGCGGACGACGCAGTCGGTAATGCTGCTTTCTTGCGACCACAACATAACGGCCGGGCCGCCGCATTCTTCAAACCGACTCGCGGAAACGCGCACCCGGGCAAGCTGTTGTTCTGTTCCCGGTCCATCGCCGCCGCGAATTCCCATGCCGCCGACCAGTCGAAAAGTCAGCTCCGATAGCGTGATGTCCTGGCCGTATCCGGCTATGTCGACCGCGCCCGGAAGGCTGTTTCCGCCCCAGTCGGCCGCACCCGACGGCCCAGACGTACACGCGAACGTCAGGCCCCTGACGGTTACGTCTCGGACAGGGGCATCCTGGCGTCCCTCGATGCGCAGGATGTTGGACCTCGTGGGAGCGATTACTTCCAGCTCGCTCATGTCTTGCCCCTCGCGGGGCCAGTAAACCACCCGTCCCCCCGTCCGGTCCAGGTACCACTGCCCGGGCGAGTGCATGCCCTCTCGCACGTTCCAGACGATGTACTCGTTCCACCTTTCGCCCCACTGGGTACCGATGGCATAGAAGGCCGGGCTCGAGAATGTCACCGTTCGTGTGTCATGATCGATGTGCCGGACCTTGAGTAGGGACTCTAAGCACACATGAAAAATGCTGAACTCGGCGTTGTTGGCGTCCAGCCACGGCCCCAGGTCACCCTCGCGATACTGCATGGTGACGCGTTCTTCGTCAGTGGGTTGGCGGGGGTGGGTAAGGGTTGCGCTGTCCCACGGCACGTCAAAGACGGTTTCGTGTTCGAATTGTCCACGCTCGGGCAGCCGTGCGCGAGGCGCAAACTCGTCAGCTACGATCAGCGTGCGGAAGTCCCGTTTCCCCTCGCTAACCCCGGGCAACTTTGCGGCGTAGAACTTCTCGCCATCCTTGTGCCAATCGGTGACGCGTTTGCCGCCATACAGGACCGGGCTTTCGCCCTGGGCCGCTTCGATGGTCAGTCCGGAGTCTTCCGGGCCCAGCGTCAACGACACATCCCAGTATGCCCCACCGTGCACGACGATCCTCTTGTCTCCATCGCCCGCCATCTTGCGGATCGCGTCGCGCGCAGCGGCGAGGCTGGCCAGCGGCTGTTGCTTCGTGCCCGGGTTGCTGTCCAGGCCGTCGGGGGCCACGTGAACGGTCATGGTCTTTCCTTTTGGCTCGGCATCCGGAGCCGAGGGACTTTTGCCTTTGCATGCAACACCCATAACGCAAGCAACACACAGACCAACAACAAAACTGCCACGGGCTATCCCTGCAAATCGTGCCTTCATGTTAATGCTTCTCCTTCGCCAGGCGGTGCATTCGAGGAATTCCTGGCCAAGCAGGCCAGGAACTCATTCTTTCTTCTGCCCGCGCGGACCGACGTTAGACAAATCCAATGGGGTGATGCCCAGCCCAGTAGCTGGCGAGTCAGGCTGGAAGGTGTAGTCATCGCCGTCCGGATTGGCAAATTGCGGGTCGGCCGCCACGTTGCCCGTGGTCATGCTCAACCCACGCCGCTTGACCGGGGAGTACCCGTTGGCAAGCCAACCGATCTCGACCATGCCGGGGCAGGAAAACAGGTTGTTCCTGAAGGTGGCGTCGCCGTCAAAACGCGTCTGTATCTCTATCATCCCCCCAGAAACGATCACGTTTTTCTCCAACGATTGCCCCCTGCAAAAGGGAAACGTCAACTGCAGATCACCGTCTACAACAAACACATTGTTGCGAATGGTGATGTTCTTGCAGACATGGTTGTGTGAAGGCCTTGCAACGCCGACCGACAGGTTGCCCTCCAGAATCCCATCTTCGGTGATTTCATCGAAATAAAATGCCGAAGATCCATACCCTTCCCTGACAAAAACGTCAGAGACGAAGTTGCCACGAACAACGTTTCGCTTTCCCAGCCCGTAAATTGCCGCCCCATCAGAGAGATCCTTCATGACCCGATAGATTCGGTTGCCTTCCACCAGCATATCTTCGCCATAGTATCCGATGCCGACGTGCTGCGTGTCGTAGATCTCATTATGGCGACAGATCACGTTCTTGCTTCCCACCCAAATTCCCATTCCGCTGGGCAAGATGATCCCGATATCGTGTATCCGACAGTCGGAGATTTCGCAGTCGGTTCCCGTGACGTAGACGCCTCCGGCACCGCAGTGGTGAACGTGACAGCCGTCGATCCGCAGATTGCGGGCGACAAGGTTGGCATCTGGGCCAAAGCGACCCCGGATACCGGTGCCTCCTGCGTTGTCGATCTCCACATCGCTGACACGACAGCTTTCGACATGTACAGCTTCCAGCGCACCGGGAGCTTCAACGCACGCGAATGTGCGGGGGCCCAGGTAACGATTGGTCACCGTCAAGACCAGACCTGAAATCGCAACGTCCCGGACGGGTTTTTCGGGCGAACCTTTCAGTGAGATTATCGTGTCGCGCGTCGAGCCTACGGCTTCGACACTGCTCATATCCTCATCCGGCAGCGGCCAGTAGACAGCCTTGCCCGCCGTGCGCTCGAGATACCACTGCCCGGGCTGATTCATCCCCTGGCGAATGTTCCAGACGACATACTTCCGGATGCCGAAAGAGCCTGGGGGATTGGTGGCTTTATCGGCAAACCTGAGTGTCCGAGTCTTCGGGTCGTGAGCTGCCAATCGCACCGAAGATGTGTCCCACATGTGGTATACGGAGATCTCTGCATTGTTGATGTCCAACCA
>Ga0180433_10011485_pt1 | contig 10499 bp, 8 predicted proteins | sample SS_ome_8_FD_132980 | JGI IMG/M metagenome (GOLD analysis project Ga0180433, IMG submission 132980) | Hypersaline lake sediment archaeal communities from the Salton Sea, California, USA - SS_1_D_1 metaG | ecosystem: Environmental > Aquatic > Non-marine Saline and Alkaline > Hypersaline > Sediment...
AACGGAAGCCGAAGGCGCTGCTGTCTTGAGGGATAAGCGGTTCCGCAAAACAGCGCCTTCGGCTTCCGTGAAACGAAACTTGGAACGACTGATACGACCTATCCCTTCCTTTCGCGCTTTCGCTCTTTCGCGATTGCTTCGGGTCCGAAGGTTGCCCAGGCAGCGCGGCAAGGGTGCGCCGCGCGGCTTTGGGCGGTGGAGTATTACGCGTTGCGAGGTATTCCGCCGCAGCCTCCCAAGCGGCCTTCGTGCCCTTCGTGTCCTTCGTGGTGGTCTTCGGCCTTCCATTTTCGAGGCAGGCGGGAATCCAGGGGGTTTCCGGCAGAGTTCTGGGTTCCCGCCTGCGCGGCAGTGACGTACTTCAGATGGCTGAACTGTCACGAGTTCTAACCTTCTCCAAACGGTCGCGGAGGCACGACTTCGGCGTTGGTCGATCGCGTGTCGCCGGGCCGAGCACCCCCGCTAATTGCGGCCAAAACCGGGGTTTTTGCCCCCGCACAGGGGCATTTTCCGGCCTTGGAGACGAGCGGAAGTGGTTGGCCGGGCGAGGCGGGCGGATTGGTCATTTCACCCCTGCTGCATGGGAGTGCGCCGCCTTCCGGGAATGTGTGTTCGTCTTTTTTTGAGAAATCTTCACCAGCCTCTTGACGAAGGGGTACCCCGGAGAAGAAAATAGCTTGCGTGAATCGTGCAATCGGCTAGACGCCGCCCCAGAGGCGAGGGTCTTGCAGGGCCGATTAGCGCCTTGCCTATTCGTTCGAGGCCTTGATGGGAGGGTCCGATGGCTGTGCCCCGAGCCATGATCGCTCTTTACCTCGAACGCCCACCTGGAGGTGTGGTCTGTGCGCCTGGAGACACGGTTTTTGCGTCAGGCAGAAACACTCCCCGTTGGGCTTCTCGGCGGGGGGGGCTGAACCACAAATCCCGAATCGCGTACAATTCCTCACGAGAAGAACGCGATCGACGGGTTCCGCCTGCCTGAGCGTTGTGGAGTATTTGACGAGCTTTCGCGTTAGAATTGCCAGGAGGACACGATGACCGTCGCCAAGATGTCGTCCGCAGAAGAGTTTCAGACGATCAGCAGTTTCGAGGCCCTCCGTAAGATCCTGATCTCGCAACAATATGCCCACCATCTGGAGAAGCCGCTGGCCTATTGGGCGCTGCCGTCGGATCGCCGTTTGCCGCTGGCGTTTCTCGGCCGCACGCTTCGGGATTTGCTCAACACACCGTTTGCCGAACTGGCCGCTACCCCCGGCATCGGCCAGAAAAAGATGACCTCGTTCGTTAAACTCCTGGGCAGGGCCGCCAACACCGATCCTTCTGAGTTGCCATTGGAAACGGTTTGCTTGGCGCCCGCGCCGGCGGCAGCCTGTTCTGGAAACGGTTCGGCGGAGTCCAACGGGTTCGACTCCGCGGCGGTCTCCGAAGTCGTGTGGAACCAGTGGCGGGCCAGCGTCATGCGGCACGAATTGGGTAACGAGACCCTGGGGCGCTTCGCGCCGACGCTGAAGCACATGACCCGCGTCATCTGGAACACGCCGCTTCGAGAGTACGTCGACTACAGCCTGGCCGACATCCGCGCCATGAAGACCCATGGCGAAAAGCGCGTCCGCGCGATCCTGGAGGTCTTCCACTCGCTCCATACGCTGGTGGCCAACATGGGCACCATGGACCACCTGACCGTGCGCATCGTGCCGCGAGCCGTCGATCAGGTCGAACGCTGGGTCGGCGAGGTGCTGCAAAGCCCCGGGTCGCCCGGCCGGCGAGAGATCTACGAGCATTTTGTCGAGCCGCTGCTTCGGCAGATCCAACTCGACGCCCCCGAGCAGATCCACCGCCTAGCCGAAAACCGCCTGGGGCTGATCGGGCCGATCACCAGCGTGCGCCAAGCCGCCCGAAACATGGGCCTCACCCGCGCCCGCGTGTATCAGTTGCTCAACGAGATCAACGATATCATGATCGTCCGCTGGCCGAATGGCCGCCACCAGGTCTACGAACTCCGCGAGAAGCTTCTTGCGGAAACCGGGCCGGAGGACGCGCCGGCCGTTCTGAATCAGTTCCTCGCGGCCGTCGAACTCTTCTATCCCGACACGCGGCGCGGCGCGGCCGGCCCCCTGGAACAGGACGGCGAGAGCGAAATCGACGTCGACGAACTCGTCGAGACGGGCGTGTGATGGCAGCCTAATGCCGCACGGACCCGTCGGCCTCGACCGACTCGGCGGTGCCAAGCGGGAAGTGGGGCGCGGCGATCCGATGCGAAGCGCTCCGCGGAGCACCATCTGCCGGAGATGGCTGGTATTCGGCGCCGCGGCTGAAGCTACCGATCAGACGCCCGAACAGCCGCGCGACCATCGACGGCCGGCGCAACGCCTGCACGGCTTCGCCGCCCAATAGCCGCCCATGGGCGCCCAGCGACGCAAGGCCGCCGGTCTGGGAGGCCCAACGCCGGAAGAGACGTTCCGAGTAGAGGCCGTCGCAAAACGCGCCGGCCGCCAACCACGACATCGCGGCGGCGTACGCCCGGCAGTCGCCGCAGGCCACACACCGCCAACCCGCCTGCCGCAGCGCCAGTGCCAAATCGACCCCGGCCAGTCGATCTCCGACCGCGGCCTGGAACATGCCGACCGCCTCGATGGCCGATTTGCGGTAGAAGCCGGCTCGGGGATCGGGGCCCAGCACCTCTCGGCTTGCGGCAAGCTGCCCATGGCGATCGGATACCGCCTCCACCAGGGAGACGCGTCCCGACCGGTGGTACGAGACACCTCGCGAGTTCGGCCGGGTCGGCTCGGAGCGGTCGAAGATTACCGGCGCGACCGCCGCCACCTGGGGTTCGTCGAATTCGCGCAGCGCGATCTCAGCCCAGCCGGGGCTGACCTCAACGCCACAGCCCAGCAGATGCACGATCGGCGCCCGACTGACGCGAATTCCCAACCGGACGCCATCGACCCAGCCGACCTTCGGCGGGGCCTCGACGAAGCGGACTTCCTGCTTCAGGTCGTATGGATCGGCGTAGGGCCGGCCCAGCACGGCGACAATTTCGCAACAGGCCGGCCGGTTCTCCAACACGGAGACCAGCGTGTCTTCGAAAGGCGCAATGTCGCCAAGGACCGGTATGATAATCGATAACCGCGGCACGAAAGGATTTCCCGGTGACAGACTCGCGGAAGAAGGACAACAATAGTACCGGAAAGGGGACGAGGGGTCGGCCCCCCCAGTAGATGGCGGTCGGGCCGACCACGATTGTCTCCACGTCGGTTATGTCGGTTTTCCGGGAGAGGGGAGTTTATTCATTTATCGCAAATCCTCTGCCCGCAAAAAAGGGGACGCAGCCGTTCTCCTCGGGAAAGTGGACCCGGCCGTGGTCGATGGTCACGCCGGTGGCAATGTCCTCGGCCAGCAGCAGCGCGCCGTCGAGATCGGCGTAGTCGACCAGCGGCAGCAACTGCGCGGCGGCCGAGATGCCGACGCTCGACTCGGTGAAGCAGCCGACCATCACCTTCAGCCCAAGCTGCCGCGCCCGGGCAATCATCCGGCGTGCCGGCGTCAACCCGCCGCATTTCGGCAGCTTGATGTTGATGCCGTGGAACTGGCCGACGCAGCGGTCGACGTGCGGCTCGACCCGGCAGCTTTCGTCGGCCACCAGCGGCAGGGCCGACTCGCGATAGACCCGCTCCATCGCCTGCCACTCGGCCGTCGGCAAGGGCTGCTCGATCAGTTCGACGCCCAACTCCTGCAATACGGCCGCGTTGCGGATCGTCTGCTCGGCGGTCCACGCTCCGTTGGCGTCGACCCGGAGCACGGCGTCGGTCTCTTGCCGCAACCGGCGGACCATCGCCACATCGTCGGGCGTGCCCAGTTTGATCTTGTAGACCGGCCAGTCGGGAAACTCCGCCAACCGCCCGAGCATCCCCTCGGGCGTGTCGATGCTGATCGTGTAGTCCGATAGCGGCAGGTCTTCGAGCGAAAGCCCCCAGAGCTTCCAGACCGGTGCTCCTTGCAGTTTGCCCCAGAGGTCCCAGGCAGCCAGATCGACCGCGCTTTGGGCGAATGTCGCGTCGCCGAAGGTTGTGTGCAACCGGTCCCACAACACGACCGGGTCTTCCGCGGGCGTTGCCTCCAGAAGCGGCCGTGCCCGTTCGATCCATCGGGTGAGACACTCGATCGTCGCGTTGTAGTAGCTCACCGCCGGCGCTTCGCCGTAGCCGCACACGCCGTCCTGCTGTAGTTCGACGATCAAGGTCGACTGGACCGTCGTTGTTCCGCGCGAGATCGTGAACGGCCGACGGGTCGGCAAGTCGAAATGTTGAAGGGAGAGTTTCATAGATGACCATCACTTCCCCAACTGCTGCTTCAACGCCACCGCGGCGTCGGCCAGCTTGCCGGGACCGTGGCGGATCACGTCGCACGCAGGCAGCCCCAAGCGGTGTTCGACCTGCTCGCACTCGGCCGCCACCTCGTCGTCGCCGAAGCGTTGGCCGTTGACCGCCACGCCGACCACCCGGCAGGGGTGCATCAGGTTGGCCGCCTCCTCGTAGAAGGCAATCACCCGCTCCAGCGGTGCCAGCGGGATGCTCTCCATACCGAAGATCGTCGTGCGGCCCATCTCGTAGCAGAGGATCAGCCCGTCGGGCATAAGGCCGTGCAGCAGGCTCAGCGTGACGCCCGAGTAGCGCGGATGGAACAGGCTGCCTTGGCCCTCGACCACAATAACGTCGTGATCCTGATTGTCAAGCACGAGTCTTTCGGCCGCGCCGGCGACGAAGTCGGCGATCACCCGATCCACCGCGATACCGGCGCCGGCGATGAGGATGCCGGTCTGGCCGGTGGCGACGAATTGGGCGTCGACGCCGAGCTCGCGAATGCCCTTGGACACTTCCACGGCGGCGACCATCTTGCCGCAACTGCAATCGTTGGCCACGGTGTGCAGCCGCAGGCAGCCTGGGCGGATGCCCATCCGCTGGGCGACGTCGCGGTGGTCGCTGGAGCGCAGGTCGACCAATTCGACGGCGTGCTCGGCCGCCGCGGCGGTCAGTTCCGGATCGTCGCCGAGCAGTTCGTGCAGCCCGGAGATGATGTCCATCTTCCGCGCGATGGCTTCCCGCAGGATCGGCCGCCAATGGGGCGGGATCTTGCCGCCCGGCGGCGCGATGCCGATCAGCAGCGTGTTGGCCTCCGGGGCTTCCTCCAGCGAACCGACCACCGGGATCGGCCCGCCGACGCCGAGCACCTCGCCGCAGGTGCGTCCCGCCACCTGGCGGTCGAGCACGGCCGCCACCTCCTCCGGCCGATAGCGGATCACGCAGATGGCCGTTTTCGCGGTATGCGGATTGGCATGGCCGTCGGTCAGGATGACCATCTTGCGTTGTCGGGTCATGCTTGGAGCTTATTCCCCCGTTTCGCCGGAGGCAAGGGACACGCTCCCCAACGCCGCCAACAGAATCGCGGCCGTCTCGATACGAAGGATCCGCGGGCCGAGGTCGATCGGCTGCCAGCCGGCGTCGACGGCCAGGGCCACTTCGTCGTCGGTGAAGCCGCCCTCGGGCCCAATGGCCGCCAACAACGGCTCCTGCCCGGTTTGCGGAAAATCAGCCAGCGGCGTGCCGCCGGGATGGGCCAGCAGCCGGTGGGAAGCGTCGGCGGTGGCGGCGACGAAATCCGCCCAACGCTGCGGCGGGGCGATTTCCATCAACCGATTCCGCCCGCATTGCTTCGACGCCTCGACGACCGTCCGTCGCAGCCGCTCCAGCGCCTTCGGCTCCGGCTGGGCCACACTCCGGGCCGTCTGCACAGCAACGAGCCGCGCGACGCCCAACTCGGTCGCCTTCTCAACCAGCCACTTCTGCCGATCCCCCTTCGGGAGGGAGGCCGCCAGGGTGATCGGGCTTGCCGACTCGCGGTCGATCGGCCGCCGCTCGGCGATGCGAAGGGCCACCTCCGTGCGGCCGATCCGCTCGACGGTTGCCGAGAATTCCGCGCCCCGGCCGTCGAACAGCATGATCTCGGTACCCGGCTTCGCCCGCATCACGTGGATCAGGTGATGGGCCTCCGGGCCGTCGAGCAGCGCTGCGGCCCCGGCTTGGGCATCCGCGGCAAAATAGCGTTCGGTCATGGGATACTCGTGCTTCGGTATGCGTCTGGCGCGTATCGGGGGCGACGAACTCCGTTTCGGGCTAATCCCGGGGTTCGATTATACCGATTATCACGAAGACACGCACCGGCGTCGGGCGATGCTGGAGGGGTCTCGTTATGCCGCCAAGGAAGGGATGAGCGATCATGTATCAGGGACACTGGGGATTGGAAAACTCGCCATTTGGCAGTGCTCGGGATGCGCGGCGGTTCCACGAGAGCCCTACCCACGAGGAGGCCCTGGCCCGGCTCCACTTCCTCGTCGAGCAGCGACGGCGGCTCGGCCTGCTGCAAGGCCCGGCCGGCAGCGGCAAATCGCTGCTGCTGGACGTCTTCGCCGACGAGTTGCGGCAGACCGGCCGGCCGGTCGCCCAGGTGAGCCTGGTGGGCGTCGACGTTCGAGCAATGCTCTTCCTGTTGGCCGGGGAGCTTGCCGTCGGCGCCGAACCGGAGGCCTCGCTGATGCGGCTATGGCGGGCAGTCACCGACCGGCTGGCCGAGTATCGCTACCGGCAACTCGACGCCGTGCTGCTTTTCGACGACGTCGACCAGGCCGAACCGGCCGTGGTCGACCATCTGATCCGGCTGGTGCAGCACGACACCTCCGGCCAGGCGCGCACACTCGTGGTGCTGGCCGGTCGGGCCGACGGCATCGCGCGGCTGAACCGGCGGCTGCTCGAGCTGGTCGAGCTTCGGGTCGACGTCGAACTCTGGGAGCCGCTCGATACGAAGGAATACGTCGAGCAGTCGCTGAAGAAGGCCGGCTGCCAGGCGTCGGTCTTTGCCGAGCCCGCGATTACCCGGTTGCACGAACTCAGCGGCGGCATTCCGCGGCGGGTCGCCCAATTGGCCGATCTGTCGCTTCTGGCCGGCGCCGGGGCCGAGCTACCCCAGATCGACGCCGCCGTGGTCGAGACAGTGCATCGGGAGCTGGCGGTGCGGTAGGGGCGGAAACGGCCTAGCCCGCATTATTCATCGGTAGGACGGATTTGTGTAAGACTTTAGCCGAATGGAGTGGTGCTCTTGCCGGGACGTTTTCCGTCATTCCCGCGCAGTCTGTCATGCCGCTTGCGCGGCACCTGGAATGATGAAGATGCGCCCCTCCGTCATTCCCGCGAAGGCGGGAATCCAGCGAACTGAGCCCGGGCAATACCGGCGGCGCCGATGTAGCCGGCATCACCGCCGAGGGAGGCGAAATCGATGACGGTGTTCTCGGCCAAGAGGTCGAACGCCCGACGCCGGACCTCCGCCCGCACGGCTTCGAGGAACTGCCGTCCCAGCGGGCTCTGGTGGCCGCCGAAGGTCATCGCGCCGCCGATCAGCACGCCGTCGGGATCGATCGTGTGCATGAGGTTGACCGAGCCGATACCCAAGTAGCGGGCCGCTTCGAGGATGATCTCCAACGAGAGTTCGTCCCCCTTCTCCGCCTCCTCGGCCATCATCAGCGGCGTCAACTCCTCGCCTTGCCGCAGCCGTTCGTTCAATGAGCTACGCGTACCCGAGGCCAGCGCCTCCTGGGTGCGGCGGACCACGCCGGTGGCGCTGGAGTAGGATTCGAGGTGGCCGCGCTGGCCGCATCCGCACAGCGGGGCCTCGTCTGAGTCGTTCAGCACGATATGGCCGCACTCGGCCCCGTGGCTGTGCTCGCCATCGATCGATTGGCCGCGGACGATGATGCCGCAACCGACGCCGGTGCCCAGGGTGAACAGGACCATGCTGCGGAACTCCCGGCCGGAGCCGACCCAGTATTCCCCGTAGGCCGCGGCCCCCGCGTCATTGGCGAAGGCCACCGGCAGGCCGCAATGGTGGGCGACGCGGTCGCGGATGGGGAAATCGTCCCAGCCGGTGAGGTTGACCGGGCGGACGAGCTTTCCGGCGGGGATATCCATCGTGCCGGGCGAGCCAAGCCCCACGGCCCGAACGTCGCTCGGCGCGAGTCCCGCCTCGCCGATCGCCTGAAGGACGGCCTTGCCCATGCGTTTTGCGGCGTCCTCGCCCCCGCGTTCGACCTCGGTCGGCACGCTCAACCAGGAGAGCGGCTGCCCGGCGTTATCGACCACGCCGACCTTGATGTTTGTTGCTCCGAGGTCCAAACCGACGAAAAAGGGGCGTTCTGCGTTGTCGGGCGAGATGAACGGGCGTGCTTCGGTCATCGATTCTTCGCTTGCTGCAATGGTGGGGTGGATGAAATTCCGTCGTGGCGAGTTCAGTCGTTCCAAGTTTGGGGCGGTGGGGCTGGGCAGTGGGTGATTAAACCGTCACTGCCGCGCAGGCGGGAATGACGGCCAACAAGGCCCCGCCCTCCCCAACCTGGAGCCACCGGCATTACTCCCTATGGGTGGCATGCCCCATATTTTCTTGTCCCGATTCGGCGGTTCAGAAAAAAACCCGGATTTTGCTGTTGTACCAAATCGGCATTCCGGCGAAAATGCCCGCCACACACGAACGACCTGCTTTGTTGGAACCTGGCTTCACAAGACACGGACCTTCCCGGCCTTCGTATGATCCCGCCGCCCGGCGGATGCCTCACAGGATGTGGGCTGCCGCCTGGGCGAGATGCGAACGGTCGGTCCGTGGGTGACATGGAGGTTGCCTTTTCGGCTCATCCCCCCCGTCTGCACTCGGTTTTCCTCACGACCATCCGAGAGGGTAGTTCGCGGAAACGGGCATACGTGAGACCGATCTGAGCATCCGTCGACCGGCAAAGCCATCGGGCAGACCGCCCGAGGGCTCCACCCGTTTTCCCGAAGGAGGGAACCGATGGTCTCGTTACACGCCACTTTGGCCGCGTTGGCACTCGCCGGTGCCGGCGACACGGTCCTTTACGATTTCTATGCCGATTGGTGTGGGCCCTGCCGGGCGATGACGCCGACAGTCGAGGCCCTGGCCCAGCAAGGCCATCCGGTCCGGAAGGTCAACATCGACCAAGACCCCCAATTGGCGGCCAAGTACGGCGTGCAAAGCATACCATGTTTCGTCATGGTTGTCGACGGCCGGGAGGTCGATCGGGTCGTCGGCGGCACCAGCTTCAGCCGACTGCAACGGATGTGCAAGCTGGCCGATGCACGACGTGTTCCGACAGGCGGTTCGGCGTTGGCCGCAGCGGGGTCCGAACGCCGCGGGCCAAGGGCCGATCCGGTCTCTTTCCCCGCCGTGAAGACCGGAGGCGATTTCGCGGCGACCGGGGGTGATTCTCCGTCATCGGGCCGCTGGCAGAACAGCAGTGCGGCTTCCCCCACGCAGAAGAATACCTGCCCGGTCAACACCACCGATCGGCTGGTCGCCGCCACGGTGCGGCTGCGGATCGAAGACCCCCGGGGCCATTCCTGCGGCACCGGCACAATCATCGACGCCCGGCAAGGCAAAGCCCTGATCCTCACCTGCGGCCACATCTTCCGCGACAGCCGCGGCAAGGGGCGAATCCAAGTCGAGCTGTTCGAGGTCGACGGACCCAACGGCGTCCGCCCCCGGGCGAAGGTGAGCGGACAGCTTGTTTCCTATAACCTTCAGCGCGACATCGGGCTGATCGCGGTCAACGTGTCCGGGCCGATCAGCGTTGCCCGGGTTGCGTCGTCGCAACATCAGCCGCGGCCCGGCGACCCGGTCGTGACCGTCGGCTGCAATCATGGCGCGTTGCCGACCGCCCAGCGAAGCCGCGTCAAGACGATCGACCGCTATCAGGGTCCGCCCAACTTGCAAGTGGCCGGGCAATCGGTCGAAGGACGCAGCGGCGGAGGCATCTTCTCGGCCGACGGTCGGGTGATCGGCGTCTGCAATGCGGCCGAACCGGTCGACAATGAGACGTTCTGTGCCGCCCTCGGGGCGATCCGCGGCGAATTGGATCGGGCCGGGTTGGCCTATGTCTATCAGCAATCCGACAGAACGCCCGCCGTGGCCCCCGAAGCGATCACCCCCGCCGCGGCGCTGGTGGCCGTCGAACCGCCGTCGATGCCGGAGCGCATGCCCAAGGCCGAACCCTTAGCGACCGACGTGGGGCAGCCCTTGAACCCGACCGAACAGGCGGCGATCGACGAGATCCTCAAGCGGCTGCGCGAAGGGGCGGAGGTGATTTGTGTCGTGCGCCCGCGCGGCAACCCGGACGCTCGTAGCGAGGTGATCATGCTCGACCGCGTCTCGGGCAATTTCCTCCAGCAGTTGGCCGCCGAGGTCGAGGCCTCCAACCCCCGGCAGTTGACCTCCTTCGAGGTGCCGGAGCGTACCGCCTCGGCCAAGTAAGGCCGCAAAAGCTACCTAGTGTACTGATTCATAAGTTCGCGCCATAAAGCGTGTATGATTTCGTCATTCCCGCGCAGTCCGTCATGCCGCTTGTGCGACACCTGGAATCATGAAAATACGCACCATTCCAGCGGCGG
>Ga0180433_10011486_pt1 | contig 10499 bp, 7 predicted proteins | sample SS_ome_8_FD_132980 | JGI IMG/M metagenome (GOLD analysis project Ga0180433, IMG submission 132980) | Hypersaline lake sediment archaeal communities from the Salton Sea, California, USA - SS_1_D_1 metaG | ecosystem: Environmental > Aquatic > Non-marine Saline and Alkaline > Hypersaline > Sediment...
CCGCTTTAAGGGTATAAAAATAGAAAAGGCCAATTTTTCGTTTATATGCAGTGACTTAAGTCATCTTTCCGATTACACGAAACCTATTTCCAACACTATTTTTAAATTAATAAAAAAAAACCTTCCGGGTCCTTTTACTTTTATTCTTAATGCAAACAACAATGTTCCCAAATATTTTAAAGGTAAAAAAAAGACAGTAGGCATAAGAATCCCCGACAACAATATTATCCGGGACATCGTTTATGAACTGGGAAATCCCATTTTATCCACATCAATACGTGATGAAGATGAAATCCTTGAATATACTACCGACCCGGAATTGATTTACGAAAAATACCAGGATATTGCAGATATAGTCATTGACGGAGGTTATGGTGAACTAATACCATCCACAGTAGTGGACTGCACAGACCATGAAATTGAAATAGTCAGGCAAGGAAAGGGAACCCTGGAATATTAGAAAATTAGAGGATTAGAATAGAATGAGGGAATAATTTATTCTTTCCAGAAAAATGGAGAAAAAATTACCAGGACGGTAAAAAGCTCCAGCCTCCCCAGTAGCATCAAAAAAGAAAGAAACCATTTGCCAAAGGGCTCTATATGATAAAAATTTTCTGCCGGACCAACATTTCCCAGTCCGGGCCCGATATTACCCAAAGCAGTAGCAACTGCCCCCATAGAGGATTTCAGATCGGGCTCAAATATTGTAAATATTATTACTCCGGCAGCAAAAACAAGAAAGTAAAATATAAAGAATGCCAGTACATTTGTAATTATCTTGCTATCAACCGAGTGCTTATTAAAACTAACAGGAATGACAGCATGTGGGTGAACCATTCTCCGGAGTTCGTAATAGCTGTTCTTAAGTAATAAAACAATTCGCATAATCTTAATACTGCCACCAGTACTACCTGCCGATCCGCCAAAAAAGAACAAAGCAAAAATAATAATGGTAAGAAAAGGTGGCCAGGATAAATAATCAGTTGTTACATAGCCTGTTGTCGTCATAATAGAAACCACCTGGAATAAAGATTCCCTGAATGCTTTTTCAATTCCACTCCCGGATGATATAACCAGTCCTGTAAAGATTACAAGTGTAAAAAGTAATACAAAAAGCCTGTAATATCTATATTCTTCATCTTTAAACATTCTTTTAAATTTCCCCTTAATGGCCAAATATGAAAGTGTGAAATTTGTTCCGGCAAAAAACATAAAAACAATAATGACATACTGAACAAACGGAGAGGACCAGTGCCCTATACTATCCTGCTTTGTTGAAAATCCCCCGGTGGCCATAGTAGTAAAAGAATGACAAACAGCATCGAAAAGGTTCAATCCTCCCAACCACAGTAACAGAGTCTCGGTCAGGGTAAATCCAAGATAAATAAACCACAATGTTTTTGCTGTTTGTCTTATACGGGGACTGATTTTATCCGGTGTAGGACCCGGCACTTCTGCCATGAACAACTGCATTCCTCCGATACCAAATACCGGTAACACTGCAAGTGACAAAACAATAATACCCATCCCTCCCAACCATTGAGTAATACTTCGCCAGAACAAGATACCATGTGGTAATGACTCAATATCCAAAAGGACAGATGAACCTGTGGTTGTAAATCCGGAAATAGTTTCAAAAAAGGCATTTGTAAAATTTGGAATAGCCCCGCTGATAATATAAGGCAGGCTCCCGGAAAATGAAAATACTATCCAAACCAGGGATACGATAATATATCCTTCCTTTCTTCCAATATCCCTGTTAGAATGTGAAGTGAGAAAAACGAATATCAGACCCAGCAGAATATTAATACCGGCTGAAATCATAAATGCATACTGGTCGTACTCATTATAAACCAGTGAAATAATAAGTGCCAATATCATTGCTATTCCTTCAACAAAAAGCAAAAAACCCAATGCCCGTAAAATGATTTTAAAATTCATTATAATGGAAATTACCGGCTTTTTTATTTGAAAAACTTCTCCAATTTTCTAATTCCGGAAGGAAGTGTAAAAACAACTACCTTATCACCCACCTCTATTTGTGTATCACCGCGGGCTATAAATCCGTCCTTTCCCCTGATAATACCACCAACTATAGCTTCGTGGGGAAATCCCAGATCCTTTACAGGTTTTTGAATTATTTTTGTATCCGGTTTGGCAATAAATTCGAAAACTTCAGCATCAGAAGCCGTCAGGCATTTAACTTTCGAGATAGCTGCATTGAGTGTAAACCGGTAAATATAACTGGCCGCTATTGACTTTTTGTTAACAATACTTCCGATATTCATATTTTCAGCGATGCTACGAAATGCGAGATTCTCGACTTCGGCAACTGTTCGTCTGACTCCCATAGTTTTAGCCAGATGACATCCTAATATATTTGTTTCAGAATTTCCTGTAGTGGCCACCACCGCATCCATTTTCTCCAGTCCCTCGTCCTTCAGCAACTTCAAATTCCGGCAATCCCCGTTAATTACCAGGGCATCCTTTGACAATTCAGCTACCTGCTCACATTTCTGACGATTCTCCTCAATCACTTTTATCCGATACTGGTCACCAAGCTTTTCAATTGCCTTCTGGGCAATACGGCTACCTCCAAGAAACATAATCTGCTTAACTTCAAAAAGTTTCTTCGCGGTCAGTTCAAATAGATGCTGTTGTTCCATTCGGGTTGTAATGAAAAAAACAATGTCGCCATCTTTAATACAGTCAGACCCGCTGGGAATTATGGTTTCACTTTCCCTGTTAATAGCCACAACCAATAAGTGCTCATTCTCCTTTGCAAGCTCTTCAAAAGTTTTATTCAAAATAGGTGCATCACTGCGGACTTTTATACCCAGTAATAAAAGTTTTCCCTGGGAAAATTCTATTAACTGGCGGGTACCGGTTTGTTTGACCGAAGCTACAATTTCTTTTGCTGCCAGACTCTCAGGATAAATCAACTCATTTATACCTAATTTATTCAATTTCTCCTTATACCTTTTATTCAGGTACTCTGCATTGTTTATCCGTGCAATTGTTCGTTCCACCCCCAGATAAGAAGCCATGGAACATGCCAGAACATTTCGCTCTTCAAAAGGAGTTACAGCTATAAAAAGATTAGCATTTGCCAGACCGGTTTGTTTCAGATCATGAAAAGAATGTGCAGAGCCAACCATTGTCATTAAATCAACTTCGCTGCCTATTTTAGTCAGCTTTTCAAGAGAATCATCCATCAACACAATATCGTGGTCTTCGTTACTAAGCATTCGTGCCAGATGTGTTCCAACCTCCCCGGCACCAGCAATTACAATTTTCATTATAAACTACCTTATTTAAAATTCAGTACAAAATAAAATAATACTATCCTATTTCCCATTAAGCTTTGTCCTTTTTCCATATAAAATTAATTCATTTAATGTTAGATAACTAATATCTTTACCACTTTTCAATATATGCACCTTCTACCTGCAAATAATGTACCTTCATTCCAATACCCGGGTTATTAGTGCTTTTCTTTTTATTTGTAATAAATAACCGTACATATTTTTCAGAAGCTGATAAGTGCCGGTTATAATAACTGCTGATCACTATTTCAGGTGTAATAACATCAGATACCATTTTTCGCGCAAAACCCATCTGAAATATTTTACCTTCAAATAAGCAAATGTTATTCTTAAGAAATAAATTTTCATCTTTAAAATCATCATTCATAATCAGGTAACATGGCTTATCCAACTTTAGATTAATGACTGTATTTATGATCATGTCCTTCAAATAGCCCTCTTCAGGCAATTTATTATCTGAAATAATATAGTTTGAATTGCCTGATATCAGATGAACGACAAGATCATCTGTATTATAAACGATAATTTCCTGCCTTGACAAATTGTTTATCTTAACTATAAGAGAAATTATTAAACTAAACAACAATAAAACCAGAGTTGATTTTATATATATTTTCCGCCGGGTATGGATATACAAGAATGAAGATATTATAATACCTGAGATTACAAGAAACTGAGGGGTGGAAAATGAAATATTTATTAAGGAAAGCGGCAATTTTTCAATTGTTTCCAGCAAACTGACAATTAAATCAATAATAAAGTCTGCCCCCAATGTTAATGCCCCGTAGAAAAATGGAATACCATTAAATATAAGGATTAAAAATCCTAACGGTATAAGAATTGTTACCAAAGGAATTATAAACAGTCCCGATACCCAAAAATATACAGGGAACTGATCAAAATAATAGATTGAAATTGGAAAGGTTGTCAGTTGAACCGCTACCGATACCGTAATTATGCCCCAAAAATATCTGATAAGCCGGTACCTGCAATTAATCATTTTTTCAAAACGGGGTTGCAAAAATACAATGCCGGAAACCGCCAGAAAGGATAATTGAAAACCTGCATCAAACAAATTGTTCGGATTAATCAACAAAAGAAAGAATGCTGAAGCAGCTAATGTATTATAAATATTCGAACGGCGCTTGAGACTATTTCCGACAGTTACAAAAGAAAACATCAAAGCTGCCCTGCAAACAGAGGGTGACAGACCTGTAATCAGGGCATATAACCACAAGACACAAATTACAAGTATTAAAAAAATATATCTTCCTGCTTTAGTCCTTTTTATAAACCCAAAGCAATATAAGAAAGCCATAAAGATAATACCCACATGAAGGCCTGATACAGCAAGTACATGCATTGCGCCGGCAGATGCAAAAATACTTTTTGTTTCCGGTTTAAGGTCCCGTTTATATCCAAGTGTCAGGGCCGACAATATATGGCGCTCCCTGTCGCCCAAATTGGAATCCCTGTATATTCCAAGGAATTGCATACGAAATCTTTGAGCTAATCTAAACGGGGTTAGCGAAATTCCTCCATCAATCCTCATCCATCTGTCAGATGGCAGATACACCTGCCGGTATATTTTTTTCCTGTTTAAATATTGTTTGTAATCAAATTCAAAGGGATTATTATTATTGGAAATTAAATTCGGGGACTGGTGAAAATATATCTTTTCACCGGGAACCAGACATGCGGCAGATTCACTATTTTCAAACCATGCCATAATATTTTCATTAGTATCGTAAACTGAATCACCACTATAAAATGCCTCTGCCTTAAGTATAGCCTGACAGGAATTTATACGTATCCTGGGAATATCTTTCACAACTGCACAATATACTCCACCCTTATAAAAAACCGGTTTCCTGTTATAAAACTTATAAACGGTTATGCCGGTAAGAATAAAAATTACTGTTAATAATATTCCATAAAATGGAGCAAGATGATAATTGTAATATCTACTACAGATAATAAGTAATGATAACAGGACAGAAGATAAAAACCATAATATCCAATAGCCCGTATCAATAAACGAACCAACGCATATGCCAATTACCAAAGCAATTAAAATACGTAAAAAAGGTATTTTCTGAATTGTTTTTTTCAATGTCCGGGGGGTAAGGATAATATGTTATTTTTTAATTTTCTGTCTGAATAATATTTAGTTTAATTTTATTCTTATTTTACCCGTATTCTTGTCCGGTAAGGTGGTTTTACTTTGCCATGGGTTATGGCTCTCAGCTTACTTTTAATGAGTCGTTTTCTCAAAGGAGAGATATGATCAATAAAAAGAACTCCCTCGAGATGATCATATTCATGCTGTATGATCCTCGCTGCATAGCCTTTATATACTTCATCATGCCGCTCAAAATTTTCATCTGAATATCTGATCCTTACAACATCCGGCCGTTCAACATCCTCCCTGATTTCCGGCAGGCTGAGACAGCCTTCATTCATAATCCATGGCTCGCCCGATTTTTCAATTATTTCCGGATTAATAAAAACCTTTTTGAAATCCTTCATTCCCTGTTCTTCCTCTTCAACATCCGCACCATCAACGACAAATAACCTGACAGACATTCCTGCCTGCGGTGCAGCTAATCCGACACCATCGGAACTATACATGGTTTCCCACATATTTTCAATTATTTGTTCAAGACCCGCATGACTTTTTTCTATTGGTTTTGCTTTCTTTCTAAGCACCGGATCTCCGTATATACTAATTGGATATATCATTTGTCATTTTTTTACCATTATCCGTTAAAAATTTAAACAACGAATTTAACTTCTTAACAGGACTTATTTCTAATTTCCCGGAAAATTATGAATCATTAGCGGTTTCTTTTTTGTTCCATGTAACTTTGCAGTATAATAGTTGCGCTTATAGCGTCAACCCTTGCTTTTTCCTGCCGTGCCTTTTTTTTTAATCCCCCGTCTATCATAGCCTGAAATGCCAGTTTGGAGGTGAATCTTTCATCCGCCAATTCAATATGCATATCAGGATACTCCTTTTTAAATTTTTTTATAAACGGATTTATATATGAAACAGCTTCAGAAACCTGATTGTTCATTTTTAATGGATAACCAATTACCACTTCATCCACTTCCTCTCTCATAAAATAGTCCCTGAAAAAATTCCATATTTCATGCGTGGGGACAGTCTTTAACTGGTTTGCAATGATTTTCCCGGGATCTGATACAGCCAGCCCTACCCTTTTTTTACCATAATCTATAGCTAATATCCTTGCCATACATAATCATTTCACAGACAAAATTAAGTAGAATTACCGAAACAAGCATAAAAATGACATCTAATAATATGTTCATATAAAATTTATGCAAAAACGCAGTGGTCAGTAATTATAACGAATTTTTACCAAATTAATAACAAACAAATATATTATTGCGCTATTTCTTCGTTACCTGCCCTTTTATGGTCAGTCTGACGGTGCTGTTAGACGCATTTGAGTTAACTGTAATTGACTTATTAAATGCTCCGGTAATTCTTGTATTATACTGAACTTTTATCACACCCTGTTCCCCCGGAGGAATGGGTTCCCGCGGCCATTTAGGAACAGTACATCCGCATGAGGCGCGCACATTGTTCAAAACCAACGGAGCCCGACCCTTATTTGTGAATATGAATTCGCAATTCCCGTCACCCCCTCTTTCAATTGTGCCATAATCGTGCTCCAGCTTATTGAATATGATGGAATCTTTTTTTTCGGAAGGAGCACTTAGGGCGCTCACTACTGATATGCTGACAATAATAACTATTAATGTAAGAATATATCTTTTCATGTTTCAATATTTTATTTTTCAACAAAATTAATACTTTCTGCCGAAGGTTAATAAAAATTTTGAATTCATATTTTAAGTTAAATTTACAGGATGCAAAAAAATCCGCCACAAAAAGATAATAAATGGCTGTGCAGGTAATAATCTCATATTAAAATTAAGCTACATAAAAATAATTTATCCTTTTTACAAGGAAGATAGCATGAAAATTTACAGTTAAATATCAATATTTTTGCCACATTTGTATGCCATGAACTGTTAAGAAAATGAATAAATATATAGAATTACTAAAAAAATTAATTTCTACTCCTTCTTTTAGCATGGAAGAAGAAAAGGCGGCGGAGATCATCCGCGGGTTTTTGCAAAAAGAAAATATCCCTTTTAATGTTAAGAAGAATAACACCTGGGCATACACTAAACATTTCACTGAAGAAAAGCCGACTATCCTTCTGAACTCCCATATCGATACTGTAAAACCCGCAAAGGGATATAAACTCGATCCCTTTACACCCACAGAAAAAGGAGATAAACTTTTCGGACTGGGCAGTAATGATGCCGGTGGACCGCTAATGACTCTACTGGCCGTTTTTGTCCATTTTTACGAAAAAAGAAACCTGCCTTTCAATTTAATATTTGCGGCTACTGCAGAGGAGGAAATTTCTGGCAGACAAGGACTTGAAATCGTACTTCCGGAAATAAAAACACTATCTTTTGCGATTGTGGGTGAGCCTACTCTCATGAATCTTGCCATAGCAGAGAAAGGGTTACTGGTACTTGATTGTTATGCTTATGGAAGGTCGGGACATGCGGCGCGTAATGAAGGAGAAAATGCATTATATAAAGCAATTGACGATATACAAATATTGCGTAATTATAAGTTCGAAAAGATTTCAGAATTACTGGGACCGGTTAAAATGACAGTTACGCAAATCGACGCAGGTGAGCAGCATAATGTAATACCCGATGAATGCCACTTTGTAGTGGATGTTCGTACTAATGAACATTATACAAATAAAAAGGCCTGTTCAATAATTCAGGATATCATAACTTCTGAGGTCAAACCGCTTTCATACCGTTTAAATTCTTCCGGAATACAGACTGATCATCCTTTTGTCATCAGGGCACAGGAGATGGGAATAAAAATATTCGGTTCCCCCACAACATCAGACCAGGCAGTTATACCTTTCCCATCTGTAAAAATGGGACCGGGTGATTCTGCCCGCTCCCATACGGCAGATGAATATATCCATAAAAGCGAAATAATTGAAGGAATCGAAATTTATATCAAATTAATGGAAGGACTGAAAATATGAGGAATGATTTTATTTGGCATAAATTTTGAAGTGTAATTATATGATAAAATAATTTTTTTGACAGTTTTATTTAACCTGCCTGTTACCGAAAAAGAAAGGCTGACAGACAACCGTACTGGAGGGCTGAAATATGAAAACTCCGTCTATCAGGTTAATACTGCTGACTATAATGACATTTCTACTATTGCCGGTCTGTGTTAAATCTCAGTATTTCGGCCGGAATAAGCCCACTTATAAATCTTTTGAATTTGATGTAATTAAGACGCCCAACTTTGACATCTATACCTATCTTGAAAATGATACTTTGATAAACAATTTTGCCCAATGGGCAGAAGAATGGTTTTCAATGCACCAGAAAATATTCAGAGATACATTCAGCAATAATAACCCGCTAATACTTTATTCCACACATTCCGATTTCCAGCAAACCAATGCAATACAAGGACAAATCGGCACATCCACCGGAGGAGTTACGGAAGCTCTAAAAAACAGGGTAATAATGCCTGTTGCCCCGACACTGGCACAAACGGATCATGTTTTGGGACACGAATTGGTACATGCATTTCAATTCAATAAATTACTAAAAACCGACTCGGCAGCCAATTATAACATGAATAACCTTCCTTTATGGATGATTGAAGGGATGGCAGAGTATTTCTCTATTGGAAGTGTGGATCCGAATACTGCAATGTGGATGAGAGATGCTTTAATCAATGATGACTTTCCCACATTAAAACAATTGTCAACCGAATCAAAATATTTTCCTTACCGTTACGGACATGCCTTTTGGGCAATGATCGGAAAAACCTGGGGTGACACGCTGATTGTTCCCATTTTTGAGAAAACCGCTCAATACGGTCTCGATAAAGCACTGGATACTCTATTGGGATTTGAGTCTGAAACTCTATCAGGATTATGGAAAAATTCAATGGAAACTCATTACAATAAATATCTGAAAGATTCTTCCGAATATATTCCCGGGGAAAAAATAATTTCAGCGAAAAACACCGGAAGAATGAATTTATCACCTTCTTTAAGTCCTGATGGCAAATATCTGGCATTTTTTTCCCAAAAAAGCGTTTTTACTCTTGATTTATATTTGGCAGATACAAAAACGGGGAAAATAATCAAAAAATTATCAAGCGTTACACGTAATCATGAAATAGATGATTTCAGTTTTATAGAATCTTCAGGAACATGGTCGCCCGACAGTAAAAAATTCGCCTTTGTTGTATTCCGGAAAGGAAAAAACATCCTTGCTATTGTTGATGTCGACCGCTCCAGGATTATCGGGGAAATAGAATTCGACGGAATAGCATCTTTTTCAAATCCCCAATGGTCACCCGACGGAAGGTATTTTGTTTTTTCCGGGATAGTGGATGGAATAGGTGATTTGTATCTTTATGATCTGAGAAAGGAAAAAACCATCAGATTAACGCACGATTTTTTTTCCAACATTCATCCCTCATGGTCGCCCGACGGAAATTATATAGTCTTTTCCACCGAAAAATTTAATATTAAAAAAAATAAAAAGAAATATAGTTTTGATTTATATAGAATTGATATACGGACAAAAAAAATAGAAAGATTCGATGTTTTTGCCGGTGCGGATAATTTAAATCCACAGTTCGCAAGCGATGGCAATTCAATATACTTCTTATCAAACGCAGACGGATTCAGAAATTTATACTGTTACAGGCCTGATTCTCAAATTGTTTACAGGATAACTGAATATAAAACAGGAATCAGCGGTCTGACTCCCTATTCCCCCGCAATAAGCACATCACGTTTGAATGATTTAATAGCTTATACTCATTATTACAATAATAAATATGAAATTTATACCGCAACTAACAATGATTTTCAATATAAACAGGTAGATAAAACTTCTATTAACCTCGAACCGGGGACTTTACCTCCGCTTGATCATTATTATACCAATGTTATTGATTCGGCTTTATACCACCGGGATATTAAAGCGAAAATCATACCCCCTGATTCCATTGAAGAAGTTCCTTATAAACCCAAATTTAAACTGGATTATATTTCGAACACA
>Ga0180433_10011488_pt1 | contig 10499 bp, 13 predicted proteins | sample SS_ome_8_FD_132980 | JGI IMG/M metagenome (GOLD analysis project Ga0180433, IMG submission 132980) | Hypersaline lake sediment archaeal communities from the Salton Sea, California, USA - SS_1_D_1 metaG | ecosystem: Environmental > Aquatic > Non-marine Saline and Alkaline > Hypersaline >...
AAATTTAATCTAGGCGACGTATTACCACCAGCGAACACACCTCTATCATTAGTTGCGTTTGAACAGCCTTCAGCGTAAACCCTTGCTGTTCCCATGCTGGAAAAACTAGATGCATTTGCTGGACTTGTTATAGTTATATAGTCACATGTAGCAACTGTACCAACTGAAAAAACTTGGCCGTGATTATACACCCCTCTACCAGTACTACCATTAGAGAAGGCACCTCCAGTATTAGATAGTCTAGTAGCGTCACCAAAGTCTGTAGCGTTACCTGTTGATGAGATGTTAATATAATCTAATACATTTGATGGCGCGCCTCCGTTGTTTCCACAGCAAAATACACCTGTGTTTCCAGGAGGAGCCACATAAGAAGCAGGAGTTATATTTCCATAGCTTAACGACTCTCCATTTGATTTTCTACAGACTACTAAAACAGGACCTGAATCATCAGTTAACCAATATGTTAAATAACTTCCTGAAGATACATCATCTTCTTTTATTAAAGACCAATCGGCCTCGTCAAAAACTAAAATTTTAGCTGCTTCTGTTATTGAACCACTTACTTTATATCCCACGTTTTCTCCTCCTAAGCATTTGAAGTTCCTCCTGTACCACCAACTCCTGCAGCAGTACTTCCAAATGAAGTAGTATTACCTAAAGATGTAATTGTTATATAATATAAATCGGACCCATCACCTACAACACCTCTGTTGTTTGTTTTGTTATCTACAGCACCAAGATTACTTCTAGTGGCCCATAAATCACCAAAATCTGAAGCATTACCTGTAGAAGTTATGGTTATATATTCCATAGTATTGTGTGTATGTGTAGATGGTTCCCCATCATGAGGATTATCATACCCACCAGCACATACAGCTCTATTGCTAGTTCCATTTGATACTGAAGCAACAAACCCTTTTCCTTCAGATAAATCTCCGAAATCTGCTGTGTTACCTCCTGTATTTATAGTAACATAGGAAATAGAATTTATATAATTAGGGTCTCCAATTGAACCACCAAACATTATACCTCTATTACCGGTAGCGTTAGATGTCCCACCAGCAGATGCTCCTTTAGGCGTGGGTAAATCACCCCAATCTGTGGCATTACCTGTGGATGAGATTGTTATATATTCTCTAACATTACTGTAGATAGGGGGATGAGTTCCTCCAACCCACAAACCTCTATTACCTGTGGCATTATCCATACAAAATATATTAGCTCTTTCTACAGCTAAATCACCATAGTTATTGGCATTAGCAGGGGTCAACATTGTGACGTAATCAATTACATTAGTTTGATTTCCAATACCTCCTGGGGAAACAGAGCCACCAGCAAACACAGCCCTACCGCTAGTACTGTTTGAAACTCCTGCCACTGCAGTTCTTGCTAGTGTTAAATCTCCGAAGTCTTCAGCATCTCCAGTAGTAGATATTGTAATGTATTCTATATTATTACCGTACCCACCACCACCTCCAAAGATACCAGTCTGACCAACCGCAGGCCCTTCATAAGCTGGGGTTATGTTCCCATAACCTAGAGAATACCCATCAGAGGTTCTCCTGCCAACTATAAGAATCGGCCCATCCTCTGAACCAAGATCTATTTCATAACTGCCATTTTCTATCCCGCTGGCCGTGATTGTCCACCCGGTTTCCTCTATAATAATTAATTTTGTTTCTTCACTTGTTGAACCTGAAATTTTGTATGGCATATTATCCTCCTAAGCGTTAGCGCAAGCAGCACCTTCCCCACGTGCTTGTGTTAGATCTCCAAAATCAACAGCATTTCCTAACGTAGAAATTGTTACATATTGTATAGTGTTGGTAACACTTCCCATAGCCACAGCAAATAATCCTCTATTATTAGTTCCATTAGAGCATCCTCCACCTCTACCTACAGCACTGATCATGTCTCCGAAGTCTGAAGCATTACCGGTTGAACTTATAGTGATGTAATCTATTCTATTAGCATCCCCACTTTGCCAACCACCTTGAAAAATACCCCTATTTCCTGTACGATTAGAAGTGGCTGTTCCATCATACAATTGTGCGTGTAAATCTCCAAAATCTGTAGCACCAGAACCAGTAGATATAGTTACATAATCCATTACATTTGAATGTGAACCATTAAACCCGCCACCAGTCACACCTCGGTCGTTTGTACCATTATCAGTGGCACATAAATTCCATCTATATGCTGATAACTTACCACCATAAGTTGCATTACCTAAACTTGCTATGTTTAACCAATGACACCAATCTGTTCCGCCAGAATCATTTAAATACCCACCAGCAAACCATCCTTTTTCACTTGTTGCATTAGATGCGGCTCCGAAACCATTTACGTTCCAAAACATGTTACCAAAATCAGCAGCATTAGCTGGTGTATCACAACTAACATAATCTATCTCATTTGTACTACCACCGGATGTATTTCCTCCAGGAAATATTCCTCTGTTATTAGTACCGTTTGAGACGGCGTTAAACATTCTTTTACCGGTCTGTAAATCCCCAAAATCCGTAGCATTTCCTGTGGTTGCTATAGTAACGTAATCTATAACATTAGATATATTACCTCCAGCAAATAACCCTCTAGCTAGAGGAGCATAATATTCAGGAGTAACACTACCATAACCAAGACCCCATCCATCAGACGTTCTTCTAGCTATAACTAACTTGTCTCCTGATTCATCCAACTCATCTATAACAAAAGAACCAGAAGTTTCTACAGTGCTTGAAGAAATACTCCAATCACTTTCCTCTATAATAATAACTCTTGCTCCATCTGTTAAAGTACCTGAAATTTTGTATGGCATCAGTATTCCTCCTAAGCGTTTGAACAAGAACCTATATAAGCACGAATTGTTGTTAGATCTCCAAAATCAATTGAGTTGCCAGTAGATGATATTGTTATATATTCAATACCATTATTTCTACCGCCTGCATCATGTCCGCCTGCACATACTCCTCTGTCATTAGTACCATTGTCTACACCGGCAGAGTTTCGTTTTGTTAAAGAAAGTAAATCACCAAAATCAACTGCATTGCCTCCAGTAGTGATGGTTTGATAATCAATAACGTTAAGATAAGTAGTAGTGTTCTGGTCATAACCACCCATCCATACAGCTCTGTCGTTAGTATGGTTTGAACATGCGCTTGTAGCTTGTCTACGCTGGGATAAATCACTCCAATCTGTAGAATTACCAGCTGATGAAATTGTTATGTATTCTATAGTAACTGTTGATAAATTACCGCTTATATTTCCTCCGCCAAGTACTCCTCTGTTATTAGTAGCATTAGAAGTAGCTCCTATTCTTTGTCTGGTTACTAAAAGGTCACCAAAATTTGTAGCATCTCCGGTGGATGAAATTGTTACATAATCAATAACGTTTGTAACGCTGCCTGTAGATCCTCCAGAAAATGTACCTCTATCGTTGGTGTTATTTGAACACGCGCCTCCAGCTTCTCTTATTGTTGTTAAATCACCAAAATCTGAAGCATTTCCTGGGGATGTAATTGTTATATACTCAATTAAGTTTAAATAAGAAGATCCATTATGTGCGCCGCCGAAAATACCTCTATCATTAGATCCATTAGAGGCTCCATGAAGACCTAATACTTCTACAGAGATGTCACCAAAATCAGTAGAATTACCTGTAGTTGAAATAGTTATGTATTCAATTATATTTTGATATACCGTGCTGTGGCCACCAACAAACACTCCAGTGTCCCCTGCGGCCAGAGTATAGTCTGTTGGAGTTACATTACCGTACCCTACACTATACCCGTCGGACACACGTCTACCAACAACCAATACCGGACCTGATTCTGAGCCTATATCTATCTCATAAGAACCGGTCTCCATCCCACTGGCAGTAACGGTCCAGCCAGTTTCTTCTATGACAAGAATTCTTGTTGTTTCACTTGCCGAGCCTGATATCTTATATGTCATTTTATCCTCCTATTGTGGTGTAACATTACCATAGCCCAATGCATAACCATCTGAAATCCTTCTACCTATAATAGAATGATCATCACTGCTGCTTACTGCTATTTCATATGTACTTCCTGATACCGTAGTATTGTCAACCAAAGTCCAACTTGCTTCATTTATTGTCAACATTCTTGATGGAGAACTCACCTGTCCGCTTATATAATATAAAGATTCTGGCTCTGTTGGGGGTGTAAAATTTGTTGTCCAAAGAGCTGCATCACTTATTCTAACTTCATCCATATATCCTTCAAAATAATCAGCATTAACAGCGTAACTTACCCCTATATAAACAGGATCTGTACCTACCGTAATAGATCCTGAGAAAGTATCTGTAGCAACGCTTGTGCCATCCCTATAAACAGTGAATGTATTTCCATTTCTTACAGCAGCCACATGATACCATTGATTTGCATTCCACGTTAAACCAGTACTGACAGCTAGGACATCACTAGTACTGCCATTCCAACAATTAAAATCTAGCTGTGAACTATTATTAATTCTAAAACACCAACCATTATATCCAGTAACAGATTGTTTTACGATAAAATATCTTAGGCCCGATGTATTTGTTAGACGTACCCATAAATCTATAGTGAAATTACCACTTCCAAAATCCCAATCTGCATGGTTATCCAATCTCATATAATCATTACCATCAAGATGGAAACTTCCATTCCATTTAGTAGGTTCTAACATAAACTGTGTTTCTAGATTAAATAGTAAAGAATGTTCTTGGCCTGATTCATCTGCTTTAAAATGTAATAATAATTTAGTGAAGTAATCAGTTACATATTCTGTAGTTGGTAAACTTCCACTAAATCCTGAAGTCCATCTAGCAATTCCCTTAGATATTCTCAACTCATCCATATAGCCATGCATTCTACCTGTGCCAGCACCATACAAACCTATATCTAAAGGAGCATTTGTAGATGTCCAAGTTCCCCATCCTGATTCATAATCAGTAACAGTTTTTGAAACTCCATCTATAAACATTAAACAACTGCTTCCATTTCTTACCACAGCAACATGATACCACGTATCTACAACAGGTGTCCATGGGCACTGCCAATTAAATCTATTTGTACCTCCCAATGCACCAAATAACATTAATACATTATTAGTCTGCCAAACAAGACCCCAAACATTATTCCCATCATACCTCGACCCTACTATAGCGCGACCACTACCTAAACTTGAAAATCGTACCCAACAATCTATAGTAAAATTTTCACTGAACAAATCAAAATCATAATTTGAGGGGGATTGAACTAAAGTGTCGACCCCATCAAAATACATAGAGGCAGAACCAAATTTTTTAATACTAGTGTCAAGTAAAGTTCCTCCTGTTATATGCATCTTATGACCACCATAAGGCTCACTATGTGGCGTAAAAGCTGAAGTCCACCTTGCTATACCTTTAGAGATACGAAAGTCATCTAAATACCCTTGAAGTCCTGCGTCTCCCCAACTGTCACCTACTAATAAGTTCCCGCTTACATTTGGTATACTTGTTCCGTTAGAAGTGGACCCAGCAGCTTGTCCATTTATAAAGAAATACCATGTACTTCCACTTCTACATACAGCTACATGTGCCCATTCCCCAAGAGGAACTGTACTAGAAGATGTAATTGTTGCTGTCCAGCTAGAGCTTTGTCTTATTCCAAACTGTAGATAATGATCAGCCCTAATTTTAAAATGCCAAGCATTAGTACCACCATCATCTTGCCCACATATTCCGTTATCTCTAGCTACTTCTGTTTTAACCCATGCATCTATGGTAAAATCACCATCAAAGTACCAGTCGGCATGATCTCCTATATAAAGATAAGAACTAGTACTGCTGCTGAAGTACATGGATTTTCCTCCACCTTTTGTACCAATAAAAACGGTATCAGAACTAAATGAAGTTCCTCCACCATCTGACATACTTCCATGTTTAATATCAGAAGTATCATAATAAGTGTCGTCAAATCCTAATAATAATTTTGTATATTGGTCGTTTCCAAGTGCAGGTGTTGAAGTGTCTTCATCCATGTGGAGTAATAGTTTGGTTGCCATCAATAACCTCCGTACAAAAAAAATAGGTAGAAGAGTCTCCCCTTCTACCTATACAGAGGTTAGTTTAATAACCACCATTATAGTGGTCATCACAAACGTTTAAAAATACGCCCTAGCCGCCGTTAACGGCGTCGACTTTTGCTATATCATTCATGTGATCCATTGGTTTACCGTCAAAATCTGGGATTTCATCTGGCAATGTATCTTTTGGTTCTAAATCTTCTCTAAAAAACCCTACATTTATCTCAAAATCTTCTGTTAATATGTAAGATTGGTAATAAATTCCTGTAATACCCTCACCTTTGGCCTCATACCCTCTATAAAGAAAATAATACAGCCCTACAGGAAGTTTCTCTATTAAAACAGACCCAGAAGGCTTTAAAGCAATAATTCTTGCTAAAGGTTCGCCTTCACCATTCATTAATGATCTAATTAAATATCCCTCAACTAAATAACTATCATACGGATTAATAACTTTACATTTATACAACTCTTCTTGAGCAAATGAAATAGAAAAACAACTAACCAGAATCAGCACTCCTAGCAACAAGCTCTTCAGGTTCATCATCAGCGGTATCCTCCTCGTCGAAGTCAACTCCCATCATCTCTTTAATCCTCTCATGCTCTTCCTTAAGTGCTTCCACTTCCGCTAATCCTTTTTTAGACTCTTCCTCATAGACCTTTATTCTGTCCTCAAACTTTTCCCTCATAGCCTTTGCCCCGAAAATTTCTCCTATATAATGAGCTCTTCTGTTAGCATTTTCACCAACCAACATAGGCTCCCACATCGTTCCAAACATAGTTCTATATGGTTTTATCCTAAAAGCTTGATGGTTTAGAAAACAATGCGCAACTCTATCAAACATATAGGTTATGTTTCTCCAGTTATAGCCTTTAATAGCTATCATGGAAAACGCATGAAACATCTGCTGAAACTCTTCTCTATGGCCTCTAACAGTTGAAGAACCGTCTATCCAAGTACCATTATATTTATATGTTACACCACATTCTTCAAGGTACTCAAGTAGTGGGTTTATATTCTTCATAGAACATCTAATTATATTGTATGTATTTTCGTAAAAGAAATGCCAATTAGGATCATCTTGCAAACAGGTACAATAAGCGCCTTCTATAATTTCCCAAGATGCGTCTTCATTGTAATTTATAGGATTGTCATTTAATCTTTTGAGGTCAACTTCTACAACTATACTATCTATATAAGAGTTAGTTGTGAATGTTATTCCATACTTACTCAATAATTCTTTAATTTTCTTAATCATATTAAGCTCCTTCTAAAATACGTTTAAGATATCCTTCAACCATATAAACATATCTGTCAACATTAGCAGGTAAGCCAGCTTGCTCTAACCATGGTTTGCTAAGAACTTTTATTTGCTCCTCATACTCATGTAAGAAATCCAAACAGTCTTGCGCTTCCTGTTTTGTTATTTCTTTTCTCTTAAGTATTCTTGTTGTTATGATGTTGAATCTAGACATAGAACCAAAGAATTTTGATACTTCAAAATAATCTTTTATGCTGTCTCGTTCGTCTGTCATATATCTCAACTCCTTGCTCCGGGGGCGGGCCTCGAACCCGCAACATACCTGATTAACAGTCAGGCGCTCTGCCCACTTGAGCTACCCCGAATGTCTTGCGCCCCCTAGGGGTATCGATCCCCTCTCTCTGGCTCGACAGGCCAGCATTCTCCCAATGAACTAAGGGGGCTGGTTCTTAGTATTCTTCTTTCTTTTCAAACCCTTGCTCTTTTAATAAAGCAGCAAGACTTGAACCATCATCAAAAATAACTTCCGCTCCATACCTACCATAAATTCCAACATCTTTGGTAGTTCTGAGTGTTACTACCGCATTTAATGCCAAACTTTTCACAAATTCGGTAGCTTCATACCCATGTTCACTTTCAGCCCTGCTTTTAGGTCTGAATATTTCAGGGGTGTCTACATCATTAAGTCTAAACCTGGCTTTCATGGTAAGATTGAACCCTAAATCTACATCAGCGTCGAAGGTGTCTCCATCAACTACCCGTATTACAACTGCTTTATACTCATACATAATTTACTCCCTTAAATGTTATTTTTCCTCCTTCTTGAGCCGGTGGAGGGATTCGAACCCCCGAGGGAATATCCGCCAGGTTACAAATCTGGTGCAATCGGCCAACTATGCGACACCGGCTTGCCTATATTATAATATAAGCATTTTATTCACTTTTGTCAAGTCTTTTTTGTCTTTTTCTTTGAGCGCGTTCATAAATCTTTTGTTGTTTAGCCATTTTTCTGGCTTTGTTTTTCTCGCGGCGTCCTTCAGCTCGGTAGCGGGCACATTTTACAACGCTACGGCCATGCTTCTTGTTGCCACTTTTGCGCTTGTTTAGCTTCATGACTAAGCTCCTTCCGGGTCCTAAGACCCTATTTTAAATTCACTTAGTCATGTTACTTCTCCTTCTTCGTGCTGTGCCTGCACGGTTAATATTGGCAGAGCGACCAGGAATCGAACCCGGCTGGGAGGTTTTGGAGACCTCTCTGGTCCCAGACCCCGCTCCTCTTGCGGAGAGACAGGGAGTCGAACCCTGACAGGGATTAACCTGGACAGATTAGCAATCTGCTGCGCTACCGTTACGCCACCCCTCCATTATGTCCATGTTATTATTCTTGGACCGTTTGGATCAAACATACGGCCTATATTATATGGTAAATCATATTCTTCTATAACTTGTATCACAATACCCTTCATACGTTGACTGTGGCCTGTGATTATTTCCAGCTCGTTTTCTTGATCCCAATTCTCTTCTATAAACCTGATCGTCTGACGTCTGGCATCCTCGTGTCTTACTCCATGTAGATCTAATTTAAGTATTTTCATAAGCTTAAGGTGAGGGTGCCCCGTTAGAGGCACCCATTTAATACTACTCTACAGTTACATCAATCGCTGCAGGGCCTTTCTGGCCTTGCTCGATGTCAAAAGTAACTTGGTCGCCTTCATTGAGAGATTTGAACCCACTACCGTTAATACCGGTGTGATGTACGAATACATCCGGGCCACTCTCTTGCTCGATGAAGCCATAACCTTTTTGGTCATTAAACCATTTTACGGTTCCACTAGCCATAGTGACATACCCTCCTTTCAAAAATTTTCATAGTTCCAAACTTCCAGGTAGCCACTCTTGACAAATGGATCACTTTCCTTAGAACTAAACGCTTATTACAAACCATACCATTTACCATCCTTAGCCCAGTATCTTTTAGACGCTATCAACGTCCAATGAAGCTTGTTGGTTGGATCAAATTTGATCCTGGCATAGTATGCATCTATATACATATCCCAAATTCTCATTGTCCAAAACGGTTCCATCTTGAGCCCCTGACAGGATTCGAACCTGCGTACCAAGAGTTTAGAAGACTCCTGCTCATCCGCTGAGCTACAGGGGCGTCTTGAGCCCCTGACAGGAGTCGAACCTGCATTACGTGTCCGGCGTTCGTAGCGCCGCGCTTGTCCAGTTTAGCTACAGGGGCAAAAGTGGAAGTCGTGATGGGAATTGAACCCACTTTGACAGGCGTTTAGAGTGCCCCGCTATACCAATTAGCTACACGACTTCATATACATTCCAGTCGCCTGAAAATGTCTCTTTCTGTGTAGGCTGCCAATGCAGTAATCTGGTTATTCATATCAGGTTCCATCCATTTCTTGTATTCTATTCCTAATTCGTCCAGCGCATACATCCATTTTTCCATGTGGATTTCGTTTTTGACCCCAAGGTATACAAGAGTACCGTTGGGCCAATCATTAGGAACGTTCAGGAGGTACCGTGCAAGTGCATGGCCCCCCTGAACCGCTTGCTGGGCCTTAGTTAGATCCAGCCGCACTAACACATACATTCTCTTCAATTTGTTCCGTCCATTCATTCTTAATAGCGTCAATCTTACCCTGGACCGGTAGATTGTCCTCTCTAGGGCATTCAATCTCGTGCCGGGAACGCCCCCTAAACTCACAGTATGCTATGTGAGTATGTCTATAGGTAAACTTCCGTCTCCATATATCGCTCTCAATGTTCCACAGTTGTCTACCATTCCTCTTACCTTGTTTCCTACTAGCCTTGAGTTGTTTAATCTCTCTGGCTATAACTTTTTGTTCTTCTTTTACCTTACGTAATAGTTGTTTTCTAGTCATAATGTGTCTCCTTATTAAAGTATTTTTTCTAGTTAAATTTCATACTCTAACAAGGAGGTCCTCTAGCAACAACCTATGGTGGTACTCCAAAAGTAATCTACGTCATTACCTTCTCCTTAATTATTTTTCTCTTGCCGAATTCTAAAACCGTGGCAAGATATCCTAAATTATAGGTTAACACTCTATGACAATTAGTACATAGTATGATCAAATTAGTTATTTTATTATTATCTCTATTACCATCTATATGATGTACATCTAA
>Ga0180433_10011489_pt1 | contig 10498 bp, 9 predicted proteins | sample SS_ome_8_FD_132980 | JGI IMG/M metagenome (GOLD analysis project Ga0180433, IMG submission 132980) | Hypersaline lake sediment archaeal communities from the Salton Sea, California, USA - SS_1_D_1 metaG | ecosystem: Environmental > Aquatic > Non-marine Saline and Alkaline > Hypersaline > Sediment...
ATAAGGATGTTGGTGCTATTGGTATTGGTGCGATGATTGTTTTTATCGCTATGGTCTTGGTTGCTGGTATTGCTGCTAGTGTTTTGGTCCAGACTGCTAATAAGCTTGAGATTCAGGCTATGGCGACTGGTGATCAAACCACTGCTGAGGTTTCAACTGGTATCAAAGTAACTGATATAGAAGGACAGAAGGCAACAGCTTGGAATTATTGGAAAGCAGGTGGCGGAGGATATTGGGCAAATAACACGCTCACTAATCTGACTTTAACTATTGCACCTAGAGCTGGATCTTCAGATATAGACTTAAGCCAAACTGTTGTTGAAATATCTGATTCAACAAGTAAATGTATACTAACATATATTGGAACTGCAACAGATCCAAACTTTGCTGGAGCAATTGAAACAACAGGGGTATTTGCTACTACTGACGATGAAACAAGTGATAAAATGCTTGCTCAAACTGCCAGTTCTTTTGGTATAATGGAACTTGAGGATGCAGATGGATCTTGTTCTGAGACAAATCCTGTAATTAACAGAGGAGATAAAGTTATGCTTACTGTTAATTTAACCGCGTGCTTCAAATCATCAGATGGCGTAGCAGTAAGATCAGACGTGTGGGGAATGATAATACCTGAAGAAGGTGCTCCCGCAACATATGGGTTCAGAACACCCGCTTCATACTCTGATTCAGTATTTGATCTGTACTAGAAAAAAACCTAAAAACATAAAATAATGTGTGGATAAATATACCACACAACTAATTTTCTTTTTTTTAATCAATAGTTTTTTATCTCTTTATTTTATTACATTATATTGGATGGGCTTGGTAATTTTATTACCTTTAACCCTGAAATTATATTGTAGAAGAGGGGGTAAAAAGCAGTTAATATGGTGAGGGGAGCATTAAAATCTGATAATAGAGCTGCTATTGGTATAGGCTCTTTAATAATATTTATCGCTATGATTATGGTTGCAGGTATCGCTGCATCTGTTATAATCCAAACTATGAATAGTTTAGAGCAACAGGCTATGGATACTGGGAGAGAAACGGTAAGAGATATATCAAGTGGTTTTAGAGTTACACAAATTAATGGATATAAAAGTGGAACTAAAATTTCCCAACTTGCGATTTTTATTAAAACAATTGCAGGATCAGATACAATAGATCTGAATGAAGCATATATCTCTTTATCTGATTCAGTAAATCAAGTGATTTTAAATTATACAACCCGGTGCTTTGCATCAAGTGTGTCTGGTGGACTTTTTTCTACAATTAATTCTACTAATCTTACTGCATCTACTTTTGGACTTATTGTTATAAGGGATTTTGACGGGTCTTGCACTTCTTCTGACCCATCTGTTAATAGTGATGACTTAGTCGTTTTGATGGTTAATACTACTAAATGTTTTTCTGGTATTGACACGCGTAAAAAAGTTTTTGGGAGTATAGTACCTGAATATGGTATTGATGGCGTTATTGGTTTTACTACACCATCTGTTTTTGTTGATATGATAATAGAATTACAACCATAGAATTGTTTTTTTATCCAAAGAAGATTTTTGCTATTTCATATAGTTCTTTATCTACTGTTTTAAGTTCTCTTACAGCATCTTCCAATGGTACTGATTCGATATTATTCCCTTTTAAAGCTACCATTTTTCCATAATCTTCATTTTTTATAAGTTCTACGGCTTTTACGCCAAATCTTGTAGCAAGTACTCTATCATGCGCTGTTGGTGTTCCCCCTCTTTGCACATGTCCAAGTATTGTAACCCTTGTATCTACATTCATTCTTTTTTTGATCTGATCTGCTAAGTAATGCCCTATTCCACCCAATCTTACATGTCCAAATGCATCTGTTTCTTGATTTTGTACAACAAGTCCTGTCTTTTGATCCGGAGCTTCTATATTATCGCTTTCTTTTTTCTTAGGTGTTGCTCCTTCTGCAACAGCAACAATGCTAAAGGTTTTACCTCTATCATATCTTTTTTTAAGATTTTTACATACTTCTTCAATATCAAAAGGCTCTTCTGGGATTAATATCTCATCAGCGCCGCCAGCTATCCCTGCCATTGTTGCAATCCAGCCTGCATGCCTACCCATCAATTCTAATACTATTACTCTGTGGTGTGATTCTGCGGTTGTATGAAGACGATCTATTGCCTCTGTTGCAATTGATATTGCTGTGTCAAAGCCAAATGTATAATCTGTTCCTGATAAATCGTTATCTATAGTTTTTGGCACTCCTATTGTAGGTATTCCTCTTTCATATAATTTTGATGCAACACCAAGGGTGTCATCTCCACCTATCGCAATTATTGCGTCTAATCCAAATTTTTTGATGTTTTCTTCTACTTTTTGCACATCTTCATTACTATTAAATGGGTTTGTACGAGATGATCCAATTATTGTTCCTCCTTTTGGAAGTATCCCTGATACAGAATAATCTGTTAGAAGTGCCATTTCTCCATTTATAAGTCCTTTCCAACCATTTTTAATTCCTACTATTTCCCATTCGTATTGCAGTGATTTTTTTACAACAGCTCTTATTACGGCATTTAAACCTGGGCAATCTCCTCCTCCTGTGAGTACTCCAATTTTTTTCATAATTCTACCTTCTGATTTTAATATTTTATTTTTTTAGCTCCTCATATTTGTTTATTCTTTTTGGTTTTATAAGTCTTTATGCTCCAAGCATTCCCCCTAACCCTTCTTGTACAACAAAACTTGTTCCTGCTACAACCCAAACAAACGGTGTGAAATATAAAAGTGTTAAATACTTATGACTTCCTCTTAATATTCTTAATGTCAATGCAAGCATAAAACAATGTATCACAAGTACAAAAAATATTATTATAAAATTAGCTTCGTATATGGCAGGATCCATTGTATATAGCACAGTTCCTATATTTATCTGTTCAGCTCCTGAAAAAGGTTGTCCTGTTTCTAGCATTATATCATTTAAATGTCGCCCTATCACAAGTGAAATATAAATTGCAAAAGAAATACCAAAAGTAATTCCACCAAAAAGAGCAATAGATGTATTTATTATTGTTAATTTTTTGACTCTAAGGTTACGAATTTTTCTAATGTTTTCTGCAATCATTATTGAAACTTTCCTTGGATTTGCAGCGGCATATGTAGCTTCACGAAACATTTCACTAGAGCGTTGTATATAATTACTACCAGTATCCACTCCAAACCATTCCCACGCTGCCGTGTCGTCAATTCTTGTCCTAAGACGTTTATAAAGATCTCTTATATGTTTTGTCAAAACTCCATAATCTTTTTTGCTTAGATAATAAACTGAATCGTTGATTTTTCCTCCTCTCATAGTAGAAATCGACCCAAGAGCAGGCATAAAGCCAAGAAAATTCCTTTCTTTTCTAGAAATGTTGTTTTCTTCTAAGAAGCTTTTTACACCGCTTAAAATAAGTGGAGTTAATGATATTGCAGATATAATCTCAAAAGAAAGATCTTGGATGAATGGTAATCCTAAGTAGTACTTACCAAGAAACATAATACTTGCTAAAAGAATTGTTAGAATTATAGAGATTTTAAATGATTTTATTAAATCTTTCTCTATTTCTCCTTTTTCACCTGTTAGATGCCACATTTCATCAGGCGGGATCATGGATTTTAACAGATACATTAACATCCCTTCGCTGAAAATTAAGAGAAAAGATGAAAGATATATGAACATACTCATATCTTCGGTACCAATTATTACAGGTAAAACTATTCCAAGACTCATAATGAATATAATCGCGATTAGAAGTGAAATATAAACTTCATTTAGAATTATCACGTTTTCATTACTTGTCTCGTACATGGTTTTATATTCTTCAAGTATTGCGTCTTGCTCTGTTTCAATAAATTCCCTATGTTCTACACCGCTATCAAGACTCTGAGAAAAACGATCTAAGAAATCTTTAAAGATTTTACTCGGGGTTCTTGCTGATATAAAACGAAAAGCTTTAGAGAGGGGCATTCTCCACTGAGTAGAAAGAACACCTATTCTTTTTACTTCTTCTCCTAGTGAGCCATAAGCTGTTTTACCACCAATCATATTTATTATGTCCCTTAATGAAAGATCCGATATTGCAAGCACTCTTAGATGCGTTATAAAAAAATGCATTTTACTATCAATGTCGCTTTGTTTATTTTTCCACTCTATATATGGATAAAAAATACCTAGAACTATTGGTATTATACCTCCAATAACAAATGTAATTGGATTTAAATCAAGAGGAACTGGAGTTATTGCATCTAATATGAAAGGTAGTAAAAAAACTAGTATACCAATAAAAATTAATGGAAAAAGAATATTTCTATAGAATTTTTTAGGATCTTCAAGCTTGCTATAAGTACTTTTTAAATCTTTTATTAAAGTCTTTTTTTCTTTTTTAGATTTTTTTTTATCTTTCTTTTTTTTCTTTGCCATAGTTATCCTATCAAAGCTTTATTGGAATTCCTTTTTTCCCTTCCCTATAATAAGTCCAAATGAATTGAACTACTTCATAATAATCCATAACATCTTCTTCTACCATTCTATCTAAAATGTGTTTTCTTTCGTCATATACCAAATAAATTTCAGAAAGATCTTGATACCCTGCTGTTTTTGCAATTCTTTCTTCAAGAATATAGCTATTTCTATTTGCAACAAAACGATGATCATCTTTCATTGCATCCCATTCAAAAGCAGTTCTTGACATTATTCCATCTACTTCTCTATTGTAGCCTTCAATCTCATCAATGTTTGTTACTCTACGCATCAGTTTGCCGTCTCTCTCTATTGCAAGTTGGATCATCACAAAATCTAGATTATCCATGAATGTTTTTGGAACATTTATCGGATCACTTGTAAAACGTTGAATGACTTTTGTTACATTACCTGCGTGAAACGTAGTCATTACTGGATGTCCTGTCTGCATGGCACCAAAGACTATATTTCCTTCGGCACCTCGCACCTCACCTGGGATAATATATTCAGGTCTTGATCTCAATGCAGCCCTTAAAAGATCAAACATTGTTACGCGACCTTCTACAGGTCCTGATTCTTTTGTTAAAAGTTGTTGCCATACCTTATGAGGTACTTGCATTTCTGGCGTACCTTCTGCCGTATAAATCTTTTTTTCTGGTGGTATAAAGGGAATTACTGCGTTCATAGTGGTTGTTTTACCACAAGCTGTACCCCCACAAATAAAAAAGTTACGTCCATATTCGCAACATATCCATAAATAGGCTGCTATTCCTGAACTTAGAGTGCCCCATTTTATTAATTGAGTTATGCTAATCGGTGTTTCTGTAAATCTTCTAATGGTCATGCTTGGTCCTTTAATACTTATTGCATCGCTATAAACCAGGTTTCCACGACTACCGTCAGGTAACACACCATCAGCAATTGGATTACCTTCACTTACAGGACTCTCCATCTTTTCGCTCATTTTTCTTGTAAAAATTGAAGCTTCTTCTTTGCTTATTTCTACATTTGTTTTAATCATTCCAAATACTTTATGTATCAGGTGTATTTTTTCTCCAGCAACAACATGTATATCTTCAAGCCATGGATCACGCATAAAACATTCAAGATGTCCTGCTCCAACAATATTTTTAAAAATGAAATACTCAATAGCTTGTTTTTGATTTGAAGTAGTTCTTATATTTATTATCTCTTTTTTTAATCGTCCTTTTTTTCCATCTTCTGCTTTAACTGCATTTTCATCAATAATCATAATTTCATCAATGAGTTCTTCCAGGATTTTTTTAAGTTCTTCATCTGATTTTACGCTGTCTTTTTCAGGAGCTCTTTTAACAATTATCTTTAATAATTGATCATGTTTCTTTTTTTCTTCTAATCCAAGTTTTGGTTCTATGGCATGATATTCTTTTTCATCCATATCAGCTGTTTTAAAAATATGAATAAAAACAATACCTTGAGCAGGATATATTATGTTTGGTTGTTTTTCATCCCTTATTTCAAAAGGAAGTTTTGAATAGAAATCTGGATGACCTATGCTTTTTTCAATTTTTGATATATATTCATTAAGATGAGGATATTTTTTTGTAAGCTCTTCTACTTCTTTTTCCTTCATTTTTGTCATTTTTATTCTTTTTCTCTCATTTTTATATAGAAATAGGAAGACCTTGCGCCCCTTCCCTATAATAAGTCCAAATGAATTGAACTACTTCATAATAATCAAATATTTTTTCTTCTATCATTCTTTCTAAAATGTGCTTTCTTCTGTCGAATTCATCATAAATATCCATTGCATTTTGAAAGCCTGCCATTGGTGCGATTTTTTGCTCTAAAATATAACTGTTTCTATTTGCTTTAAAAAGATGTGAGTCACTTGCTGCATCCCATTCAAAGGCTTTTCTTGATACTATTCCATCTGCAGCTTTGTTATATCCTTCTATTTCATCAATTGATATAACTCTTCTAAGTCTCTTTCCCTTTCGTTGGATTGCAAGTTGTATTAAAACAATATCTAGGTTATCCATAAACGGCTTTGGAACATTTATTGGATGACCTGTAAAACGCTGAATGACTTTTGTAACCGATCCTGCGTGAAAAGTTGTTACAACGGGATGTCCTGTTTGCATTGCCTGAAATACCACTCTTCCTTCTTCACCACGAGTTTCTCCAGGAATGATATAATCAGGTCTTGATCTTAATGCTGCTTTTAGTAAATCAGATTCATCAACATGGCTTTCTTTTGGTCCTGTTGATCTAGTTAACATCTGTTGCCATACCTGATGAGGTACTTGTACTTCTGGTGTGTTTTCTACAGAATATATCTTTTTTTCTGGTGGTATAAATACAAACATAGAATTAGATGTCGTGGTTTTCCCACTAGCAGTTTCTCCGCATACAAAGATACTACACCCATATTGTAAGGCCAACCAAAGGTATGCACCTACACTCGAATCAAAAGTACCCCAATTCATAAGCTGAGTAATACTTATAGGTGTTTCACTGAACTTACGAACTGTCATACTTGGTCCTTTTAAACTAACATCGTGACTGTGTATTATATTAACACGACTTCCATCTGGAAGAGTGCCATCTGCAATAGGCTGCCCTTCACTTACAGGGCTACCGATTTTTTCTGCAAACTCCTGAGAAAAAGTGTCAGCCCATTTGCTATCTATAAAAATATTTGTTTTAACCATTTCAAATACTTTATGGATTAAATGTACATTTTCACCAGTTATAATATGTATATCTTCAATATATGGATCTCTCATAAACGGTTCAAGAGGTCCACCACCGACAATATCTTTTGTTATGTCATACTCGATTTTCATTTTCTCAACAGAGCTTACATGAACTTTGTTACCTTTAGATTTACCAATTTTTCCTGCTGAGCTTTCATCAATTATTATCACCTTATCCATTACTTCTCTAATTGCCGATCTTACTTCATCTTGAGTTTTTATATCTGTTTTAAGATGCGCTCTTTCGTATATTTTCTCAAGAACTAATTCTCTTTTTTCTTTTTCGATGTCATCAAGTTCTGGAGCAATTGCATTATATTCTATATCTTCCATATCTTTTGTTTTAAAAATGTGTATAAAAACCGAACCTTTTGTTGTGTAAATTAAATTTGGAAATTCGTTTTCTTTTGCATCTCTTGGTACATTACTATAAAACTCAGGCGCTGAACCAATTTTTTCTTTTATCTTTTCCAAATATTTTTTAAGATGGGGATTTTCCTTTAACAGTTTTTCAACTTCGGCTTTTTCTATTTTAGTCATAATAATCAATTTTTTTGGTATTTAACCTACTTAGAATGCAACACCACTTGTCTCTATTGTCAAACCTACTCCAGGTCTAACTGAGAAAGAGGTCATTGGTTCGTATTTTTTTCTTGCGCCATTGAACTTCTCTAAATATACATTATGAACAATGCCAACACCAGGCATACTTTCTCTAGTTATTTTAAAATGCACATCAGAAATCATTCGAAATGCCTTATGAATTTTTTCAGACCATTCATTTGGATTCCCAGTTATAACTATTATTTTTCCAGAACCTTTCAATCTATTAAAGAAATTAGTTAAATCAACCAAATTATCTTCATTTAAGCTTTCGATTAATAATGTTGATATTGAGTCTATAAATATTACTTCTGGATCAAATAATTTTTTACATGTTAATAGTCCTTCTAAAAATGTCTCTTTTGGTTTTGTTTCTGCAAGCATCACTTCTGTTGATATAAAAATCAATTTACCTTTCATCAAATAGTTTCTTACATCATATCCAACTGATGCTGTTTGTCTTAGAAAACTTTTGATTGTATATTGAGTTGAGATATATGAGCATGTTGTACCATGTTTTAAAAAACCAAAACAAAATCTTTGACAAAAAATACTTTTTCCAGCTCCTTCCTTTCCTTCCATAAATACTAATGAGCCTTCTGGTATTTCTTCTCCAAACCTTTGGGCAAATCCGTCTTTTTCCCCTTTTCTTTCAAGTATTAAAGATTTTGTTTTTTCTCCCATTTTATCTTTTTCCCATCCATCTTTTATATTGTAAAAGTAAACTCGTCGTCGATTGCTTGAGGCCCCACAATCCTTAATTTATGGCTTCCTGAGTTGATATCATTTGTATTTATATATAATGTTACAATACTTTCTGTTTCTAAGGTGTCTAATGAAAAACTATAGTTTGCAATGACAATTATTTCCCCGTCTATAAAAACTTCAAATGTTTGATTAGAAGTCGATATTTCTTTCACACCAATATTTTTCATATAAAATATATAATTATTTCCTGACGATGGAATATTATCTGGATCATTTATTATTTTAAATTCTATATCAAGTTGATCCTGCACTCGCTCTCCTCTTTCTGAAAAACTATTCGTTACATCTTGTATAACAGCTACAAACACACCTGATACTGTTCCTGCAATTATAACAGCTGCAATGAAGTATATCACATGTGTTCCTGTAAGGCTAAATCCTATTTTACCACCATCCTATGTTACTATATATGTATAATAATCCGATATTCCATTATTTGTAACAACCTTTAGTTTTTGCTCACCTGTTCCCGGTAGGTTATATATGCTAAAGTTTGCTGTATTCTCAGGATAAATATAATTTGAAGCGCATGTAAATTCTTGTGTTGTTCCATTTATTAATATATTAAAATCTATTGTTTCAAGAGTTATACTGCCTGTATTTCCAACCTCTATCTCTAAGTCATAGTTAGATGCATTATCGGTTGTAGATATTCCAGTGATGTTAATATCTGATTGAAGTCTATCAATCGACCTGTCTCTCATCTCATTGTATGAATCATATATGTCTGTTACTGTTGGAATTGTTGTTGAAACAATTATTTCTATAGCCAACACTATAGATACACCAATAATTGCTGCAGTAGCTGACAATGAAAATCCCATTTATACCACCTCCAACTAATGAGATGAGATCAGTACATTATCCCCTCTATAATCTTAGTTAATTAAAAAATATATTACAAAACAAGTAAATAAATATTTTTATTTTAAATTATGTTCATCAAGTTTTCTTGTCATTCTTGAAAGTTTACTATCTATTTTATCAATAAAATGTTTATCTATATTACGTCCTTTGAGCTTTTGTATAAAAATTAATGATTGTATGTGATCCTTTGATGGCAAATCGGATATTTTTTTACCATCTGTTTTTTTATTTTCTTCTGTTATACCATTGGAATAATCTACTAGTTTAATTTTCGCCTCATCAGAAATCCAACCTATATCTACATAATAATCAAGGATTTCAGGTAAATGAGAACGACTACATTTATCAACAAGGAACTGAAGCCATTTCATAAGTACGATTACACTTTCAGGGTCCCCTGGAACTTCTTTTAAAGGATCAATGTCAATAAGAGTATCTCCTTTTATTTTATCATATGGGACTTCAATATCATCAGTTGTAACAATCTTACCCGATGAAAACGTATTTTCTTTACCGGTTATTTCAACTTCGAGATTTTCTAGTCTCCTTTCTAACTTTTCTATCGAATCCATAATGATTTTTAATTCATTGTTATCATAACTAAAAGTTTCTTTTTTTTCGTAATTTAAAGTTTTGTCACCAGAAGAATAACTTTCCCATGCTTTTTTTATTTTATTTGTGAGTACATCAAATTGATTTTTTGTTAGTCTAACATTTTTTTCTTCTAACTTTTCTATTATTTTATCAGCAATTTTTCTAGGGAAGATTCTTCTTTCAACTAGAAAAAACAACTCTTTTTTGTAGTCAAAACCGTTAGAGGTCTCTTCTTCATTTTTTTTCTTTATCTCTCCCATCTTTAACTACACCTAAATTGTTATTCTAACCTTTTAAATTTTCTATAAAATCATTAAGAATCATATCAATTGTTCCATCTATTGATAAATTACTAAATGACAATTCAATAATTCTATTTATGTCATCATCTGAAAGTTCTTCCTCTATTGGATAATCATCATCTGTTTGCTCAATTTCTGTAGTA
>Ga0180433_10011490_pt1 | contig 10497 bp, 8 predicted proteins | sample SS_ome_8_FD_132980 | JGI IMG/M metagenome (GOLD analysis project Ga0180433, IMG submission 132980) | Hypersaline lake sediment archaeal communities from the Salton Sea, California, USA - SS_1_D_1 metaG | ecosystem: Environmental > Aquatic > Non-marine Saline and Alkaline > Hypersaline > Sediment...
GAATTCGCAGGCTACAATTGCGAAACCTGCCTTCGCAGGTTGGGTTTTGGTCGCCGGGCGGCCTGTGACCGCCTTGCGACTTCGCAGCCGTAGCCTGTGGTTTCAACCACCGGGCTTACAGGGCGCTGTTTGCCTGAAGTCCTGGATGCACTGAAGCTGATTTTGGCTTCAGATACTCATGGGAAGTGCCTGGCACCTAGGTGGTTGGACATTTGCCTATCTGCGGGATTTGTGATACAAAGCGGTCGACGGAGCAACGCATGCACGAAACGATCCTCGTAGTGGACGACGAACCCAAGATCGTCAAGCAGGCGCGGGATTACCTGGAACGGAGCGGGTTCCGCGTCGCTGCGGCCGGCGACGGCAGGACGGCGCTGGCAATGGCGCGCGACGAGCGGCCCGACCTGATCGTGCTCGACCTGAACCTGCCGGGGATGGACGGGCTGGACGTGTGCCGGGCGCTGCGGCGCGAGTCTGACGTGCCGATCATCATGCTCACGGCGCGCGTCGAGGAGCCCGACCGGTTGATCGGCCTGGAGCTGGGTGCCGACGACTACATCACCAAGCCATTCTCACCGCGCGAACTGGTGGCGCGCGTGCGGGCGGTGCTGCGCCGCGTGCGGGGCGGCGTCCGCCAGCCGGGGCTGATCCGCGCGGGCGACCTGGAGATCGATCTGCACGGCCACCGGGTGACGCGCGCCGGGGAGCCGATCCACCTCACACGCAGCGAGTTCAACCTGCTGTCGGTCCTGGCCCAGCACCCCGGGCAGGCGTTCAAGCGGGAGCAGTTGTTGGACCGGCTGCACGGCGTGGCCTACGAGGGCTACGACCGCAGCATCGACGCCCACATCAAGAACCTGCGGCGCAAGCTAGAACCCGATCCGGCCGAGCCGCGCTACGTGCTCACCGTGTACGGCTTCGGGTATCGTTTCACGGACGAGGTATAGACAACGTGCACCATAAGAAGAACTGGGATGACGACCGCCGGGAGCAGTGGTGGGAAGAGCGGCGGGACAGGTGGAAGGCCAGGAAGGGATGGACCGGCCCCCACGCCCCCCTGTCTCCGCTGTGGCACCACCGACCCAGGCGGGCGGCGCTTCGGCATTGGCGGAGACAGGCCCGGCATAGGCGGGGTCCGCTCTTCCTGCGGTTCGTCGGCGTGTTTGGCTTCATCGTGCTGCTCGTCGTGGGGGGAATGGCGGCGCTGGCGTTCACGCTCACGCGCTTCTTCGGCGGCGATGGGCAGACGGCGACGTTCGTGTGGGTCGGCGGCACCGTACTGGCGCTGGGACTGCCGTTCCTGGCGGTGGCCCTCGCCCTGGAGGCATTTCAGCGCATCGCCGTGCCGCTGGCCGACCTGATGATGGCCGCCGAGGCTGTAGCTCAGGGCGACCTGAGCGCGCGCGTGGAGGTCAAGCAACACGGCCAGTTCAGCCTCCTGGCTGAGTCGTTCAACCGCATGCTTGAGGAGCTGGAGCGCGCCGACCAGCGGCGGCGCAATCTGACCGCCGACGTGGCCCACGAGCTGCGCACGCCGCTGCACATCATCCAGGGCAACCTGGAGGGGGTCCTGGACGACGTGTACGAGCCAGACAAGGAGCACATCGAGGCCACGCTGGAGGAGACGCGGGCGCTGGCGCGGCTGGTGGAGGACCTGCGGACGCTGTCGCTGGCGGAGGCCGGCCAGTTGCCGCTGGTGCGGGAGCCGGTCGACGTGGTCGAGCTGCTGGCCGACGTGGGCACCAGCTTCAGCGGCCAGGCCACAGCGGCGGGGATCGACCTGCGCGTCGAGCCCGGGCTGGATCCAGAGAGGACCGATTGCGATCGGGCGGAACTGGCGATCACGGGCGACGTGGGGCGGCTGGACCAGGTGGTGAGCAACCTGGTGGCCAACGCGATCCGACACACGCCAGCCGGGGGGTTGATCACGCTGCGAGCGAAGCCCATCCCAGACGGCGTCCGTATCACCGTGCAAGACACCGGCGAGGGGATCCCGGCCGAGGACCTGCCCTACATCTTCGACCGCTTCTGGAAGGGGGACCGCTCGCGCTCCCGCGCCAGCGGGGCCGGGAGCGGGCTGGGGCTGGCCATCGCCCGCCAGTTGGTCCAGGCCCACGGCGGGCGGATCGGCGTCGAGAGCGAGGTGGGGGAGGGGACGAGGGTTACCATCGAGCTGCCGCGGGGATAGACTTTTCCGGCGGAGGAACCTGAAGCAGGATGCAGGGGGCAAGGGGCAGGAAGTAAGGAGTAGGAAGTAAGAGAGGAGTGACGTCGGATGAAGATTAGCACACCCAAGAAACGCGCCTATTATCCAGCGTCGGAAAACGAGCCGGACGTACTACTGTGCTGGATTCCAGAGCAGGAACTGGCACGCATGGCGCGGTTCGGCCAGATCGCGCCGGACGTACTCGAGGATTACCCCGACGGGCTGGAGATTGAGGTCTCCAAGGAGGCATTCGACGAGTTCGAGATCGACCTGGACATCCGCCCGGAGGCGATCAAACAGGCCTACGCCTACTACCGGGAGCGCGGGGAGCTCCCCGAGTCGGGCGTGGTGGACGGCGCTACGCTGGAGAGCAGGGCCCAGGAACCACAGCGCGGTGGACTGGAGGGCCTGGCCAAGGGAGTGCTCACCGCCGGAGACAAGTTCCCGGAACCGGAGATGACCGAGGGCCAGGACCCCCGGACCGTGATGCTGGGGCTCAAGTAGGCGAGGAGGCGACAGACGATGGCCGATCTGGAGATATACGTGCTCAACGTGGGCCAGGCCGATACCTCGATCATCCGCACGCCGGAGGACAACGTGATCGTCATCGACGCGGTGAGGCCGCGGAAGGTCAAGGCGCTGCTGAACGCGATCAAGCCCGGCGGCCCGATCTCGCACCTGATCGTGACGCACCCGCACCTGGACCATTACTCGGCGGTGTCCGGTCTGCTGGCGGCGTTTCCGGTCCAGAAGGTGACGCTGGCCCCCTTCTGGTACGAGCCGGGCACGCCCGGGTACCACAAAATCATCAACAAGATCCAGGACAAGCGGATCCCGGTACGCTTCCTGTCGGGGTACGAGCGATTCTACCCCGACGGCGGCACATACCCGGCATACCAACACCGGCCGTACATCGAACTGCTGGGGCCGCCGAACCACATTTTGGAAGATCTGCACCAGAGCCACGAGCTGACGCCGAACCATCTTTCGATTATCGCCCGGCTGACGTACGAGGAATTCAGCATGGTGTTCGCCGCCGACGCCCAGATGGAGAATTGGGCGCACTACGACAGCGAGGGCATGCTGGATAAGAAATGCGACGTGCTGAAAGCGGCCCACCACGGCAGCCGGCGGGGCAGCCAGTGGGAGCGGCTGGAGCGGCTGTCACCGAGCCTGGCGATCGTCTCGTCGGACCCCGACAGCGGCCACGAGCTGCCCGATCTGATCGGCAGCGTGATATTCCTGGAGTATGACAAGGAAAGCGGACGCACGGTGGCGCTGACGCGGGAGACGGGGACGATCAAGATCGTCGTCGACAACCCCGGGAGCGGACGGTACACGGCGGTCTCTTACGGGGAAGGGGCCAAGGAGAGCGTGGACTTCGGGGCGGAGAGGCCAGTGAAGCGGACGGACTGGGCGACGGTTGTGGCAGGGAAGATCTAGGGCAGGAAGCAGGAAGCAGGAAGCAGGAGGCAGGAGGCAGGGGGCAAGGGGCAGGGGGCAGGAGGCAGGGGGCAAGGGGCAGGAGGCAAGGGGCAGGAAGCAAGGGGCAAGGAGAGAGCAGGGGAGGTTACGAGGAATTCGGTTTGCGCTCAGCCGGATTCTGTGGTAGACTGGCTGGCGTTTGCGATGGAGTATATAGAGAAATGATTATGCTGTTACATCACCGCCTAACCTGAGAAGCGGCCTGGGGCGCCGGTTGGCGTCCGCAGGCCAGACTGCACACGTCAGGGGGCGGTGGCGTGACCGCGCCCTGAGTTCGGACGTCGTGTTCCCTCCAGATCCGAGGGCAACTGCCGCCGCTGGCGTGTGCTGGCGGCGGTTTTGCGTTGCCCACGTCGTGTCCTGGTCGCTTCCTGGAGATCGGTCCAGGGAGGCCAAAGGACGCGTGGAGATCACAAACTCTAGGAGGTTACACTATGTCCGAACGTCTTACCCGTTTCTTTGCCTCGCGATGGGGCATCATCCTGGTCGGCGCCGTCATCGGTGTCCTGGCCGCGCTCCTGCAGAAGGCCGGCAACCCCACGAACATGGGAATCTGCGTGGCCTGCTTCGAGCGGGACATCGCCGGGGCGTTGGGGCTCCATCGAGCCGCCGTCGTCCAGTACATCCGGCCGGAGATCATCGCCTTCGTGCTGGGCTCGACGGTGGCGGCGCTGCTGTTCCGCGAGTTCAAGCCCCGCGCCGGCTCCGCCCCCATCGTACGCTTCATCCTGGGAATGTTCGCCATGATCGGCTCCCTGGCCTTTCTGGGTTGCCCCTGGCGCGCACTCCTGCGGCTGGCAGGCGGGGACCTGAACGCCATCCTGGGCCTGGCGGGGCTGGCGGTTGGTATCACCGCCGGCGTCCAGTTCCTCAAGTCCGGCTACAACCTGGGGCGCTCGTATAAGACGTACCCCGCCGTCGGCTGGATCACGCCAGCCATCATGGTCGGTCTGCTCCTGCTGCGCATCTTCCGGCCCCAGTTCAGCGAGGGTGGCCCGATCTTCTTCAGCGAAACGGGCCCCGGCTCGCTGTATGCCCCCCTGCTCATCTCGCTGGGCGCGGGCCTGGTTATCGGCTTCCTGGCCCAGCGCACCCGGTTCTGCACCATGGGAAGCATCCGGGACGTGATCCTGATGGGCGACACTCACCTGATCAGCGGCGTCGGTGCGCTGCTTGCGGTGGCATTCGTCACCAACCTGCTCCTGGGCCAGGTTAGCTTCGGGTTCTTCGGGCAACCGGTGGCCCACTCCAGCCACGTGTGGAACTTCCTGGGCATGGTGTTGGCGGGGCTGGCCTTCGCCCTGGCAGGGGGCTGCCCGGGCCGACAACTGTTCCTCTCTGGCGAGGGGGACGGTGACGCCGGCGTCTTCGTCCTGGGGATGATCACCGGCGCCGCTTTCGCCCACAACTTCGCGCTGGCCGGCAGGCCGGACAACGTGGCGGACGGCATCGTGGGCGGTATCTCGACTGCCGGAATGGTGGCAGTGATCCTGGGGCTGGCAGTCTGCGCGACCATCGGTTTCAGCATGCGCGAAAAGAACTGAGAAATGGAGGTTGACACAATGGCTACAGTAGACGCTCGCGGGCTTTCCTGTCCCCAACCGGTCATCCTGACCCGAAAGGCGATCAAAGCCGGGGGATTTCCCATCGAGGTGCTGGTGGAGACCGTGACCTCGCGTGAGAACGTGCGGCGCGCGGCTGAGAAACTCGGCTGCCGGGTCGACGTAGAGGCGACAGGGAATGAGTTCAAGTTGACTGTCACGAAGTGACGGCCGTCGTTCGTCATTCGTCGTTCGTCATCCGTCGTTCGTGTTTGGTCCCTGTTTCACGATTGGAGGCGCTATGATTTACTTCGACAACGCCGCGACCTCGTGGCCCAAGCCGCCGGGCGTGGCCGAGGCTATGGTTCACTTCATCGACGACGTGGGCGCCAATCGAGGCCGCTCCGCTCACCGCCTGGCGGTCGAGTCTGGACGCATCGTGTACGGCGCGCGTGAGGCCGTGGCCGAGCTGTTCAAGGCATCCGACCCGCTGCGCGTGGTATTCGGCCACAACGTGACGGAGGCGCTCAACCTGGCGCTGCGCGGCCTGCTGCATGCCGGTGACCACGTCGTCACCAGCAGCATGGAGCACAACTCGATGATGCGCCCGCTGCGCGCCCTGGAGGAGCAAGGCGTCGAGTTGACCGTCGTGCAGTGCTCGCCGGAGGGCCTGCTCGACCCGGCCGGCGTGGAGGCAGCGGTGCAGAGCATGAAGAAACTCAATCGGGATGCGGCTCACCTGATCCAACAGGTCGGTGCGAACGCCTGCACCGACATCACCGGCTTCGCGCTGCTGGGCCACGGCTACGAGATGGCAGAGAAAAGCGGGGTTCGGCTGCGCTTCCACGTGGAGCAGCTACCTTTCGTAGAGGGAGCGGTACAGTACGCCGACGAGTGGCTGTTCCCCGGGGGCACGTGCAAGAACGAGCAGGCCTACGAGCACAAGGTACACTTTGCTCCCACGATCCCCGAGGAGATGCAGCAGCTCCTGTATACACCCGAGACGTCGGGCGGACTGCTCGTCGCCCTGCCAGCGGACCGGCTGACGAGGCTCACCGGGCTCTTCGCCGACGAAGGGCGCCCCTGCTGGATCGTCGGTGAGGTAACAGAGGGAGAGGGGGTCGAAGTCGCATGAGCGTCTGATGCCGTCTGCAAGCGTCTCTCGCATATTTCGCCGATTCGCGTATAATATTCAATGACTGCATAAAAGGGCGCTTTGCCGTGACAGGGCGCCCCGAGGAAATCGGCGGATTTATTCCTAGTCCCTTGTCGGGAAGGCCGTGCAGGACCATCTTGCGGGAGAAGTGAAGCGATGACCTGGCAATACACCCCCCTGATTTTCCCCTTGCTCGCGGCAGCGGCGATCTCGGCCGGGATCGCGCTGTACGCGTGGCGACGTCGTACCACAACTGGAGCTACACCGTTTGCCGTGCTCATGCTGGGCGTGGCGGGCTGGTCGCTCGTGTACGCGCTGCGGCTTGGAAGCGCGGACCTGCCGTCCAAGCTCTTCTGGGCCAAGGTCCGGTATCTGCCCATCGTCGTGGTGCCGACAGCCTGGCTGGCGTTTGTGGTCCAGTACACCGGACGCGGGAAGTGGCTGACGTCTCGAAACGTGGCCTTGCTCATGGTTGTACCGGTGATCACGCTGGCGCTGGCATGGACCAACGACGTCCACCACCTGCTCTGGCGCGAGACAGGGCTGGAACATGTTGGCTCGCTGCGCGTGTGGAGCGCACCTCACGGGCCAGCGTTCTGGGCCTACGCGGTATATACGTACGTGTTGCTTCTGACCAGCACGTTTATGTTGATTCAAGCACTCGTTCGCTCACCGCGCCTGTATCGCTTGCAAGTGATCCTCCTGCTGTTCGGCGCGCTGGCACCGCTGACCGCAGATCTGATATCCACGTATGATTTGATTCCGTTCCCGTTAGATCTGGCTCCGTACACGTTCACTATAGCGGGCCTGGCGATCGCGTGGGGCATCTTCCGCCTTCGGCTGTTCGACATTGTACCGGTCGCACGGAGGGCAGTGGTGGATAGCATAAGCGGGGGGGTGCTCGCGCTGGATACGCACAACCGCATTGTCGACATCAATCCGGCCGGGCTGCGTATCATCGGCCGTCCGGCATCGGAGGTGGTTGGGCAGCCGATCTCCCACGTGTTGGCCGACCGGTCGGACCTGCTCGAGCGGTATCAGGACGTAACCGATGCACAGGCCGAGATCACGCTGGGAGAAGGCAGAGGTCAGCGGAGCTATGACCTGCGAATCTCTCCCCTCACGGACCAGCGAGGCCGGTTCCTAGGGCGGCTGATCGTTATGAACGACACGACGGAACGGCGCCAGGCCGAAGAGCGCATGAAATCTCAGAAGCAACTATTCGAGAGCCTGGTAGCTATGGCCCGGGCCGCGGCCAAGCATACTTCGCTGGAAGCCACATTGCAGAGTGCATTGAACATGGCCGCTACGCTTACGGAGGCCGAACACGGCAACATGTTTCTGCTGGATGGAACGGGCGTCATGACCCACTGTGTCCAGGCAGGCAGCGAGGAAGGACCGGAGGCATACGAAGCCGTCGTAACGGACGCTTTGGGGGGACAACTGTCCGCCTGGGTGATCCAGCATCGCCAGCCGGCACTCATCTACGACACATCTCGCGACGACCGGTGGCAGGACATGCCCGACGCGCCATACAAGGCTAGCTCTGCGCTGGCCATTCCGATTGTGAGCGGCTCGGCTGTGCTGGGTGTTCTCACGCTCACGCATTCGCAGCCCAATCACTTCACCACCCAACACGCATACCTGATCCAGTCATCCGGCGACCAGATGACGATGGCCCTGCGTAACGCCCAGATGTACGACGAGCAGCGCCGGCTGGCCGACCGCCAGACCACGCTCTACGAGGCGCTGCGCACTGTGGGGGCGCATCTCGATCCCGATGCCATAGCGCATACGGCGGTGGAGGCCATCGCCCGGCTGACGGACTGGCCCGCCGTCGCCATCTGCCTACCGGACGAGACAGAGACAAACCTGGTCATCCGGGCCGTGGCTGGCGCGCTATCCCCAGCCGAGGGCTGGCGGCTCTCCATCGACCGCGGCGTCGTCGGACGGTCCTTCCGGACATCTCAGACGCAGTACGTACCGGACGTGAGCGCCGATCCCGATTACGTAGCTGGCCATCCTGCGCTGCGCAGTGAGCTGGCTGTTCCACTCCGGCGCGGTGAACGGCTGCTGGGTATACTCGACGCAGCCAGCAGGCAACTGGCCGCTTTCACCAGTGATGACGTCTTGCTGGCCGAGTCGCTGGCCGAGGCTATTGCGCTGGCGCTGGATAACGCCCGGCTATACGCCGAGATACGACGGTACGCGGCTGATCTGGGTGCGCTGTATACCTTTGCCCGTGCGACGAGCCGATCGTTGGTCCTGGAAGACGTGCTATCGGAGACCCTGCACTCGGCACTCACCTCGCTCGATTTCGACGCCGGCCTGATCTGTCTGGCTGATCCAACCGATGACCACCTATATCTGGCAGCCGAGCGTGGTCTGCCACCAGAGACGTCCGAGCGGCTTCGGCAGGAGGGTATGGCAGAGACGTTGTGTGAGTACGTCCACAGCCAGGGCGACACGGTGGTGATCGGCGACATCCAACAGGATACACCGGCTACAACGGCACTCAAGAAAGGAGCACCGAGGGCCATCCGCGAGATGCGGGCCATGGGTATGCGTGCCTATTCAGGCATCTCCTTGTTGCACCAGGAACGTTCGCTAGGTACCCTGAGCCTGTTCGCCCGCCAGCCACGCGGGCTTTCGGCCGAAGATCGAGGACTGCAAGTGGCCATCGGGCGACAGATCGCGACGGCAGTGACCAACGCCCTGTTGTTTCAGACGATCGCGGATCAGAGCAGCCGCCTGCAAGCGCTGATCGAGTCCAACCGCGATGGGATCATTCTCATCGGGACAGATCAACGTTTCCTGGTGTTCAACGCACCTGGGCTGGAGTTACTGCAACTGACGGGGCAACCTGAGGAATGGATGCGCCGGCCCATCCACGACGCGCTGGACGCGTTGGAGCATCACGCCCCAGGTGTCGTAGATGCTATTCTGGCCGAGATGCGCCGGGTTGAGGAGGGGGACGATTCGCCGGGCGAAGGTGAATGGGAGGTACCACCTCGTGCGATCCATTGGCTGAATCTGCCCGTGACGGCAGACACGTCGCCCTTGGGTCGACTGTGGGTGTTACGTGACGTCACCGAGCAGCGCATGCTGGAGAGGATGCGCGACGACCTGGTTCACGCCATGGTGCACGATCTACGCAACCCGCTCGCCTCTATGTCGGGCGCACTCTCGTTCCTGGACGAGAGCGTGGCCGATAAGCTTGGACCAACCGAGCGCGAGCTGTGGAACATCGCCCAGAACAGCACGAAGGGGATGCTAGGGCTGGTGAAGAAGATCCTGGAGATCAGCCGGCTGGAGAGCCGCCAGATACCTCTGGATCACGCGCTGATATCCCTGGCCGATCTGACTGCAGGCGTGCTGGAATCGCAGCTACCGCTGGCAGCCGACAAGGGTCTTCAGCTAGAGAGCGACGTACCAGCAGACCTTCCCCCAGCCTGGGCCGATACGAGCTACATCGAGCGTGTGTTGACAAACCTGCTGGGCAACGCCATCAAGTTCACCCCGGCGGGTGGCGTAATCCGGGTAGATGCGAGGGTTGACACGTCGGAGCCAGGCAAGCTTCTCGTCTCCGTCAGCGATACCGGCCCAGGCGTCCCACCTGAGATTCAGGATCGGTTGTTCCAGAGATTCGTCGTCGGCCAGCAAGAGGGACGCGGGAGCGGGCTGGGGCTGGCTTTCTGCAAGATGGCGTTGGAGGCGCACGGCGAACGCATCTGGGTGGAGGAGACCTCTCCAGACGGCACGACGTTTATGTTCTCCCTGCCGCTGCCCCCGGCAATGGGTTCACAGGGCGCTTAGTTGGCCTTTGGACAAAGTCCAGCCAAGGGCCTCGCGCCGAGGGAGGGAGTACAAGCCTATCCCAGGATTACTTCAACCCGGTGAATTTGGCCGCCGCCGAACGCGGGCGCAGCGCGGCCCGTGATTTCTTTACCGCTCACTTTGGCCGACCGCACTCCCCTGCAGACATAGTCGGGACGCTGAACCTCGATGTGGTAGATCGCTCCTCTGAATCGCCTGGTTATTGTGAAGCCATTTCACCGTCGGGAGATGCAAATTCGCCTTCCCCCCAGAATGTGTTACAATCTGTCTGC